>Ga0265327_10002057_pt1 | contig 22566 bp, 18 predicted proteins | sample 41621metaG_FD_202089 | JGI IMG/M metagenome (GOLD analysis project Ga0265327, IMG submission 202089) | Rhizosphere microbial communities from Carex aquatilis grown in University of Washington, Seatle, WA, United States - 4-16-21 metaG | ecosystem: Host-associated > Plants > Roots > Rhizosphere...
ACCTGAAAACATTTCGGGGGTTTCTTTAAGCCGATCGCCGCGACCGGCTTTTACCGCGCCGATAAATTGTTGATGCACTTGGTTTAACAAGCCTTGTATATAGCGCGTTTCATCTTCTTTAGGCGGTGAAAAAGGATCAAGCATGGCTTTGTGCGCACCTGCGGTAAACAAGCGGCGCTCCACGCCCAACTTTTGCATGACGTCGACAAAACCGAAACCGTCCATTAATACGCCGATAGAGCCGACCAAGCTGGACGGATTTACAAAAATTTTATCGGTGGCCGACACGATAAAATAACAACCCGATGCGCAAATGTCGCTAACCACCGCATAAATCGGCAGCTTGGGGTGCTCTTTTTTGATTTTTCTAATTTCCTCATAAACATAAGAGGACTGCACCGGACTGCCGCCGGGCGAATTGGCATTCAGGATAATGCCTTTGGTATGGCTGTCTTTGACTGCATTTCTCAAGCTTTCGATAATGCTGTCGGCATTGGCGTCCTTGCCTTCGGCGATCATGCCGACGACATCGACGACAGCGGTATGATCCTTGCCGTCAACACCAAGCTCATGACTGAGTTTCGGATACATCGCTACGCCGAACACCGCAAACAAATAAACGAATATCAGGCTCTTAAAAAAAATGCCCCAACGTCTCGCCCTGGTTTGTTCGGTAACAGCGGCCATAGCCAATTTTTCTATGACTTCTCGCTCCCAACCGGGCGCGTTTATAACTTCTGCTTTGTTCTGATTGTCCATGCCTGTTAACCTCTAATAATGTTCAGTAATTCCGCAGGCTGCTGTAAGCACAGCAACGGACGGTAGTGCTTCAAGGTGTGTTCCGGATGCGCTCCGCAAGACACCGCTATCGACGATATTTGGGCGTTTATCGCCATTTGCAAGTCATGGCTGGAATCGCCGATCATTAAACTTCGTTCATTCGCTACCTTAGCATGCCGCATGATCTCATGCAGCATACGCGGATCGGGTTTAGAAGCGGTTTCGTCGGAACAACGGGTAATGCAAAATAACTCTTCGGTATCGGTCGCCTTTAATGCCTGTTGCAAACCGGCTCTGGTTTTACCGGTAGCAACGGCCAGTTGATAACCGGCTTGCTTCAGCTCCACCAACATCGCGTAAACGCCGGGAAATAAATCTTCCCGACTTAACTGTCTGGACAAATAAGCTTGCTGATAACAGCCGATCAAACGCGTCAATGTGGCTTGATCGGCTTCAGGAAATAAGCTGGCGCAAGCGTTACTAATACTCAGGCCGATCACGTCTTTTGCCGCTTGGGGGGCGGGAATAGCGTAACCGCACTGGCTCCCAGCCGTTTGCAGGCAGTTGACGATCCAGTCGATTGAATCGACCAAGGTTCCGTCCCAATCGAATATGATTAAATCAAACCTGTTGTTCATGTTTTAACAGCTCTTCCAATGGCTGCGGCAAAGGCGCCAAAATGTTTAGTAATACCCCGGTAAGCGGGTGCTGAAATGTTAGTTTTTCCGCATGTAAAAACATACGCTTATAGCCTCGGCCTTTAAAGCCGCGGTTAATGTCATCCCGTCCATAGCGCTCGTCACCGACTATCGGATGGCCCAGGCTGGCGGCGTGAACGCGTATTTGATGGGTGCGTCCGGTTTTAGGCGAAGCCTCAACCAGCGTCGAATCGGCAAATAACTTCATCCGCCGAAACAGCGTCTCAGCTTCTTTGCCTGCTTGACTGATCACCACCATACGCTCGCCGCCTTTACTGACGTTTTTCAGCAAAGGCGCGGTAACAACCAGTTTTTTCCTGGCCCACTGCCCGGCCAACAAAGCCAAGTAGGTTTTTTGGACGTGATTATCCCGGAACAACTCATGCAATTGTTTCAGAGCGCTACGTTTTTTGGCAATAATTAAACAGCCGGAAGTATCTTTATCGAGTCGATGCACCAGTTCCAAAAAGTGCGCTTCGGGTCTGAGTAAACGCAGCCCTTCAATAATGCCGGAACTAACGCCGCTACCGCCATGCACCGCAAAACCGGCCGGTTTGTTGACGATCAGGAAACCGTCGTCTTCAAACAAGATGCCGTATTGCAACGCCGCTTGCAGTCCTTGCGGAACATACGATTCTTCGCTGCGTTCGGCCACTCTGACCGGAGGAATTCTGACGATATCGCCGACGGCAAGGCGGTATTTGACATCGACGCGGCCTTTATTAACCCTGACTTCGCCTTTACGCACAATCCGGTAAATTCGGCTTTTAGGTACGCCCTTTAAGCGGGCAATTAAAAAATTATCCAATCGTTGGTCGCAATGTTCTTCGGTAATTTCGACCAGTTGGACTTGGGGGGATACGCTTGTTTGTTCACTATTCATAGGGCCAATAATACCAGCATCCGCTTAGGATTGATTCTTTAAATTGATGTAGAGCAATAAGGTTGCTATATTAGGCGAGTTTTTATTACTAAAAAACATACTTTTGCTCTGCGGTTTTAGCTAACAAACTGCCTTGAAGCACCGCTTGATGATGATTAAATACAGCGTTCCATACTACGCTGACTCATCATTATAAGATTTTCGGGTTCATCGTTCGACCCTAGACGAACGATTTATAACTCCTGTTTAAGACGGAATTTACAACCCAGACTGAAAAGAATATTTATTTGCTTAGCTCTGTCCGTGCAGCTCTGTACGGTCTTCACCTAAGTGAAGGCTGCGATACCCCTTACAAACACGCAGAATATGGTACATAAAAGCCAAGCTAAGCTATGTAGAAGCCGTTTTAGCTACGCCCTCTACACAAACACGATAACCCCAAACCAGTCTGTTCAGTAAAATCTGACCATGGAGCAGGACACAACAAGGAATATTGAATGAAAAGAATGCTTATCAACGCTACGCAGGCAGAAGAACTGCGAGTCGCTTTGGTAGACGGTCAAAAACTATATGATTTTGACATAGAAGTACCTTCGAAAGAACAAAAGAAGTCCAACATTTACAAAGGCATAGTTACCCATGTAGAACCCAGCTTAGAAGCCGCCTTTATTAACTACGGCGCTGAAAAACACGGCTTTTTACCTTTCAAAGAAATCTCTCCGCTCTACCGTCAACCACAAGATGGCGCCGAAAACGACGGTCGCCGCCCAGCCATCAAAGACCTGATCAAAGAAGGTCAGGAAATCGTTGTTCAAATTGAAAAAGAAGAACGCGGCAATAAAGGCGCCGCTTTAACCACTTATATCAGCTTGGCCGGCACCTATCTGGTATTGATGCCGAACAATCCTAAAGCGGGCGGCATCTCGCGCCGCATCGAAGGCGAAACCCGCAGCGATCTGCGTGAAGTAATGACGGCGCTTGAGATCCCTGAAAGCATGGGACTCATTGTCAGAACCGCTGGCTGCGGCAAAAACGCGGAGGAACTGCAATGGGATTTGAATTATCTGCTGCAACTCTGGGAAGCCATAGAGCGCTCCGCCAACGAACATTCAGCGCCGTTTCTGGTATTTCAGGAAAGCAACGTCATCATCAGAGCCTTGCGCGACCATTTGCGCGGCAATATTGATGAGATTTTGATCGACAATGAAGACTCTTTCAAACTGGTGCAAAACTTCTTAAAGCAAGTTATGCCGCATTTTTTGCCCAAGGCAAAACTGTACCAAGATGCGGTTCCGCTGTTTAATCGTTATCAGATCGAATCCCAAATCGAAGTGGCTTACGGCCGTGAAGTCTCGTTGCCGTCCGGCGGTTCTTTGGTTATCGATCATACCGAAGCCCTGACCTCCATCGACATCAACTCCGCGCGCGCCACCAAAGGCAGCGACATTGAGGAAACCGCGTTAAACACCAACCTGGAAGCGGCCGAGGAAATTGCCCGCCAACTGCGCTTGCGCGACTTGGGTGGCCTATTCGTGATCGACTTCATCGATATGATGTCCAATAAGAACCAGAAAACCGTTGAAAATCATCTGCGCGATGCGCTTAAAATCGACCGCGCCCGGATTCAGACCAGCCGTATTTCACGTTTCGGCTTGCTGGAAATGTCCCGGCAACGGATGCGTCCTTCGCTGGGCGACTCCACGCAACTGCCGTGTCCGCGTTGCAAAGGACAAGGTACGATTCGCAACGTCGAATCGGTCGCGCTTTCGGTATTGCGTATACTTGAAGAAGAAGCAATGAAAAAAGGCACGGAAAAAGTCATTGCCCACTTGCCTATCGAATGCGCGACTTTTCTATTAAACGAAAAACGCAGCGCTATTGAGCAAATTGAAAACCGGCTGAAAGTCGGCATTGTCATCCTGCCCAGCAAGCATTTGGAAACACCGGCTTACGATATTGAGCGGATCAAGGAAAAAGAGTCCGGCGACGGCAAAGCCAGCTACTTGCAGATCAAAGCGGAAGATATTTCCATCCCCGAATTTGCCCAGCAAGTAAAACCGAGTTCGGTCAAAGCGGCCGTTAAAGAATTCCTGCATGATTCGCCCGCACCAGTACAAAATAGAAATGAAGCGGCCAGCCTGATCCAACGCTTCTGGCATAAACTGATCGGCGCCGGCACCGAAACTAAAGCGGCAACAGCTCCGACTGTCGAAAGAGCCAGACTGGCCGATGAAGTTCAACCGAACAGAAACAGAGGTAATCATCGGCCGGGCCAAACTCAGGTACAGGACAGAAATCGCAATCGTGGGCGCGGACAAGGGCAAGGACAAGGCCGAGGACCGAATCAAGATCCCGTGCAGGCATCCGAACAAGGCTATATGCCCAAACCGAAACCGGAACAAAATCAGGATTCGCCCCGCCAAAACCGCCCTCCTCGCGGCCAAGGCCGAAATGTAAGGCGTAATCTGGATCCGGTTACTAATCTGCCCCTCGTAAACGTCGACCCCGTTAACGTTGAAGCGGTTGAGTTTGATGAGATTATTTCAAATGTGGTCGAGCTTGCCCCTCCTGTTATTGCTTCCGGAGAACAGCCTAAAAGAAATAACGCCAGAAGGGGGCCGAACCGTAGAAGACCGCGCAACCCTAATTACAAGAAACCTGAAATAAACAGCGACTCAAATACCGTAAATGAAGCATTCAACGAAAGTAACGATGAGTCGCGTTCGGCAGAACCACGCTCTTATGACAATGATTTTGCCAAAAGAACGGAAAGAACCGAACCTGCGGAAGCACAGACTAATGTTAGCAATCAGGTTAAAGTCGACAACAATCAGGATGTAGAAATCAAAAAACCGGCAATTATTGCCGAACCGGCACCAAAACCGGTGGAAGTGATCAAGCAAGAAACGGAATAAGAAGAGGACGATTATTGGCTTAAGACTCCATCCTTGGGGTCTTAAGCCGCACATAAAGCACAGGTAGGAATAGATCCACCTACATTTTTGCTTTCGGACGATGGAACCTACAAATCAAGTATTAAGGATCACTTTCAGCTTTTTTCCCGGAGTAAGGGCGTTGCTTATTTCCGGCGGATTCCATTTACGCAGGTCTGCGACTGAAACATTAAATTTACGCGAAATTTGCGCCAGCGAGTCGCCTTGTTTAACTGTATAACTGATCAAATGGACTCCCGTAGACGAGGCAGCGACGGCATGCGGGGCTACAGCCTGTTGTTGACTCGCGGTTTTGATAGTCAGTTTCTGGCCTAAAACCACCGCTGTTTTTAACGTAATTTTGTTCCACTCCGCCACGTCTTTATCGCTAACCGAAAACTTCTGCGCAATACTCCAGATCGTGTCGCCTTTTTTTACAATATATACTTGGCTGGGTGTTGATTTACTATTCACCGTTTTCGTTTTAAGCGCAAGCTGGGCATCGGCTGTTTTTTGCGGCGCCGGCATCTTTAACAACATACCGGACTGAATGGTATTGCTCGCCAAATGGTTAGCCTGCCGAATCGACTTAGTGGTTGTATTATTTTTATCGGCAATAGAGGCCAGGCTTTCCCCCGCCTTTACTTTATGCTTGCTCGGCAGAGTCTGAATTTCGTCATGCCGAACTTGCGCCATCGTCTCATTATGATAACGCTTTAAATCAACCCGTTCGTCGTAAGGCAATTGAGCCAGGTTTTGTTTAAATAAATGCGCCTTATCAACGGGAATTAACAAATGATGCGGCCCTTGCGGTGCAGTGCTTGAGTAGTTAAAACCGGGATTTAATTTTAAAAACTCGTTCAGCGGCGTGTTAGCCAGCTCCGCCGCTTTGTTTAAATCCAGCTGGGATTTAACATCGACAAGCTCACAGTAAGGTTTGTTGGGAATATGCTGTAAATTGATATTGTATTTATCGGCATTAGCGAATATTTTGGCTACAGCCAGCAGCCGCGGTACATAGTCTGCGGTTTCCTTAGGAAGATCCAATGACCAGTAATCGGTAGCCAGATTGAGATTTTCATTCTTTTCGATGGCTTTTCTGACATTGCCTTTACCGTAATTATAAGAAGCCAACGCAAGGTGCCAATCGCCGTCGAAAGTCTCGCCCAAATGTTTGAGAAAAGAGGTTGCCGCTTTAGTTGAGGCATAAACATCGCGACGACCGTCGTACCAGGCGTTTTGTTGAAGACCGTATAAACGGCCGGTGGCCGGTATAAACTGCCAGAGCCCTGAAGCATCGCTTTTCGAATACGCTTCCGGCAGGAAGGCGCTCTCAACTATCGGCAACAAGGCCAGTTCGCCGGGAATATTTTTGGCTTCGACTTCATCGAGGATAAGATGCAAATAAGGTTCCGCTCGTTGCTGAACTCTGGCAAGATAGGCAGGATGACGTAAATACCAGTTTAACTCCCGATTGATGCGCTCGTTTTCAATTTCGGGTAAAGAATAGAGTGACAATAACCGTTCCCAAACCGTATTTTTATATTTTGCCGGTACCGTATATTTTTGTTTGCCGAACGGGTGGAGAGCATGTCTCACGTAACTGTTATCCAATTCGGAATTAGTAGGCGGCCTATCGTTAAAAGAGTCTTTTGATGTTGTAGAACAACCTGTTGCGATTAAAAAGACCAATGCTAATAAAAGTTTAACTGATCTGTTAACGTTAATGCGCATCATCTAAGCCTTTTAAGGGTAAAGTTTATTATTAGAATGTTATGATTATACCTTGTTTTTATTGAAAATCATCAAAGTCAAATAGTGTAGAATTCGCAGATGAAACGTAATTTCTTATTTGCCTGGTACCAAACCCCCAGAGGCAAGTTGTTGCAACAGCTTGAAGCCGATTATATTCAGCGCTCCGTTACCGTCAGTTGTAAACAAACCATTTTGCAAATTGGCGGATTAGGCTGGGAAAGCGAATTTATCGACTGCTCTTTATACAAGAATTTCACGATACTGGATGCCAAAAGCCTAGGCTGCGACAAAGCGAGGAAAGTTCAAGCCAAAGCCTACAGCCTGCCCTTGCAAAGCAATTGCATCGATATGATTATAGTGCCGCATTTATTAGAGTTTGATGCCAACCGATTTCAAACCATGCGTGAAATAGAGCGGGTTTTAAAACCGGAAGGCATTTTACTCGTGCTGAATTTTAATCCTTGGAGTATTTGGGTGAGATACCAGTACTTATGGGATAAAAAAATGGCTGATTCATGGGGAGGGCATTTTATTTCCCGACCCAGAATTCTGGACTGGCTGAAATTATTAAATTTTGAAGTCATCATATCGTCGGAGTTTAATTTGGATACGGTAAAATCGACTCACGGAAAGTTTATAACCCGAGGCCACTCGCTCACATCGACCGCTTATGCGATCAAGGCAATCAAGCGCCGTTACAGCCTCATTCCATTAACGCCGGTCAAGGCGTTAAATCCCCGTTTAATCCTGACCAATACACTTAATTCACCAACCACACAATTAAACAGACATGACTGATTCTGTCATTATTTATACCGATGGCGCCTGCAAAGGCAACCCTGGACCGGGCGGCTGGGGCGCAATACTCAACTATAAAGGGACCGTTAAAGAACTCTATGGCGGCGATGCCGAAACCACCAACAACCGCATGGAGTTAATGGCTGCAATTCAGGCTTTGGAAACATTGACCAAACCTTGCTCGGTACAACTCAATACCGATTCAAAATATGTCATGCAAGGCATTACCGAATGGATAAATAACTGGAAAAAACGCGGCTGGAAAACCGCCTCCAAGGCACCGGTTAAGAATGAAGATCTGTGGCGTCGGCTGGATGCCGCGATTCAACGGCATAATATTGAATGGTTTTGGGTAAAAGGCCATTCAGGCCATAAAGAGAATGACAGAGCGGATGCGCTGGCTAATCTGGGTATTGTTTCATTGAGCCAAGCACCTGCAAGCTAAGCAAAGCAACAGACAAAAAAAAAGGTGCGCCGGTTTCGACACACCTTTTTGAACAGCTGTAATCAAAAAACTTAAACTTTTACCGCATCGGCAATTTCGTTAAAGGCTTCGACTCTTGTTTTTCCGGTTTTAATCAAGTCAACACCTGCATCGACCACCATTTTGCATAGCCCCGGTGTTTTGTAAACGATCAAGCCTAAATAACCTACCGCCGGAATGGCGATTAAGGCTGCAATAAAACCGTTAAGACCAACAACGCCCATCAGCTTTATCAGCAAGACAACGGCATCCAAAGGCAATAAAACCATGGCGCCAAAATAGACTATAACCATGAATACGGACACCACAAAAACTACAAACTGAAGTAGCCTGACCAACGCAACGTTAATTTTTTTCATATTACTATCAATTCCCTGCATGAACTTAAGAAGTCTTTTAGCCAGGAAACAACTCCTGACCCTGATGTTTTGTCAAAAACACCGCTTTTTGAAGCGGTAAATTATACCTTAACACTGTCAAGACAAGTCATTTTTTTCGGTTTGATCTTGACGAAGAAACCACCTGTATAAAACAGAACCGGCAATAAAACCGCCCAAATGAGCCCACCACGCCACATCGACAACAACACCGCCAAATAGCATTGCCGTGGTTGCGCTGTGTAATTGAATTAGCACCCATAAACCTAAAAATGCAACGGCCGGGACATGAACGACTATCGGCAGAAACAGTATAGGAATCCACACAACCACCCGTTCAAGCGGATATAGAAAAAAATAAGCCGCTAATACACCCGCAATGGCTCCGGAAGCGCCGACCACTGGAATAGTTAAGGTCGGGTCAAAAAACCATTGCAAAAAAGTAGCCAAAAGCCCGCATACCAAATAAAAAATCAAAAACGGCAAACGCCCCATTCTGTCTTCTACATTGTCGCCGAAAATCCACAAAAACCACATATTCATAATAAGATGGAGCCAGTTTCCGTGTAAAAACAGACTAGTCAAAAAAGATAAATAGCCGTCGAAAGGCAAACCGTAATACGGATTGGTATAACGAATGGGAACCATACCGTAAAGATTGATCAAGCGATAACTTAACTGGTCCGGCATTAATTGCATCGACACAAAAATAACGATGCATATTGCCATTATCGCCCAAGTGACCAAAGGTTTTGAATGACAAGGTGCTGTATCTCTAATCGGTATCATGGCAGTTTCCTAAGCTATAAGTAGGCGTGGGGATTTTGCTCCCCGATATTTAACTTAGCTTAAAAGTTAAAAAATCGATTTGCAATGAATAGTTATGCAATCGTAACAACTCTCTGCGGGCCTATTTATAATTGGATATGGATTCGACGGATTTTAAGGAATTAATAGCGAGGGTAATTCATCCATTAATCTACGCGCCTAGAGCGCTCACTTTTGTTATTCGTATTTTATTATCTTGGTTACTACATAGTTATATTTAATCATAAGCCAGAGCATAAAAAGCTTATAATACACACAGTTTATTCCCTATTATCCTTGCGCTTTAAGCCCTTATAGATTCATGCCCCTTAATTCAATAAACGAAACACCTTCATTTTCCAGCTTATCGCTAGCCAAACAACTATTGTCAGCAGTTGAGAAAATGGGCTTTGAACACCCCACCCCGGTACAACTACGCGCCATTCCCCTTATTCTCGAACACCAGGACCTGTTGGTCAGCGCCGAAACCGGCAGCGGCAAAACCGCCGCATTTTTGTTGCCGGCACTGCATCAGCTACTCGCCCTTCCCTCAGGAAGATCAGGTACGCGCGCATTGATATTGACTCCGACCCGCGAACTGGCTCAGCAAATTTTTAAGCAATGCCAACAATTGGCTGAATTCACCGATCTTAGAACCGGCTTGATTACCGGCGGCGATGATTTTAGGCTACAGCAAAATATGCTGCGCAGAAATACCGAAATTGTTATTGCCACGCCCGGCAGATTACTGGAACTGATGGATCAAGAGATACCGGACTTTAGTAACCTGGAACTACTGATACTGGACGAAGCGGACCGTATGCTGGATATGGGCTTTAGCGAGGATGTATTAACGATAGCCAACAGCTGTAACGCCGGGCGGCAAACCCTATTGTTTTCCGCCACCCTGACCCATTTCGGCGTGATCAAAATGGCTGACAAGGTATTGAAAGACCATGAAATCGTGGCTTTAAATACGCTGTACGACGGACACCGTAACATTGAACAGCAAATTATATTAGCCGACGACAATGATCATAAGCAGAAACTATTAGCTTGGCTGTTACAAAATGAAACCTATGATAAAGCGCTAATTTTTACTAACAGTCGACTTCAGGCAGACGCTCTTCGCGGGCCACTTCGGGGGCAAAAACTCCGCGTCGGCGTACTGCATGGTGAAATGGATCAAAAAGATCGCAATCGAATGATGGAGCTATTCCGTGAAGGTTCGGTGAATATTATGATCGCGACCGATCTTGCCGCTCGAGGCCTCGACATCAAGGGCATCAATCTGGTCATCAATTTCGATGTACCGAGAAACGGTATAAATTATATTCATCGCATCGGCAGGACCGGACGCGTCGACGAATTGGGACTAACGATTGCTTTAGTGAAACACACCGAATGGAATTTAATGTCCAGCATTGAGCGCTTTTTAAAACAGAAATTCAAACATCGCGCTATCAAAGAACTGGAAGGCAAATATAAAGGCCCTAAAAAAACCAAGACATCAGGAAAAGCAACGGGCGGCAAGAAAAAAATAGAACCTAAAAAAACCGTTGTCGAAAAAGTCAAAATACGCGACAGAGACAAGAAAAATATCGGCAAAAGACGAGCGCCAACCAGCAAGCTAGAAACTAATCAAGCATAAAAAAGGCCCCATCCGCAATCTGCCGTTGCGGACGGGGCCTTTTTTGCAATCAAGTTAAGATATTAAGAAAGCTTGCCTACAACTTGTTTGATTAAATTATCAGGTTTAAAGGGCTTTACAATATAGGATGTTATTCCTGCGGTAATAGCTTCTTTTACTTTATCCCCTTCAGACGAGGAAGTCAGCATTATCCACGGCGGTGTATCCAGTTTGGCATCTCCTTTTACCGCTTTAAATAAATCAAGACCGCTCATGCCCGGCATGTTCCAATCGCATACCACGATATTAATCTTTACCTTTCTCATCATCAGCAAAGCTTCTTCACCACCTGGCGCATCAAAAACATGGGTAAATCCAGCTTCCCGCAGAATAGCTTTGGTTAATGTACGCATTGATGCTGCATCATCTACAATCAGAATCTTTTTCTGTAACAATTCTTGTGATATTTCCATTCTTGTTCCAACTTATACTTATTATGAGCACTACAATACTTAATTAAAACATTTTACAAGAACTCTAGGTATCCGACAAATACATTGTGAAAAATAGTACAAAGTAGTTCACAGTTTACGGAAAAAGAGATTAATGATTAACGTTAAGATAAGACTAACGACAATCATAGAGGTAAGCGGTATAAACACAAACCGTTTTTCATCCTCAATGCGTATATCACCGGGCAATTTACCGAACCAGCTAACCAACCAAGGGGCGTAATTAATAACAAGTCCGACAATCATCAAAATGACGCCAATAACCGCCAGTAATTTTCCGAATGCCATTTTTGCAATCCTCATTTTCAGAGTGAATGTACAAACATTCTGCACAGCTAACAAGAAAAATCCCGTTAAGGTAAAATAACACACATCCTCTCACCGTCGCCAGCAAAACAATCGGTTCTATCGAAGAACCCTATCGGAATATATTACATGTTGAGAATCACCGAACTTAAACTTCCGCTTGATCACCCGCAAGACGCGCTCAAAATCGCCATAATTGACCGGCTTGGCATTAATGCAGCAGAATTAACCTCATATACTGTCTTCCGGCAAGGGTTTGATGCGCGAAAACGCAATGAAATTTTACTTGTTTATACTATCGATGTTGAAGTCGCCAACGAACAAGCGATTCTTAAACGTCTGCAAAACGACCCGCACATTTCTTTAACGCCGGACACTACTTATCATTTTGTAAGCCAAGCGCCGACAAACTTGGCGCTCCGCCCTATCGTCATCGGTACGGGGCCTTGTGGGCTATTTGCCGGCTTAATCCTGGCGCAAATGGGCTTTCGACCGATTATCCTGGAGCGAGGAAAAGAAGTACGGGAACGCACCAAAGACACTTTCGGCCTTTGGCGCAAAGGCCGGTTCAACCCTGAATCCAATGTACAATTTGGCGAAGGCGGCGCCGGAACCTTTTCCGACGGCAAACTACACACTCAAATCAAAGATCCTAATCACTATGGGCGCAAAGTGCTCACTGAGTTTGTCAAAGCCGGCGCGCCCCCCGAAATCCTCTACCTCAGCAAGCCTCATATCGGTACCTTCAGACTGGTCACCGTGGTCGAACAAATACGCGCGACTATCGAGTCATTGGGAGGCGAAATCCGCTTCCAAAGCCGAGTTGACGACATCCTTATCGATAATGAACAAGTGCGCGGTGTAGTTCTCACCGGCGGTGAAACCATTAACAGTAATCATGTACTGCTGGCGGTCGGACATAGCGCCCGCGATACCTTTAAAAACGCGGCGTTTATATTGAAGCCAAACCGTTTTCCATTGGTTTTCGCATAGAGCATCCGCAGTCGCTGATCGATACTTGCAGATGGGGCAGTAATGCCGGTCATCCGTTACTGGGTGCTGCCGACTACAAACTGGTGCACCATTGCAACAACGGGCGTTCCGTGTACAGCTTTTGCATGTGTCCCGGCGGCACCGTCGTGGCGGCCACCTCCGAGGCGGGTCATGTGGTCACCAACGGTATGAGCCAATACTCGCGCAACGAGCGTAATGCCAATAGCGGCATTGTCGTCGGCATTACTCCCGAGGATTATCCCGGACATCCTTTGGCAGGCATCGACTTTCAACGTCGCCTGGAAGCAGGTGCATTCAAATTGGGCGGCGAAACCTATGCCGCGCCGGGACAACTGGTCGGCGACTTTCTCGGTCAACGCCCCTCTACAACCTTGGGCACAGTGCAACCTTCCTACACACCGGGCGTTCATTTATGCGATCTCAGCTCGGCTTTACCGGATTACGCCATCACGGCGATACGCGAAGCCATCCCCGCTTTCGATAAAAAAATAAAGGGCTTTGCAATGAATGATGCGGTATTAACGGGCGTCGAAACCCGCACCTCATCGCCTATTCGCATCAAACGCAACGAGCATTATCAAAGCCTGAATATCAAAGGACTGTATCCGGCAGGAGAAGGCGCCGGCTATGCGGGCGGAATTCTTTCCGCCGCAGTGGACGGCATTAAAGTTGCCGAGGCCTTGGCTTTAGCTATGAGCCAATAAAGAGCCCTATAATCAGGCCCAATCAGTTTTTTCGTGCTTTTCGCGCGCGCCATTTTTTACGGGCCGGGTTGTTGAAGAGCCTGGCCTTCCCGAAAACCATCTTAACAACAGCAAGCTCCACTATCCGAGTCATGCGCCGAGCCTTTAGTTTCGGCGACTGCTCTGACAGTACCCGGTGCATGGCACCAATTTTTCGGTGCTATTTCCTGAGCAGGGGCAATACCGATAAACTGATCGGCATAAGCGGAACCGGTTAATAAATAATAGCTGCGCTCACATACCGCCATCCGCTGACCCCGCAAGAAAATATGGCCTTCGTCATCATAAGTCTTGGCGAAAGGCCCTCGGTAAATCACCGCATGAGCTTTATCCAGACAAGGTTCATCATGGGGTTTTACTGCGGTAATCGTCACGGCACGAAACTCGATACCTTCGACGACCTGCCAAGGCCGTGCTTCCCATTTATCAATGCTGACGGCGACAAAGCCGGCGCTAATAAAGGCCTGCAAAAACTCATGTTCCTGCATTGCCCCTGAAATACAGCCGCTCCATAACTTCTGATCGTCTTTTAAATGCTGCGGCACCGCTTCATCGCTGACAATATCGGAAATAGCGACACGTCCGCCGGGCTTGACCACTCGGAATATTTCCCGGATCAACTGACTCTTATCGCTGTCATGCACCAAATTCAATACGCAATTGGACACTACCAAATCCACGCTGTTGTCCTTAATTAACGGTTGCTCCTTGCGCTGCCGCTCCTGCCAGGCCCGCAACGCAATCACATCTTCAGCGTGGCACACCGGATATTCGGCTAAATGCCGATTCATCGCGGCCAAATCCAGGGCTAAATCCTGAATCTGGCCTTTAACAAATTCCACCCGATCCGAACCTAACTTTTCGGCCATCTCGGGCTGGTATTTTCTGGCCAGCGTGAGCATGTCGTCATTCATATCCACGCCGATAACCTTACCGGACGGGCCTACCAATTGCGCCGCCATGTAACAGATTTTGCCTGAACCCGAACCCAAATCCAGCACTACATCGCCGCTTTGCACATAACGGGACGGATCGCCGCAGCCGTAATCCTTGTCGATAATTTCCTGCGGTAACAATGCCAGTAAACTACGATCATAATCGACGGGACAGCATAAATCCGCCTGTATCGACTCCGCGCCTTGCGAGTAGCGCTGTAAAACTCCGGTTTCTATAGTCATATCATCTCCCCATGTTGAAAAAATTCACTCTTCGATAAAATCAGCCGATTGCGCCTCCGCAACTACTGCCCTGCCCTGCCGTGCAGCCATAACAATGCTGTAGAGTAGCGATGGGTTTATTCATTAATTCCGAGACCTGAGCCAACTGTATTTTTTGCCCGCCGCCTAATGGGATGTGCAACATTTGATTAAAATCGCAATCATAAACCTGACCTTGCCAATCGACGCTCAAGGTGTTTTTGCACATAACCTTATCCAGATTGGGCTCATGAAAATTATCCTTAAGTAACTGTAGATAGTCATCAAACCGGCCGGTACTCAGCAAGACGCTGCCAAAACGTTGCACAGGCAGATTAGCCATCGCAAACAAACGATTAAACACAATGCCGTAAAGGACCTGCAAATGCTGTTTGTAGCTGTATTCCAGCCCTTGTTGTTCGGGCGGTAAGACCGCACCTTGCGGGTTGAACACCAGGTTTAAGTGCAACCCGGTATCGGCGAGACCATAGCCCAACTTATTTAATCGTTGCAGCGCTTTTATACTGGCGTTAAACGTTCCTTTACCGCGCTGTTTATCGACGTTTTCTTGAACATAGCACGGCAATGAGGCAACGATTTCAACCCGATTATCAGCTAAAAAACCGGCAATATCCTGAAAACCTTTTTCCAGCAGAATAACCAGATTACAGCGGTCGATGACTTTTAAACCGCGCCCCGCCGCCTGCGTCACCAAATAGCGAAAATGCGGATTCATTTCCGGCGCTCCGCCGGTTAAATCCAGTGTATGAATGTCATGGTTATCGATAAAATCCAAAACCTCATCCATGGTCGCTTTAGTCATCGATTCGCTGCGCTTAGGCCCGGCATTGACATGGCAATGTGTACAACTCAAGTTACAGACATACCCCAAATTGACTTGTAAAATTTCCAACTTATTGCGGGTAATCGCTGGAAAATCGGAGTTTTTCAGATAAGGTAGCGAATCGATCATAATTAAAGTTTCCCAATTTCTAATGTAAGACCGCTCGCTCAAGCTCCAGAGACGGCGAAAATATTATCAAATCAGTTTAACAATCTATTCACCACGAAGACACGAAGAAAATAATGGCTTTAACTCAATCTATTGAAAGCTTTGTGCTCTTCGTGCCTTCGTGGTGAATGCTTTTGGCTTTTGTTCTAAATCGAATATTTTCACCGTCTCCGGAGCTTGGGGAGGAGCATAAAATAAATGAAAAGCTAAGCGTACAGGTCGAAAATAATTTCGAACAAGCTCTTATTTGCTAAAAATCCCCTGCCAGCCGCCTGAAATCAGCCGGGTGATAAGCATCAGGATAAAAGGCAGCGATAACCCCGCCGGTGCGGCCAGATAGCGCGGCTGCCAGTGCGGCGCGAATTTAGCTTTGTATTCGTAAAGTCCTTCAAAATTATAAAATTGATCGCCCATATCAAAAACCGCCGAACCGATTTTGTGCCACAGCGGCGCCAAAGGCCGCCGTTCCAGCCCGGCCAAAGGCGCCATACCCAACGAAAACCATTGGTAATTTTCTTCTTTACCCCACAACATCAGTTCGGCAAACAAAAAGTCCATAATACCTTTCGGGCTATCCGGATCGTAACGCATCAAATCAATGGATAGCTCTTGCCGGCTAACGGTTTGCCAGAGATTGGCGAAAGCCCTGATGTGGCCCGATTCATCCTTGATCACCGCTACACCGGTGCGGCGTAAATAATTTTCATCAAAAAAGCCCAAAGAGAAACCTTTTTCCCGGGTGTTTTTATTCGCCAACCAAGCCTCGGAAATGCGCCGCAACGTCGGCAAGGCCTGTTCAATCGAGGGTCCTGATAATATGTCAAAACAGTAGTTCATTTTACTGAATTTATTCCGGGCGCTGCGTTGCGCATCGCGCTGCTTACCTTGCAAAGTGAAAGCCGATAAATCCACCCGCGCTTCTTCGCCCAGTTTAAATAACGATAAGCCTTGATCAAGATAATACGGCAACAATTCCGGACCGACTTGATAAAACACGGCCTTTGCGCCATAGCGGTCAGCTTGTTCCTGGAATTGCCAAAGCAAACTTTCAAGCCCCGACTGTTCGCCGACCGGATCGCCCATCGCAACCCAGAATTGGGGCGTCACCGCAAACATGATAAAAGCGTTACGTTCAGTATTCCAATGCAGATATTTATCGCCCAACAAAGCTAAAAAACCCTGAGTATTAGAGCCCTGAACCACTAAACGTTGTGCCTCATCAAGCTCAGCCGCTGTAGGTTTATTTAAAATCCGCGGTGGAGCCACACTCAATAATCGCGATAAACCCAAGCAGACCGTGACCACGGCGATTAGCAAAAATGCCCGCAAAAACCGGGGCGCATCGCCTTCATAAGAAAACTGCCACCATAATTCGTGTGCATATTCGACATCTCTGTAGGCAAAAAATCCTAACCAAGTCGACCCCGCCAACACCATCACTACCATAACCAGCCAGGATTTTGAAAAAGAGATGTACAGCAATGACGAGCGGCGCTGAAAATAGCTGCGGGTGGGCAACATCAACATCAGTATAATCAATAACACTAAGGCTTCGCGCCAATCGAAGCCCTTCAGTAACGAAGCAATAATGCCCAAACCCAGCAAAAACAGGCTACCATACCAAGCGACATCGATCTTAAGGTGGATTCCGCGCGCCAAAAACAGCAACAGCAAACCAATCAGGCTACCCGCCAAATGCGACAATTCAACGACAGGCAATGGCACCAAATCGCTTAACCCATGCAGAACTTCAGAGTTAGCCGGCATAGACCCGGAAACCAACAAAACGCTACCGGCAAACAGCAATAACAGCGAATACAGTTGCGGCACGGTGGCCGATAGAAACCGGCCCACAGCACTGCCGCTTTCGGCTAACAACTTCCGGCGGCTATATAGCTCGTAACTTAACAGCCCTACTCCGGCCAGCAGTAAAGGCAGAAAATAGTAAATAACCCGGTACACCAGCAAAGCGCCAACCAGAATCAAATGTTGATCCGTAGCTTCAATGTCGGACATCAGCCACAAAAATGCGCTTTCGAATACGCCTAGACCGCCCGGTACCTGACTGATAACGCCGACAACCTGCGCCACGACAAAAACCACTACAAACGCGCCGAAATCAACGTCGACTTTACCGAGCAGCAACACCCACAACACCAGCGACGACAGTACAATATCAATCCCGGCCACTACAGTTTGCCAAACGGCGATACGGGGCGACGGCAAATATAATTCAAAACCTTTAATCGGCAACGGCTTGCGCCACAGCAAAACGGCGGACCAATAGACCAGTAAAGATACTGCGCAAATCAGGCTGACCCAATGGATAGCTTGAGGCTCTTGAGCGGGATTCGATAAATAGTGCGGCAATAACAAACTGCCGACCAAACCTAAACTTAATGCACCTAATAGGTAGGTAAGCGTTTGAAACAAGGAAATTTTTACCACATCCCAACCCGGCACGCCCCATTTCGAATAAAACCGGTAACGGATAGAGCCGCCCGCAGCCCAAGCATGGCCGGTATTGTTGCTGATCGCATAACTTAATAAGGCGGCTGCAAGCATTTTCGATAGCGGAATTTGGGTATATCCGGTGAATCGTAATGCCAACCAATCATAGCCCGCCAAAATCAGGTAATTGATCACTGTCAGCACAAAAGCAGCGAACATAATCCGCATCGGCAGTGCATGTAACGATGATAAAATATCGTTTAGATCGTGCACTTTGATTTCGTTATGAACGATATAAAGTGCACAGGCAAACAAAGCCAACGGCAATAAATGAGCGGCTTTTTGAGTAAATCGGCTTAGCGTTTCCAAGGTCATGTTTTTATTAAAATGCGATAGAAAAAAGTTTTTCTCAATTAATGCCGTGCTGCCTGTAGACATCCAGGATTTGCCGGGTCAGTTTGGGGTAATCTTGGTCAAAATGGTGGCCTCCGGGCAATTCCAGAATTTTGGCCTCGGTATTCAACAATCCGGTACAGGCTGTTTCGGCTTTCTCATCCTTGCCGTAAATACATAAAATCTTGTTTTTGGGGATCTGCGCCAATTCCGGCGCTAAGGACTTTTCACCGGCGCTTTGCCCAAGCCAGCCTGAAACATGGATTTCAAAATCGGCGCTATTCGCCAACGCGATCAACGCCAAAAGCGCAACACTGTCTTTATCTTGCTGAGATAGACGATTATAAAGGGCGGGCAAAATGTCGGCGCCGAACGAATAGCCCGCCAATACAAACGACTTTACCGCCCAGTTTTTCCGGTAATACGCCATCGTTGTTGCCAGATCCGCTGACGCTTGCTCCGGCGATTTATGCTCCCAGAAATAACGCAGCACATCCACCCCAACCACAGGATAATTCAAAGCGGCCATTTCTCCGGCCACGGTTCTATCCAAATCACGCCAGCCGCCATCGCCCGAATAAAAAAGAGTGACGTTATAGCCGGGTTTGGCGACAGGCACTTCGACGACCGGCATGGGAGGCGAAGACTGTTTGTTTTTGCCCAAGGCAGTGTTTAATTCTTCAATCAGCAGCGTATCCGGCGCCGTATCGTAAGCCGCAATCCGGGTATCGACATTGCCTAAAGACTTGATAAAAACGGCAGTCTCGGCAGCCGGCTGATCCGTCCAAACCGAACGCCAGAAGCCCTTCAGAGCTGGGGATGAAACCAGAATAGGCTTTTGTTGCCGATATTGGCTTAATAAGGGAGGACATAAGGCGAGATCGACCGGCAAGTCTACCGAAAAACCGACAGAGAGATTGGCGGTTCCGCTTACCGAAGCCGATTGGGCGTTAATAAACGGGACCAACGCCCCTTCAGCAAGGCCGGCAACAATCAAACGCTTGACCGGCGATTTTTTTAACAGCTCGTTGATAGCTGCGGCAACACGCCGATCATCAAGGCATTGGCCGCTTGCAGCATTAAAACGGTTAAAAAACCGCACTGAATCGACAATTGCCGCAGTAACGCCGGTTGCAGCCAAGCGCTGAGCCAAAGCAATTGCCGGAAACTTATTAGTATCGACAAAAACCAGTATTAATCCTTCAGCACCCCATAATGGATGGGCAACGGCTACATCACCGAGATTTTCAGTATGAATAACTTCTTGCATCGTTGTCGGCTTATTCCGAATAACCCAACCGGTTCCAATCGCCATTACAATTAAGCCGCAAATAAACAGAATTTTTTTAATTTTCATAGACTGAGCTACTTTTAAAGAAAAATATTACAACGCCAAGTTGATATCCAGAAACGATGCGATTAATTGATTAATTTGCTGGGCATGAGTAACTGGAGCGGCATGACCGGCGCCCGGTATAATTTCAATCTTGCCATTAGCGAGTATTTGCGCCAACTCACTGGAATGGCGCAAGTCAATAATATCGTTTTCTCCGGTAATCACAAGCGTGGGCGCAGCAATAGCTGTTAAATCGGAATGCTTAAGTTGAGGCGCCGTCCGCCATAATTCTTTTATCTCCGCTTCTAAAGCGGCATGCCTTTCACCCGCTCCCGACCACCAGCTACGCAACAGATTGCTAATGCTGTTTGACGAAAGTCGATGCTGAGCTTGATTAACATCGGGAATCAAGCCGGAAGGATGAAAATTGGCGCTGATAGCAACAATACGTCCTACACGTTGCGGCGCTTCGAGGCCCAGCAAGAGCGCAATAATGCCGCCGTCGCTCCAGCCGACGATATCGGTGCGCTGAATACCCAGCCGATCAAGCACCAATAAAGTATCGTCGGCAAAAATCCGGTAACTGAGCTTAGAATGACCGGGTGTTGAATCGCCATGACCACGGGTATCAATCAACACGACTCGCCGCCCGGAAGCAACCAGCCAAGGTATCTGGGAAAACCAACTGAGTTTGTTGCTCAGCCCGCCATGCAGCAACAGCACAGGATCGCCGCGACCGTAAGAGACATAATGAATATGAGCGCCTTGATAAACGATATTGCCGGTTTCGGTCGGTGCCGCCGTTGAATATTTCCAAATCAGGTAATTCAGGGCATTAACCGACATGGGCCTTAGCCAGATAAAAACCGACACGACGATCAGCAGCAAAGACGCCCAACTGATATGAAACAGCCTTTTCATCTTGAAACCTGTTTTTAAAGTCCTAACCATAGAAGCTCCTCGGCATAAATTCATGGTCCTACTCCAAGTCATTAAATACCAATCGATCACAGATGTCGCTGATAAATATGGTAAGCAGCGATAAATCATCTTTATCTTAATCATCGGCGACATCTGCGTTCCACTATATTAGCCCCTGAGTTTTTATCTCATATCTTAGGAATATTTCCTTTTATAAGCGTCTCTCTAGTGTCCGCACAAGGGTTTGGCTATGATGGAGAAACTATCGGATTGGAGTGAATAATGAAGAAACTTGCGTACACACTACTCGGGCTAGGCCTGACGGTCACCGGAGTGGTACCGGCTAAAGATCAGCCGCTGGATTTAGGCATTATCGACGTAGTCGGTGTTACGCCGTTGCAAGGCACTGGAGTTGCAGCATCCAAAATACCGGCCAATATTCAGACCGTTTCTTCCGAACAGCTGGACCAAGCCCAAAGCACCACCCTGGCGGATTACATCAACCGCTATCTGGGCAGCGTACATATTAATGAAGCGCAAAATAATCCGTTACAGCCGGACATTTCTTATCGCGGCTTTGTCGCATCACCATTGTTGGGCTTGCCCCAAGGCTTATCGACTTATGTGAACGGCGTTCGCTTTAACGAATCGTTCGGCGATACCGTCAATTGGGATTTGATTCCCACAGGCGCGATTGATTCGATGGCTTTGTATCCGGGCTCTAATCCGGTTTACGGCCTGAACAGTTTGGGCGGGGCCATATCTATCAAAACCAAAACCGGTTTTTCAGCGCCCAAGCATGAATTTGAAGCTTACGGCGGTTCTTGGGACAGGCAATCGGAAGAATTGAGCAGCGGTTGGAATAACGGCACCTGGGGCTACTTTATAGACCTGCATCACTTTAAGGAAGCCGGTTGGCGTGATTTCTCCCCGACCAAGGCCGATCAGGCCTTCGGCAGCTTGAGCTGGCGCGGCGATAAAGGCTCTTTAGACCTGACCTTGGGCGGCAACGATAACAAAATGCGCGGTAACGGCGCCGCCCCTATTCAACTGCTCGAACAGAACCGAGCGGCGGTATTTACTCATCCCGACCAGACCGTCACCCGCATGTTTTTTTCCGAATTGGCAGGCAGTTATGATCTGGCTGATGATATTGAACTCAGCGGCAATGCTTATTTTCGCCAGAATAGAGTCAGCACATTTAATGGCGATAACAGTAATTACGATAGCTGTGAAGATGATCCTACACTACTGTGCGATCAGGATGGCGCCCTTGTTAATGATATAAACGGCAACCAAATACTTGCCGACACTGCGGTTTTAGGCGCGACCAACAATACCAGTCAAACCCAAATGCGCAGCCGGGGCGGTACCTTGCAGACCGCATTTGCCCAAGACTTGTTCAAGCATAAAAACAACCTGACCGTAGGGACCAGCTATGATTATGCCGAGGCGCATTTCGGCTCCGATACCGAATTAGGCTCATTGACCGATACCCGAGGCACCACGCAAAGCGGCGTTATTGTCGACGACTCCA
>Ga0265327_10002058_pt1 | contig 22560 bp, 19 predicted proteins | sample 41621metaG_FD_202089 | JGI IMG/M metagenome (GOLD analysis project Ga0265327, IMG submission 202089) | Rhizosphere microbial communities from Carex aquatilis grown in University of Washington, Seatle, WA, United States - 4-16-21 metaG | ecosystem: Host-associated > Plants > Roots > Rhizosphere...
CATATCCGGCGTCCGGCGGCAGGACGAGCACGCGCCCGCTGTCCCGGGTCTGGATCTGCGGCAGCACGGTCACCAGGGTCCGCGCCCGGGCGCGCGCCAGGCAGTCTTCGGCGCTGGAGGCTTCCGCCAGCAGCTTCACGTTCATGCGGGTCGGGAAGATCACCTTGCGCTCGCCAGCCTCAGCGAGCCGCAACACTTCGCTGGGGGAGATCCATTCGGCATCCACCGCCTCACGGCCGTCGCAGACCGCAAGCTGGTCGGCGGGCGCGTGGGCCGCATAGAACCAGGTGTCGAACCGCTTGGGGGTCAGGGGCGGCGTGATCCAGCGGGCGAAGACCGTGAGCGAATGCAGGTCGAGCTTGGCGTCCAGATCCTTGACCACGTCCAGGAAGGGCGTACGCCCGGCATCCACCGCCTGGCGGACCTCCATCGGCGCCACGTCATCGCCCATGGGCGAGCCGTCGGTGTGCCGGGCCAGCAGGATCCCGGCCTCCTCGAACACCTCTCGGATCGCGGCGATGCGCAGGCCCCGCTGGACCGCGTCGAAATCGTTCCAGCCCAGCACGTGATCCGCCCATGCCGCGTCGTCATCCCCGGCATGAGTCTTGCCGCCCGGGAACACCAGGGCGCCGGAGGCGAAGTCGATCTGATGGTGCCGCTTCACCATCAGCACCTCGAACACGGGGGCGTCGCGCAGGATCAGGATTGTCGCGGCGGGCTTAATGGCGCTGTCGGGGGCGATGTCGGTCATGCCGCCAGCTTGGGCGCCCGGAAGCCCGGGCGCAAGCACCTCAGGCGCTTTGCGCCGCCGTGGCGCCCTTGCGCACGTTGCTGGACAGCCGGTCCATCTTGTCCAGCAGATAGTCCACATCCTCGCGGCCGGCTTGGTCGGGATGGGTGAGGAACCTCTGCAGCATGCGCTCCTGGAACCGCTCACGATCCTTGGCGCCGCCGTCGAATTCCATGGAGTGGAAGGTGTCCACCGCGGCGCGGAACGCCGAATAGAGCCGGGCCGGCAACCCCGCTCGCTCATAGATGGCGCGGAGCCCCAGGGCGCCCGCGTCGTGGATCATCAGCCAGGTGCGGTGATGGGGCACGGTGGCGAGTTCGGCCAGTCCCCACTCGAAGAAGGTCATGTGGCCATGGGCGAGGGCGCGCAGCAGCAGGGATGCGGTCAACCGGTCATGGCGGTGAAGATGTGTCACGAAGCCGCGGACATCGCCGGTGCGCCCTGCCTGGTCCACCAGGTCCACCGTGGCCCGCTCCTTGGCTCCCGAGGCGATATCCAGGGCGAGCTCGGCGGAGATCTCGTGATGGTCGATCAGGTGGTCGCGCACCGTCTCGCTCACCAGGTCGATGAGCCGTTCGGTTACCGACAGCGGCAGGACGTTTCGATAGGCGACCGCCGCCAGCACCCGCTCGGAGGTCTCGAACCGCGCGATCACCTGCTGCAGGGTGCGTTCGGCGAAATCGGCGTTGTCATTGGCGCAGGCCGCCTCCACGGCCCGTTCGGTTCCATGCTCCGCGAGGGACTGGGTGACGGCCTGGGAGACCCGCGGACGCTTGGCGATCACCACCTGCCGGACGGGGCCGCCGAGGCGCACGATATCCACCAGATCTGCGTCGGTGAACACCGGCGAGGCGGACAGGATCGGCAGGGCGATGCTCTCGACGTCACGGGCCAGGCGCAGGGCCACGTCGCGGGGCACAACGGCGGAATGTTTGAGGGTCACGGCCAGGGCGCGGCGCACCAGTTCGGCGGCGTCCTGCGCCATCACCCGGATGATCTCCTGGGCCCAGGCGCGGTCGTCCTCGGTCAGGGCGTGGCGGTCTATGGTGCGGCAAAGCTTCTGGGCGGCGATCGCGCGTTCGTCAGGGGTCGCCCCCTTCACCAGCGTGCGGATATCTTCATCCGTCAGCGCGGCCCGCGTCGTCGACATGCTCGCCCCAGTCCCCTGTCCCGACGGGATTCACCCGCCGATCAGATTGCCCACTTAGGCTTAATGATCCGTTTCGAGATTCGGAGCCAACCCCTGCGCGCGATGGTCGCGGCTGGCGCCGGTCGCGAATTGGCCAGGCTCGGTTAATCGCCAATCGAGGCGCGAAACCGCGTGCGGTGGCTGGGGGCGTCGCCTGCGGCGCGCGCGGAAACCCTTTCGCACCCTGGGGGCGAGCGATCCAGCTAAGGCGCGGGCGCCCTCCACAGGTTCGATTGGCCACGACCCCAGAATGCGCCCCGATTAAGGATCTCCCGTAACCGGTCGCCAACCCTGATGGACTAGGCTCGAGCCATCACATCCAGGGACGCGTTGAATGCCCATCACCATCGACCAACGCGGGCTGGACGGACCGAGGGGTGGCCGATCGGCCACCCAGCAGGCCCTCGACGCCCAGGCGGCCTTGCTGCCCTATGCGCTGGCGGTGTTTGCGGTGAGCCTGCCCGCCTATGTCTGGGCCGGCAGCCATGCGCCCAACGCGGTCTGGATGACGGGCACCTTCGCGATCTTCGCCGCGGCGTGGGCGGCGTTCTATGCGGCCGTCAACTGGATGAAGAAGCCGGAAGCGGCCACCGACCTGAAGAAGCGCGGCCGGGTTCAGATCCTAAGCGCCCTGATCTGGTCCCTGGCCATCGCCCAGATCGCCGCCTTCGCCGACGGCGCCGGCCCCGCCCGCGAACCGCTTTTGATGACCGCCGTCGCCGCCGCCGTGGTGGTGATCTTCTTCGCCTCCCCCTGGCTCCCCAGCCTACTGATCGTTGGGCCCGCCGCCGCCGCCGGGCCCCTGCTCTGCCTCATGCTCGAGCCGGAAAGCCGGGAACTCGGCCGCATGGCCTGGGGCGCCGTCGCCCTGTCCATGGCGCTCGCCCTGATCTTCAACCGGGTCCTGCGCAGGCTCTACGCCATGGCCGCCGAACGCGAGACCCTGATCGCTGAGCGGGCCGGCAAGGTGGAGGAAGCCCGTCGCCTGGCGCAGTCCAAGTCCGACCTGGTGGCGACCCTCAGCCATGAGATCCGCAATGGCCTCACCGGTGTCGCCCACGTGCTGTCCGCCGCCGTGGGCCGCAATGGCCGCGGCGCGCCTTCCCGCGAGCAGCTCTGCGCCGCCCTCGACGCGGCCGACGACCTGATCGCCGTGCTCAACACCACCCTCGACGCCGAGACCGCCGAGGCTGGCCGCCTGTCGGTGGAGACCCGTCCCTTCGATGCGGTCTCCCTGCTGCGCGACCTCATCCTGCTCAATCGCCCGCACGCGGCGGCCAAGGGGCTGGAGCTGGCCCTGCATGTGGAGCCGGCGCTCGCCGCCGCCGACATGGGCGCCGCCATCGCCGATGTGCACCGGGTGCGCCAGATCCTCGCCAACCTGATCTCCAACGCCGTGAAGTTCACCTTGCGGGGACGGGTCGAGGCGCGGATCGAGCGCACGGTCTCTGGTCGAATCGCCGTCGAGATCGCCGACACCGGGCCAGGACTGGCCGCCGACGAGCTGGACAGGGCTTTCGAGCCGTTCCTGCGCATCGAACGCACCAGCGCCGGAACGTCTGGCGCAGGTCTGGGCCTTTCCCTTTCCCGGCAACTGGCGCGGCTGATGAACGGCGACCTCACCGCCCACTCCGCCGTGGGCGTCGGCAGCTGCTTCCGGCTTGAGCTGCCCTACGACCCTGCGGCCCAGGCCGAACGGGAGCCAGAGGCGCTTCCGGCCGAGGCCCCCGATCCCACCGAACGCCGCAAGCTGCGGGTGCTGATCGCCGAGGACGATGCGCTGAACGCGGCCATGCTGCGCGCGGTGATCGAGCAGCTGGGGCACCTGGTGATCCATGCCCAGGACGGCCGCCGCGCCCTGGAGCTGGCCCGGGTCTGCGAACTGGACCTGTTGATGATCGACGGACGGATGCCGCACATGGACGGGCCGGAAACCATCGCCGCCATCCGCCGGCTCGACCTGCCCATCGCCCGGGTTCCCATCGTCGCGGTGATCGGCGGGGACGCGGACGAGGCCATGGAATGCACCCGGGCGGGCGCCAACGCTGTGCTGCGCAAGCCCGTGAGCGTCGCCGCCGTGGCCCGCGCCCTGGCGGACGCCACCAGCGCCGAGCGGGTCGAATCCATTCCGATCCGCATGACCGCTTGAGGCCGGGCGCCCTGGCGCACACAATGGCCCGGAAAAGGGTCGGGGCCTGAGCTGGGCTGGAACCCTCGTGTCTCTGGGAGGGTCCTGCGTGCTGCTCAAGGGTTTGAAGGTCGTCGAGTTCGCCTCCTATATCGCCGCCCCCGGCGCCGCCGGGATCCTGGCGGACTGGGGCGCCGACGTGATCAAGGTCGAGCGGCCCGAGGGCGATCCGATGCGCCACGTGTTCGCCGACAACAAGGCCACCATCGTCGGCAATCCCACCTTCGCCCTGGACAACCGCGGCAAGCGCGGCGTCGTGCTGGACACCTCCAAGCCCGCCGGACGCGACGCCCTGGCGCGACTGGCCGCTGAAGCGGACGTCTTCCTCACCAATGTCCGACCCGCCGCCCTCAAGCGCGCCCGCCTGGACGAGGCGACCCTGCGGGCCGCCAATCCACGGCTGGTCTACGCCCTGGTCACCGGCTACGGCCTGGAGGGCCCCGACGCCCACAAGCCCGGCTTCGACGTCACCGCCTTCTGGTCCCGGGCCGGGGTGGCGCGGATGCACGCCCCCAAGGGCTCCGACCCCTTCATCCTGCGGACCGGTGTGGGCGACCACACCACCTCTCTGGCCACCGTCTCGGCGATCCTGGCCGCCCTCTATGAGCGTGAGCAGACCGGCGAGGGCCGTTTCGTGCAGACCTCGCTACTGGCCACCGGCATCTATACGGTGAGCTCGGACCTGGCGGTGCAGCTGGCCTATGGCAAGCTCGCCTCTAACCGGCCCCGCACCGACCCCTTCGATCCCATCGCCAATTTCTACAAGACCCGGGATGAGCGCTGGCTGGTGCTGAACCCCCGGGGCGGGGCCAAGGACTGGCCGGTGACGGCGGCGACCGTGGGCCGGCCGGACCTGCTGGAGGACGAGCGCTTCAAGACCGGCCGCAGCCGCAAGGTCCACAATCGCGAACTGGTGGCCGAGTTGGACCAGGCCTTCGGGGCCTTCGACTTCGACGACATCGCCCGGCGTCTGGACGAAGCTGACCTGGTCTGGGCCCCGGTCCAGACCCCCGCCGAAGTGGTGGCCGATCCTCAGGCCGCCGCCGCCGGCGCCTGGGTCGTGGTCCAGGACGGCCAGGGCGGAACCTACCGCTCCCCCGCCGCCCCTGCGCGGTTCCCCGGCGCGGACCTCAACGAGCGCCCGGCCTTCCCCGGACTCGGGGAGCACACGGCTCAGGTGCTGACGGAGCTGGGCTATTCGGAGGCGGAGATCGCGACGATGACGGCGGAGGGGGCGGCGGCCTGAGGGGCGGCGCGCGGTCGTCATATCGAGCGGGGGCATTCCGGGGGAACAGAGATGACGTTCGACTATGCGACCTTGATGCGTTCAGGCGGCTTCGCGGTCGTTGGATCGGTGGGGATGGGCGCCGTCACCGTTTGGGCTGAACGACGGGACGGCGAAGTCCCCGTAGCAGCTTCACTCGCCTTCCCAATGTTCCTGATCCTACTGACCGTTGGCGTGTCGATCTTCCTTCAATACGCGCTCTCGCCTTGGATAAGAGCTAGGTTTCCCCAGCCGAGCGGAGCCGGTTGGATATGGAGAACGGGCCTTCAGCTAGCAGTGGTCATTGGCAGCCTTTGGGCGGCTTCGATTCTGCTCCAGCTTTCACAGAACATGGCTCGTCGGGTGGTCGGGCTGAAGACCGAGCCACTGCGGTGGATCAACCGGCCAGAGAACGACTCTGAGCCGCAAGCGTGAAGCTAATCATCGGCCACGCCGCGCACCTGAAGACCCGTTCAGGTTGCCCGATCGCCCCTAGCTCTTCTTCGTCTCTCGCGCGTCGGACAGCCCCCGCAGCATCTCGCCCGAGAACATCGCCCCGGTGAGGTGGGTGGTGGAGCCCTCATGGTCGGGGCTCTGTGGGCCGCGCCGTCGGAACCGGGCCCGCGGTCATCGCCGCGCCGCCAGCGTTGCGCGTCAGGCTGGCATAGACCTCCCCCACCGTGGCCGCGCGGCGGACTCGAAGGCCCGCAGAGCGTTCAGAGGGATCGTGGCGCGCATCGACTCAGCCCCAAGTTTTTCTCATCCTCCACCTGAGTTCTTATCCTTTGCCGTGTAGGGCTCAAGTAGCCGACCGTCGCCCTGTGTCTATCCTGGGGGGGCGCGCATGAGGGAATTCGAGGGGCGTCGCCGTTCTCAGCGGGTGGGTCACCTTGAGCTGCTCGTCGCTTGCTTGGTCGCGCTCGCCGGCACGGCCGCCGCGACTGCGCTAGGCGCGCGCGCCGCCGTCTGGCAGCCCTCGCCCGGGCATGTCCAGGTGGCGATCTGGCCGGGAACGCCGCCAGACTTGGTCCCCGATCCGCAGCCGGAGTCGGAAGCATCCACTCATGTCAGCCGGCCCACGATGACGGTGTTCGCGCCCAATGGGCGCAACACCGGTGTGGCCGTCGTGGTGTTCCCTGGCGGGGGCTACCAGGTGCTGGCCATGGACCTGGAGGGTACGGAGATCTGCGACTGGCTCACCTCGCGGGGCGTCACCTGCGTGCTGCTGAAGTACCGCGTGCCCAACTCGGGCCCGACGATGAAGAACGGACGCCGCTACTACCCGAAGGTGCAGACGGCGCTGCAGGATGCGCAGCGCACGCTGGGGCTTGTGCGCCAGCATGCCGCTGAGTGGCACGTCGATCCGCACAAGATCGGCGTGATCGGTTTTTCCGCCGGCGGACACCTCGTCGCCGCGGTCAGCACGCACTTCTCGCAGCGGACCTATCCCCCAGTCGATACCGCCGACGCGCTAAGCTCCCGCCCGGACTTCGCCATCGCAGCCTATCCCGGCCACCTGTGGGCGCACGAAGACGAGGACCGCGCGACGCGTATTCAGGAGGACCTGAGCCTCCGTCCGGACATCCACGTCCGCGCTGACACGCCGCCGACCTTTCTGGTGCAGGCGGAAAACGATGACGTCGACAACGTCGAGCAGTCGCTCGCCTACTACGTCGCGCTGCAGAAGGCGGGGGTGCCGACGGAGATGCACCTCTACGCCGAGGGCGGCCACGCCTTCGGCCTGCGCGCGACCAACCTGCCCATCGGCCGCTGGCCGGACATGGTGGAGCGGTGGCTGCACACGATCGGCGTGCTTGGTGCTCAGAACGGCCGCTGACCTAGGAAGGGTTCGCATTCCGAACGGAAGCCGAGGTCCGCTCCCCCCTCCCTTGCCGAAGTTCGGAACGTCGGCTTGCCGCCGAGAGCGGGAGGTCAGTCGCAAGCCATGGGGACGCCAATCGCGAGGCGCCGCGATTTCGCGACCTGCCCCCCTAGCTCTTCTTCGTCTCCCGCGCGTCGGACAGCACCCGCAGCATCTCGCTCGAGAACATCGCCCCGGTGAGGTGGGTGGTGGAGCCCTCGTGGTCGGGGCTCTGGGGGCCGCGCAGGATCAGGTCCACCAGGGCGTCCTGCTGGCGCAGGCGGTCGGACTGGCGGGCGCTGGCATATTGCAGGAAACCCTCATTGGGCCGCGCCGTCGGAACCGGGCCCGAGGTCATCGCCGCCCCGCCGGCATTGTGGGTCAGGCTGGCATAGACCTCCCCCACCGTGGCCGCGCGGCCGTCACGATAGAAGATGGTCTTGTTGGCCTGGGCCGCGTCGGGGAACAGGCTGGCGGCGGAGGTTCCGGGCCGGCTCTGCGCCGCCTCGATCAGCTTGGCCGAGCCCTGGGGGCCCAGGAAGTGGGCGGCGTAGAGTTCGCCGCTGGTGGGGGTGCGGCCGGTGCGGCCCCGGAGGTAGGAGGCGTGGTCGGAGGTCATCTCCCCGGCCATCAGCGAGGCGGCGTGGGGATCGAGCCTCAGGTCCATCACCGCCTGGCGCGCCTCGGCGCCGTCCACGTGATAGCGGCCGTCCGAGCCCTTGGAGATCAGGTCGGCATACCGGGCATAGCCATATTTGGAGCCATGCTGCTTCAGGGTGGTGAGCCAGGTCTGCTCGGTGAACTGGAACAGGCCGGCGGCCGAGGACGTGGGCGCGTGGGCCTTGGGATTGAAGCTCGACTCGCGGTTGGCGGTCTTCATCAGGAAGCTGAAGTCCACGCCGGTGGCGTTGGAGGCGCGCTGGATCGCGGCCTCGACGACTCCCCTCAATCCCTGCACCGCGGTCATGACTGTGGTGTGCCGCCGGCATGGTTAACGCGCCGCTAACCATAGTCCCGCGCCGGTGCGGCGCCCGGTCCCACCCCGCACAATGTCCAAAATTACACGCGTCAGATTCACGCCACAATTGACGCGCGTAGTTTTAGCTCGGACCGAGAGAACAGGGAGGAACATAACCCATGGTCATCCGCGAGCTCACCCCAGCCTTTCCGGGCATCCCGGCGCGCCGGGCCCGCCTGTCACGGGGCGCCACCATCGCCATCGGCCTGTCTCTTTCGGCGCACCTCGCCGTCTTGGCCTATCTGGCGGTCCAGAAGTTCGCACCCCAAGAGACGCCCTCCGAGAGCTTCGAGGATCCCATCATCACCGTCACCACCTGGAAACACCCGAAGGATCCGCCGCCCATCGCGCCGCGGCAGAACCAGGTGACCGTCCATGAGACCCCCATCACCCGTGAGGCGCTCACCGAGACGCCGATCCATGTCGAGCCGGTCAAGGCCCAGATCCTGGACACCGGGCCGATCCGCGACCTCACCCCGCCGCGCCTCGACGATCCTCCCGTAGCGCCGCCGCAGATCCGCTCGCCGACGTGGCTCGCCAAGCCCGGGGCGCGGGAGTTCGCCCGCTACTATCCCGAGACCGCCCTGCGCAGGAACCTGCAGGGCCTGGCCACCCTGGACTGCGTGGTGGCGGCCAACGGCGCGGTGCGCGATTGCCGGGTGACGGGCGAGACCCCGGACACGGCAGGCTTCGGCGCGGCGGCGTTGCGGCTCGCCCCCTATTTCCGCATGAGCCCGCAGACCGAGGACGGTCGGCCTGTCGACGGCGCACGCGTGGCCATCCCGATCCGCTTCAGCCTGGGGGTCTAGTAGCTCTTGGCCAGGCCCAGAACCCGCTCGGCGATGTAGTTGAACACCATCTCGCGGCTGATGGGGGCGATGCGGGCGATCATGGATTCGCGGAAATAGCGCTCCACGTCGAACTCCTTGGCGTAGCCCATGCCCCCATGGGTGAGGACTGCGGTCTCGCAGGCGTTGAACCCCGCTTCTGCGCCCAGGTACTTGGCGGCGTTGGCCTCGGCCCCGCAGTCGCGGCCGGCGTCGTGAAGCGCGGCGGCGCGGAAGGCCATCAGGTTCGCCGCCTCCAGCTCCGCCCAGGACCTGGCGAGCGGATGGGCGATGCCCTGGTTCTGGCCGATGGGGCGGCCGAACACCACCCGCTCCTTGGCGTAGCTCACCGCCCGCGCCAGGGCCGCGCGGCCCAGGCCCACGGATTCCGCGGCGAACAGCACACGCTCTGGATTGAGCCCCTCCAGCAGATAGTAGAAGCCCCGCCCCTCCTCGCCGATCAGGTCCTCGGCCGGGACCTCCAGATTGTCGATGAACACCGAGTTCGATTCCACCGCCTTGCGCCCCATTTTCGGGATCACCGTGGCGCTGATCTTCGAGCGGTCGAAGTCGGTATAGAACAGGCTGAGGCCCTCAGTGGCCTTCTTCACCTCGTCACGCGGCGTGGTGCGGGCGATGATCAGCATCTTGTTGGCCCGCTGGGCCATGGTGGTCCACACCTTGCGGCCGGAAATCACGTAGCCGGTGTTGGTGCGCACCGCGCGGGTGGTGAGGCTGGTGGTGTCGAGGCCGGAGTCAGGCTCGGTGATCCCGATGCAGATCTTGTCCTGCCCCGAGATCAACCGGGGAATCGCCCGTCGCTTCAGCGCCTCGGAGCCGAACTTGGCGATGGGCATGGGCCCGAAGATGTTGAGGTGGATGGCGCTGGCCCCGGAGAACCCCGCCCCCGACTGGGCCACGGCCTGCATGGCGATGGCCGCCTCCGTGAGGCCGAGGCCCGACCCTCCCAGCTCCACCGGCATGGCCGCCCCCAGCCAGCCGCCCTCGGCCATGGCGGCCACGAAGGCCTCCGGAAAGTCGCCGGTCTCGTCGGTCCGGCGCCAGTAGTCGGCGTCGAACCGGGTGCAGAGCCGGGTCACGCTCTCGCGGATCGCCTCCTGGTCGTCGGAGAAGGTGAAATTGATCATGCCGTCCCTCCCTGCCCCGCCCTGGCGAAGCGGGCGGGCTCGAGTCGGGCGGCATAGGGGCCCGCCTCCCCTTCCGTCACGCAAGCCGTGATCAGCCGGGCCACCAGGGGGGCCAGCAGCCAGCCATTGCGTCGCGCGCCCACGGCCAGCAGCACTCCGGGGTGGCGGCCCTGGCCCACCAGCGGCAGGCCGTCCCGGGTCGCGGCCCGCACCCCAGCGGCGGCGGTGGTCGGCGCCTCGGCCAGGCCCGGAATCAGCGCTTCGGCGGCCAATCGAAGCCTGTCCGTCACGGCCGGATCGACCGTCCGGTCCTCGATTCCGGGCTGCATGGTGGCCCCGGCCGCCACCCCGCCCGCCACGGGAACCAGATAGGCGTCAGCCGAACGCAGAACCAGGCCGGGCGCCAATGGGGTCAGGAGCCGAGCGATCTGGCCCTTGATGGGGGTGAGGGCCGCAAGACTGGGGGCGACCACCGCCAGGTCCCGGGCCGCGCCGCTGGCCACCACCAGGCGATCCGCGCCTTCGAACCCCGTGGCGGCGCGGGCGTGGAACACCACCCCGGCCTCAACCGCCGCCCGCCGCAGGGCCTCCAGCACAGCCAGGGGCTCGATCCGCCAATCCTCCCGGGTCAGCACGCCTTCGCGCCACGTGGCGGCCAGGCCGGGCGCCAGGGCCTCCAGGGTCCGCCGCCTCAGGCCGATCGGGTGCAGACCCAGGTCGCGCATGCCCTGGTCCATCTGACCCAGAAACGCGGCGTCTCCCAGAGCCACCGCGCCGGCGCGGTCGATGCGGACGCCGATCCGCGCCTCCAGGGCCGGCCACAGGTTCCGCGCCGCCAGCAGCAGGTCGAGATGGGGTCGGGCCTCGGCGTCCAGCAGGGCCTCGAACACCGGGGCCAGCATGCCCGCCGCCACGCCAGAGGCGCTGTCCCCCAGCGGCGCCGGGTCGAACAGCTGGACCGCGCAGCCGGCGTCGGCCAGGGCCAGGGCCGTGGTCAGACCCAGGGCGCCCGCCCCGGCCACGGCGATCGTCGGCGTTCGGCTCATGGATCTACCGAGCGGGGTTTGCGCCGGAAATCAAGGGTGGCGTGCGACCCGGCGGCGCCTCGGCGCAACGAAAAAGCGCCCGTCGCGCTGGGCGGCGGGCGCTTCGTCCAATCGAATCGGGCGTGCGACCTATTCGGCCGCGATGCTCACCGGCTTGGCCAGGCGGTCCTTGAAGTTGATCTCCTGGAGGTACTTGATCCCCTCCTCGGCGATGTCGTCCCCGACCATCTTGTCGCCCTCGAGCTTCAGCTCGTCCATGTCCACATAGGTGCCGTAGAAGGCCCGGGTGCGGTCGGTGATCAGGCCGGCGTTGAACAGAGTCTTGATCAGGACCCGGAAGATATTGGTCTGGCTCTTCAGACGTTCGCGACGGCGATCGTCATTCTGGATGAGCTTGACCATCTCCTCGCGCACCTTGTCGGGGTCGAGCCCGAACTCGCGATAGACCTCGGCCATCTGGTTGGGCGAACCCATATTGAACAGCAGGGACTGGAAGCAGTGCGCCGCCCAGTCCTCCACCATGTCCCGCTCGTCCTGGGTCATCTTGGGGATGGTGCGGTCCGCCCAGATTTTCCCGAACTTGTGGTGGAAGGCCTCGTCGGTCATCACCAGCTGGAACAGCTTCTTGGCCAATGGGTCCCGGTTGTACTGGAAGCCCGCCGCAAAGGCGCCCATGGCCAGGCCCTCCACCAGCATCTGCATGCCAATGATCTTCTTGTAGACCTCCGGCGCCTCGATGATGTCCACCAGCAGCTGCTTCAGCACCGCGCCGCAGGGCCGCGGCCGGCCCCAGCGGGCCTTGATGTACTTGGCGAAGGCGGTGACATGGCGCGCCTCCTCGCGGGTCTGGTTGGCGGCGTATTCCTGGGCCCCCTGATCCTTCAGCACGTGACACAGGCTGGCCGACAGGTTCAGCGCGCCCTGCTCGCCGTGCAGGATCGAGGAGAAGTTCCACAGGGTCATCTCATTGATGAACCTGGCTTTCTGCCCGGTCTTTTCCAGGTGTTCGCGAACATAGGGAATGCCCAGGGACATGATCTGGTCATCGGGTTGGAGGGCGTCGTTCTCCATGTCCCAAGGCGTGTCGAAGTCGATGTATTTCTTGTCGAGCGGATCCCAGAAGTGGTCGTGAGTGGCCGAGATGATCTTGTCGAAGGCGGTGGAGCGGGCGTTGTAGCGATCGAGCTCCAGCATCGACTCGAAGTCGCCTGGAGCCACGGCGTCATACATGACGTCCTTGGTGATATTGCCGTCGGCCATTCTAGGTTTCCTCCCGGTCAGCCGGGCGAGGATGCGGCGGCGAACAGCGTTCGGATAGTCAAACTTATCGGCGATCACCGGCGGCGGAACAGGGCCTCAAGCCCCTGGATCACATCCTCCATCAGCCGGCCCTCGGTGTCGGCGGCGTCCGCCAGGGTCATGGAGGCCGCCCCGTGGCCGCAGGCCCAGACGGCGAGCGCCACCTTGTGCACCGTGTCCCGGTCACGGTCCGCCTGGCTGGCCGCCCCGCCGATCGCCCCCTCCAGCACGGCGAAGGTCCGGTCGCGGGCCGCCCCCACCTCCGGCTCCGCCAGGATAAGCGGATCGAACATCAGGGCGTAGAGCGCCGGCTGGGCGCGGGCGAAGGCGAAATAGGCGATCGCGCAGGCGCGGATGGGGGTCGGCTGGGCCGCGGCCGCCGCCTCCCGGAGCGCCGCTTCCAGTTCTCCGAACCCTGCGGCGGCCAGTCCGCCCAACAGGGCCTGCTTGGAGGCGTAGTGGTGATAGACCGAACCCGCCGCGATGCCGGCCCGGGCGGCCAGAGCCCTCAGGTTGAGCTTGCCGAGCCCGCCGGACTCCAGCAGGGCGCGGGCCTCCCCAAGCAGCTGCGCGCGCAGGTTGCCCACGTGATAGCCGCGCCGCGCTGTTCCGGAAGCCCATGGCATCAGCAGGCCTCGGTGCGGGGGATGGCTACGACGGGGGGGCGCATGGTGGTGACTCCGGCGACGGGTAATGTTCGCAGGGCTTGGGCGGCCTTGTCGAGGCGAACGCACTTATCATTGATAACCTAATCGCCGGCCGCTAGCCTTTCCGTTCGGTGAAGCGGAGAGATCAATGGGCGCGGATGTGAGGGTCGCCATACTGGGCGCGGGATTTGCGGGCCTGGCTATGGGGCTGAAACTCCAGGCGCGCGGCGAGACCAGCTTCACGATCCTGGAAAAGGCCGGCCGGGTCGGCGGCACCTGGCGGGAAAACACCTATCCCGGCTGCGGCTGCGACATCCCCTCCCACCTCTACTCCTATTCCTTCGAGCCCAATCCCGATTGGCCGGAGGTGTTCTCGGCCCAGCCGGACATCCTGGCCTACATCGAAGGCGTGGTGGAAAAACACGGGCTTTCCAAGCACATCCGCTTTCATTCTGAAGTCACCTCCGCGATCTGGGACGAGGCGGAGCACGTCTGGCGCATCACCACCGCCGATGGCTTCAGCCTGACGGCGGAAGCCCTGGTGACCGCCTGGGGCCAGCTCAACCGGCCCAAACTGCCCCCCATCGAAGGTCGCGACAATTTCGACGGCCCGGCCTTCCACTCGGCGCAGTGGCGCAACGAGGTGCCCCTGGACGGCCAGAGGGTGGCGGTGATCGGCAATGGCGCCAGCGCCATCCAGTTCGTCCCGGAAGTGGCCAAGGTCGCCGGCCGGCTGACCCTGTTCCAGCGGTCCCCCAACTGGATCGTGCCGCGGCTCAATCGACCCTACACCGAGGCCGAGAAAGCAGAGTTCCGTCGGGCGCCCGAAGCCATGCGCAAGGTCCGCGACGAGATCTTCGAAATGGCCGAGGCGCGGCTGGCCGCCCGGCGCGCCGGGACCCTGGTGGAGGAGGTCCCCATCCCGCTCGCCCACCTGCACGCCCAGGTGGCCGACCCCGGGTTGAGGGCGAAACTCACGCCCGACTACGAGATCGGCTGCAAGCGCGTGCTGATCTCCAACGACTTTTATCCCGCCCTGCAGCGGGACAATGTGGACCTTGTCACTGCGGGGGTCGCCCAGGTCACCCCGGACGGCGTGGTGGACGGGGACGGCGTGTTGCACGCCGCCGACGTGATCATCTACGCCACCGGCTTCGAGACCCGCAGCTTCGCCGGCGAGGTGCGCATCAGCGGGCTTGAGGGCTGTTCCCTCGCAGACGCCTGGGCCGCGGGCCCGGAGGCGCATCTCGGCGTCACCACACCCGGTTTTCCCAATCTTTTCATGCTCTACGGGCCGAATACCAATCTTGGCCACAACTCGATCATCTATATGATCGAGGCCCAGGCCGACTATGTGCTGCAGGCCCTGGACATCACCGCGACCCTGGGCCCGATCGCCGTGAAGCCGGCGGTTTCGCGCAACTACAATGAGGCGCTGCAGGCCGCCCTGGCCGCCACCCCCTGGGCCGGGAACTGCACCAGCTGGTACAAGACCGCCGACGGCCGCATCCTCAACAACTGGCCGCACAGCGCACGGGCCTATGCCGAGGCCGTGGCCCGGCTCGATCCGGCGGACTTCGAGGCGGTGGCGACCCCCAGCCTGGCCCCGGCCGAATAGCCGCGCCGTCGCCTGCGGCGCGTCAACCGCCCTGCAGGAATCGGGTGATCGCCTCACCCACCACCTCGGGCTGTTCGAGGTGCAGGAAGTGGCCGGCCTTCTCCACCAGGATTCGGCGGAAGCTGGCCGTGAACTGGGCCTCCATCCCGTCACTGAGATAGGCGCCCATGCATCCGTCATCGAGGCCGTGCAGGTAGAGGGCGGGCACGGAGATCGGGCCGCTGGCCTTGGCGGCCATGGGGACCCATTCCGGCTTGATCGCAGCGGGCGAGAACAGCTGGCGATAATAGGCGAGCGTCTGCTCCAGCACGCCCGGCTGGGCGAACATCGCCTTCAAGGCCGCCCGGTCAGCGTCCGGCAGGACATAGCCTGGCGACCATTCGGCCCAGAGCCGGTCGATGAAGGCGAAGTCATTGAGCGCCACGGCCGCCTCGGCGAAGGGCAGCTGGAAGAAGAACATGTACCAGCTGCGTCGCTGCTGATCGCCGTCCGCCAGGAAGGCGCCCAGCACCTGGGGGCCATAGGGCACCGACATCGTCACCAGCCTGTCGAGCCGCTCCGGCGCCAGGGTTGCGGCGGCATAGGCCGCGGCTGCCCCCCAATCGTGGCCAATGAGGCTGGCGGTCTCGTAGCCCAGGGCCGGGATCAGGGCGGCGGCGTCGCTTCCGGTCGCCCAGGACTGGTAGCAGCCGTCCGGGGCCGCACCCGTGGGCGCGTAGCCCCGCATGGACGGCGCCACCGCATGGAAACCGGCCTTGGCAAGGCGCAGCAGGAGCCCCGTCCAGCTGCGAGCCTGGTCCGGAAAGCCATGCAGGCAGATCACCAGCGGGCCCTGGCCGGCCTCCAGCACCTCGAATTCCAGGCCATTGGCGGCGACACGGCGGCTGGTCACGGTGGCTGACGTCATGGCGCGCTCTCCCAGGTTGGCCCCGTTCCGCGAAGCCTGGCCATGGGATAGGGCCGAACGGTCGCCAGGGCTAGGCCGCCCGGGCTTCCGCCTCTTCCAGCGCCTGTTGCAGCGCCGCGAACAGCCGGGCGGCCTCGATGGGTTTCGCCACGAAGCCGTCCATGCCGCAGGCGCGGTATTCCGCCACCTGGTGCGACATGGCGTTGGCGGTGAGGGCGATTATCGGGGTGCGCGGACGGCCTTCGGCGATCTCGCGGGCGCGGATCACGCCCGTGGCGGTGGGTCCGTCCATCTCCGGCATCTGCACATCCATCAGGATCACGTCCCAGGACTCCCGCGCCCAGGCCTCCACCGCCTGCAGTCCGGTCTCGACGATCAGCGGCTCAACCCCCACCTGGCCCAGCAGGGTGCGCAGCACCAGGCGGTTGACCTCGTTGTCCTCGGCGGCGAGCACCCGCAAGGCCACAAGCTGGTCTGAGCTCCCGCTCGGCGCGTCGGCCGCAGCGCAGGTCGCGGCGCTCGGCTCGGAGAGCCAGGTCAGCGGCAGGACGGCGACGAAGGTGGTTCCCTGGCCCGGTGGGCTTCGCGCCTCGATGGTCCCGCCCATCAGCTGGGCAAGCTCGCGGCAGATGGCCAGACCCAGTCCTGTGCCACCGTACCGGCGGGTGGTGGACGCGTCGGCCTGCTCGAATTTCTGGAACAGGCTGGCGAGGCGATCGGCCGGAATGCCGATGCCGGTGTCGGACACCGTCAGGATCAGTTCGCCGCCGCGCCGCGAGACGTTCACCGCCACCTCGCCGGACTCGGTGAACTTCAGCGCGTTGGAAACCAGGTTGTAGAGGATCTGCCGGACGCGGGTGGCGTCGCCGCTGTAGAGGCCGCGCGCCTCGGGCTCCACCGTCAGGGCGAAGGCCAGGCCCTTGCGCTCGGCGACGGCGCCGAACGCGGCATGCGCGCCGCGGGCCAGGTCGCCGATATCGAACTCGCCGGCCTCGAGTTCGAGCTTACCCGCCTCGATCTTGGAGAGGTCCAGAACATCGTTGAGGATCGCCAGCAGGGTCTCCCCGGACTGGCGGATCACGTCGAGGCGTCCGCGCTGAAGGGCGGTAAGATCGTCGGCGGCCATGGCCTGGGCCATGCCCAGGACCCCATTCAGCGGGGTGCGGATCTCATGGCTCATCGTCGCCAGGAAGGTGGATTTGGCCCGATTGGCGGCCTCGGCGGCGTCCTTGGCCTGGATCAGGGCCCGCTCGGCCGCCTTGCGGTTGGTGATGTTCTGCAGCGCGCCGATCAGCCGAAGGGGACGCCCATCCTCACTGGCGATCAGCTTGTTGGCGCCCGCGACCCAGACCTCCCGGTCGTCCTGGCGGATGATGCGGTATTCGGGCCGATAGGGCGCACCGGTCTCCAGATGCCGGTCCCAGGCCGCCTGAACTTCAGGCAGGTCCCGTCGGTCTATGGTGCCCCAGATGTCGCGGGCCAGTTCGCCATAGGTCTTCTCTTCGCTGAAGAAGGTGTCCTCGGCGCCCGCCTTGATCAGCTCGCGGCGGACATAGTCCATTTCGTAGACATGGAGGTCGGCGATCTCCAGGGCCAGGTTCAGCCGCTGTTCGGAGCGCTCGCTTCGTTCCAGCGCCTCCACGACGCTGGTGATGTCATGGCTCACGGCCACCATGCCGCCGACCTGACCTTCGGCATTGCGCCAGGGCGCCAGCTCGACAGTGCTCCAGACCTGATTGCCGGCCGCGTCCGTCGCGCCGAGCCGCTCATTGCGGATGGTCTCGCCGGCCAGGCACCGGTCATAGGAGGCCCGCCAGCGTTCCGCCCAGGGGCTGATCTCATACATGGTCCGCCCGATGGCCGCCTCGGGCTCGAGACCCAGGCGCGACGCCCATCGGGGGCTGCAGCAAAGGACCCTCAGGTCGCGGTCCGTGAGGACCACATTGCCGGGCATGGAGGCCACCACCGTGGTCAGGGTGGCGGAAATCGCGTCCCGCTCGCGCTGGCTGGCCGCCCGGGCCTCCGTCGCCTGGGCGCGCGCCCATTCGTCTGCGACGAAATCTGCGAGATCCTGCAGGCGTTTGGCCAGGATCGGATCAAAGGACCGGGGCTCGTGACCAGCGATGGCCAGCACTCCCGGCGTGGTCCCGTCGTCGAGCCGGATCGGCGCGGCCGCATAGAAACGCAGCTGGAGGGGACCGGTGACCACGACATTGTCGGAGAACCGCGGATCAAGCCGCCCGTCTTCGATCCAGAGCAGCTTGCCGGTGGCCAGCACCGACTTGGCCGCCGGGTCGTCGCCGTCGAAGATCTGGCGATTGCGGCTGCGCCAGATCTGATCCCCGCTCACCAGAACGATCTCGGCGTCCAGAGCGCTGAACAGCGTCTTGGCCAAGCGGGTGGCGCGATCGCAGACGGCCTGCGAGAAGTCCAGCCCAAAGGGGCGCGGCTTCAACGAGGCCACCACATCTGCGGGCATTTCGCCCCTCCCCCGGGGTTCAAGCTCGAACCGTGAACGGAAGGGTGCGCCCGGCCGGGTTAAGGGCGCATTGAAATAGCAGTGTTCAGCCGCGCATTGTGGCTGACGGCCAGGTCCAGTTTGCGAATTCGGAGGGATGCACGAATTCAGGTCGGAACCAGGGGCGGGAGCGCGCGTCGAAGACTGCGGTCAGCCAGTCCGCCACCCGGCGCACCCGGGCGGAACGCGGCGCCTCCCGGTGATGACGAAGCTGGAGGGGTGTCGACGCCAGCGGGGGGATGTCGAGCATCACCAGGTCCGGGGCCACGGTGACGATCGCGGTGGGAATTGCGCCGATGCCCGCGCCGCGCTGGATGGCGTGCAGCATGGCCGTGGAGGAATTGACTACGAGGGCCGGGGCGGTCAGCTCGAAGAACGCCGCCGTACGGCTTCCGGCCCGATCCGGCGCCTGGCCGGCGTGGGCGATGAAGCGATGGCCCGCCGCCGCATCCAATCGCGTGGGGGCGCCATACGTATCGATATAGGCCTGGGAGGCGAACAGCGCGTAGTGCAGGGTCGCCAGGGGGACGGTGTCGGCCTCCCGCGGTTGGTTCGGCCCGATGACTTCCACGGAGAGGTCGACGTGCGCATCCACCGGCCGGTCCGGGTGGAAACCGCAGTCCAGCGCCAGACGGATCGCCGGGTTCTCACGCATGAAGTCCGCAATCTCGAGGGCGACGACATAGCCGCCAAGTCCCTCCGGCGCGGCCAGGGCCACATCGCCCGCCTCCGGATGTTCAGCGTCCAGGGTCAGGCGTTCGATTTCCATCGACGCCCGTTGCATGGTGAGCGCGCGATCAAAGACCATCTCGCCGGCCCGGGTGAGCGTCACACCCTTCAAGCCGCGGTCGAACAGCCGGGCCTTCAGCCGGTCCTCAAGCTCCTCGATGCGCCGTGTCATGGTGGGCTGGCTGACGCGCAGCTTGCGCGCCGCAGCCCCGAAGCTTCCCGCCTGGGCGGCGGCGACAAAGGCTTTCAGGTCGTCCCAGTCGGCGCGGGTACGGTCTTGGTCGCTCATAGTGACTACCAATATATGCGTGGCGGTCTCATGCAATCTTTGCGGCTCCCGCTGCGACAATTGTCACTCTACCCCTAGGTCTCGGCTCACAACGAGGCCTGACCTTTGAATACCCAGCCAAATCACGTCGAACGGACCTGCAGGACGTTAGGCTCGCTGGGGTTCCACCTCGCTTCATTCACCGAAATGGCCCTCGGCCGCGCAGCTGCGACGAGCCTGGTGGGCGAGGCCATAGCGACCTTGGAGACCCTGGCGCGCGTACAGTCACACACAGGCTGCGCCGCCTTCGTCGCGGCCGGCAAGGATGGCGAACTCATCGCCGCGGTCTCCGCGCTCCCCCTCACTCAGGCGGCATTACCTGAGCTCGACAGCGGCCGCTTCGATGGGATCGACCCGCCCAGCGCCCTGGTCGCCGGCCCGAACGATCCGGTGGCGGCGCTGTACATCTGGGGCGCAGCCGGCCTCACCTGGCGCGGCCGGACCTTGGCCCTCGCGGCGAGCGTCGCGCTCCAGCGCCAAGTCTATCCCGACCTTCCCTGTTATGCGCGCGGCGCAACCGACGCCGGCGAACGCGCCCTGGCGCAGCGTATGGGCGCCCGGGCAGCGGCGGGCGGCCTCGTCATGGCGCCGCCCTGGACTCAAAGAATGAAGGCGGCCTGACACCATGAACGCCAATGTTCGCATGCCCCTGGACGCCCGCCCACCTGCCGAGGTCGACGAAGGGGTGCTGGAAGTGATGGTCTGCCACACGCTCAGTGACATCGTGATGGCCACCACGGTGCGGGCGATTGTCTATATGGGCGAGCAGGCCTGCCCCTATGACGAAGAATTCGACGGCAACGACTTCGCGGGCTCGACCCATCTGTTGCTGAAGCGCAATGGCGAGCCCATCGGCACCTTGCGCATCCGCTGGTTCGCGGACTTCGCCAAGACCGAGCGGGTGGCGGTGCGGCGTGAATTCCGCAAGGGCCGCGCGACGCTCATGCTGATCCTGGCGGCAAAGAAGCTCGCCGAGCGCAAGGGCTACAGGAAGCTCCTGGGCTATGGCCAGGTGCGACTGATCCCCTTCTGGCAGCAGTACTTCAACGCCCATGTGCGGGCGCGCCGGGATGGCTTTGTGGTCTCCGACCACGACTATGTGGAGATGATCGTCGAGGCCACGCCGCCCGCCGACGCCATCACCCTCGATTCCGATCCGATGATGATCCTGCGCCCGGAGGGCGCCTGGGATGAGCCGGGCGTCCTGGACCGTTCCACCGCTCGCAAGGCCAGCAACCTGGGAGAAATGTCGCGTTGAGTAGCTTTACATCCCCGCGGGCGGGCATTGTTTGCCTTGACCTGCAGCGAAACCGCCAGGCGGGAGAGGGCGCAGCCCCGGGACTGGAACCGACCCTGGACATGTGCCGCAGGGTTCTGGGTGAAGCGCGCCGTCGACGCTGGCCCGTCCTGCACGTGCACAGCCGCCATGCCGCGCCCGTAGACGAACGGCCGATATCTGGCCTCGAGCCGCGCCCCAGCGAACCGGTATTCGTTCGCCAGGGGCCCTCGGCTTTCTCCAGCCCCGGCTTCGCCCGGGCGGCGGCGGCGCTGGGCGGGCCCCTGGCGCTGATCGGCTTCTCCCTTCACGACACCGTGCTCGCCACCGCCTTCGCGGCGGCGGACCGACACCTGGATGTCGATGTATTGAGCAACGCCGTGTGGGGGGGATCGGAACCGGTGGACGACGCCCTGCTCGCGCCCCTTCGCGCCCTAGCGCCCCAGGCCCGGGTGGTGGAGGTCGCCGACCTCTTCCGTGATGACCAGGGCGCCTTCGCCGCGGCGAACCTGCCATGAGCGGCGGCAAGTCTCCTGAACAGGCGCCCTGGGCCCGGCCGTTGCGGGGGGGCGAACTCGACCCGCAGACGGCGGATCTGATGGAAATGGTCGCCCTGCTGGGGCCGCGTGACGTTTCGGCCCTCGTGGCGATCGTCCGGCGGGCCGCCGATATCTGCGAGACCCAGGGCGAGGAAATGGCTCTGGCGGTCCTGGACCAGATCGACGGCATCCTTAAAGGGCGAAGCCTGGACGCCTGATGTCGCGTTAAGAGCGAATATTAAGGCTGCTCTGCGACCGGTTGTCCCTGCCCGGACAAAGCCCTGGCAGAACTCGCGACAGGCGTGCGACATACCTTCGAGACGCGTAATCGGTTGCGTTGGTGAGGACTTGTGTTGTGAACGAGAGCTTTGTGGACCTGGGCCCGGACCCGATTGATGTGGCGGTTGGCCATCGCATTCGAGTCCGTCGCAAATGGCTTGGCGTGTCCCAGTCGACCCTGGCCGACCATCTGGGTGTGAGCTTCCAGCAGGTGCAGAAATACGAGCGCGGCGCCAATCGCGTCTCGGCCTCCATGCTGGTGCGCATCGCCCAGAAGCTGGAGACCACCGTGGGCGAGCTGGTGGGCGAAAACGCCGAGCCGCAGGGCGACGCCAGCCTGTTCGAAAAGCTGGCCATTCCCGGCGCCGTCCAACTCCTGGAAGCCTTCGCCAGCGTGCAACAAGCGGCTCTGCGCACGGCGATCCTCAACCTCACCCGCTCGCTGATCGAAGAATCCTCGGAGACCACCAAGCGCGCGCGCTAAGCCTCACGGCTGCGCTGCGAACCGCAGGTGATGCAGGACGATCCCGGCGGTCGTCGCCACGTTCAGGGAATCAAAGCCTGTCGCCATGGGAATGGCGATGGTGCGGCAGCGCGTCAGGAGATCCTCCGCAAGGCCCGGGCCCTCGGCGCCTAGCAGGACGGCGACCCGGGCGGGACGCTGCAGGTCGGCCAGGCGGGTCTCGCCTCGCGGGCTGAGCGCCAGGACCTGGAATCCCGCCCCGGCCAGCAGCTCGATCGGATCCTCCCCGCGCTCCAGCCGGGCGAAGGGCACGGTGAGCGCCGCCCCCACCGAGACCCGGATGGCCTTGCGGTAGAGGGGGTCGCAGCTGTCGGCGTCCAGCAGCACGGCGTCGGCGGCGAACGCGGCGGCGTTGCGGAACAGGCCGCCCATATTGTCGTGATTGGCGAGGCCGCAGAATACCAGCACCAGGGCTTTGTCGGGCAGGCCGGACAGCAGGTCGGCGGCGCTGGGCGCTGCGGTGCAGCGGCCAAGCGCCAGGATGCCGCGATGGATCGGGAAGCCCACCACCGCGTCCATGACGGCCTGGCCAGCCAGATAGACCGGGGTCGCCGGCGGCAGGGCGG
>Ga0265327_10002059_pt1 | contig 22551 bp, 22 predicted proteins | sample 41621metaG_FD_202089 | JGI IMG/M metagenome (GOLD analysis project Ga0265327, IMG submission 202089) | Rhizosphere microbial communities from Carex aquatilis grown in University of Washington, Seatle, WA, United States - 4-16-21 metaG | ecosystem: Host-associated > Plants > Roots > Rhizosphere...
TCATCACCGATAGCACCTCCCAGTTACTGCGCAGAGGCACTACAGGCATTGCGTTGGCTCACAGTGGTTTTCTAGCGCTCCATGATTATGTCGGTCAGCCTGACCTATTTGGCAAGCCAATGGCCGTCACACAATCTAACATCTCAGGCGGTATTGCCGCAGCCGCAGTGCTAGCCATGGGTGAAGGGGCAGAGCGTACTCCTCTTTGCTTGGTCTCCGATGTGCCATTCGTAACTTTCCAGCAAGTCAATCCTTCACCGGAAGAGCTGGCAGAGCTAACCATTGCTGTTGAAGATGACCTATTCGCACCGTTTTTGACAGCAGTGCAATGGGAACAAGGCCGCCGAAACCAGAGTAGTTAGTTCTACTGTAAGCTAGGCTACTTACAGTATTGAACCGGTGTGGTAGGGTGACAGGGATAGTAAACGCCAGGAGGGGTCTATGCCGTCACAGCCATCACCGGAATTCTTGCAACTGGTGCAGCAAGAACAACGTAATTTTGTCAGAGTACCAGGCCTGATTGTCCCAACATATGAATCGCGTCCGGTCGAAAAGTTGCCGGTGCTGGACCCGCACCTATCTATTAGCTTTCATCAAGATGCCGCCGTGGCCGCACAAGTTACTGGAAAGGCGAACATTCCTAGAGATGCTATTCTTGGTCGCGAGCAGGAAAAGGCAATAGGATGGTATGTACGTTTTCTGGTCATGTCAGAACAGGAACCTTTGCCAACACTGCAAGGCGTGGTTCTGACACCCATCGGACGAGTCAAAAGAACCTCCGAAGTAAATTTGCATGATGTCAGAACTGATAGGACAGTTGTGGGTGACAATGCCAAAAAACGATTGCTGCGCGATAGCAATAAACCGAGCGAATTACCAATTAATGAAGAGACGTATCACAGTGAGCTCAGACATTTAGCGCGCTTCGTGGTTATGCGAGGTCTTGGTGAAGGATTGCTAGCTTCATTCAGTACTCGTAGCAGAAAGTAGCTCTGAGATTGCAGTGGCTGAAAGCACCATGGTCACACTGTCATCATCGCGAGCTACTTCTTGATAACCAAATTTTGTATAGACAGCAATGGCTGCAGCGTTTTCAAGCGTAGTCTTCAACCAAATACCGGAAATAATCTCTCCTCTAGTCTGTTGTTCTTTGGCCCATGCCCGCAAACTTAACCTCATGAACGGCCTAGCTAATCCATGGCCAGCGTAGCCTTCGTAGAGACGAATGGTAAACGTAATCGTTGGCATTTCAGGTAGGTCAGTAGCCAGCGAGGGGGTGCCGTTGCGATAGCAAATAATACCCGCCAGGTCACCATTTTTGCCCACCAGCCAGTGTATTATACGACCCTTCGTTGGCAGATAGGCCCGTAAAGTAGCAAGATCGGTGTAGCGGCGGCTGGCATCGCGTGGTGTGAAATGTAGAATGGCCGGCTGCTTGGATTTTTCCACTAATTGAGCCTCTAACTCAGGACTGCCGACAAGACTCATATGGTCGATCAGCGGCCGCATAGTTTCGGGAACTTGTATGATTGTTTCAGTGGTTTCAGGCATGAGCGGGAGTTTTTATTAGTTTGTCTAATTGCTCGGCAATTTTCTGGGCTCGTTGGTGGGCGTCACTGGCTTCAACCATGATGCGCACCTGTGGCTGGGTGCCGGACGCACGAATCACTAAGCGACCTTGGTCACCCAGTTCAGTCGTTTGCGCATCAATAAAGTTGACTATATCGTGCCGTTCCAAAACCGTTTTGTCTGCGAGATCCAGGTTGATCATCGCTTGCGGGAGCAACTCAAGCTCGTCGTACCAATCAGCCAGGCTTTTGCCGCTCAGCTTGAGCTGTCTGAAGACTTGAACAGCCGCTAACAATCCGTCACCTGTGCTTAGTAATTCGGGCAGGATGACATGGCCGCTTTGTTCGGCGCCGAGAGGCAACTCGTCTGCTAATAATTTTTCGAGTACATAACGATCACCAACAGCCGTGCGTTCCAGCTTAATATTGTGCTCGTGCAAAGCATTTTCCAGGCCCATGTTGCTCATGACTGTACCGACGACCTTAGGGTAATTGTTGCTGAGGGCCAAGATGTACAGAATGTGATCCCCGGTCAGCAGACGGCCTTTTTCATCTATCAGCATCAAGCGGTCGCCATCGCCATCAAAAGCAATGCCAGCGGTAACTTTCAGCTGAATCACCAATTGTCGCAATCGCGCAGTATCAGTCGCACCGCAGCGATCATTAATATTTCGGCCATCTGGCTGGTCAAACAGTCCGACCACCGTAGCGCTCAAGCGTCGGAAAACATGGCTGGCAATGCCACTGGTTGCCCCATTAGCGCTATCAATGGCCAGGCGAGTGCCATAAAGTGATATGTCTCCAAAACTTCGCACCAAGAAATCTTCGTAGGCCTTAACTTTGCCGCGGCTGTCAGTTGATCGGCCTTTGCCGCGGTCTTCAATAGTGCCATTGATTAACGTGTTAAGTTTCTCTTCTGTGTCGTCGGGTAGTTTGCTACCTTCGCTGCTGAAAACTTTGATGCCGTTGTCGGTGTACGGATTATGGCTCGCCGTAACCATGATGCCGGCTTTCGCGGCTTTGTCTTCCCGGGTTAGAAAGGCCAGGCCAGGCGTTGGCAAAATGCCAAGCTGTTCGACATGTACGCCGACAGCCACCAGCCCTTTGGTCAGAGCATCAACTATCATGGCAGATGACTCACGAGGATCCCACCCCAGCAGAACTACTTCATCTGGTTTGGCAAAGTGCACACCCACGGCTCTACCAACTTGCTCAGCTCCGCTTTGGTCTAGTGGGTACTCGCCGGCTACTCCGCGAATTCCATCAGTGCCAAAAAGTTCTCTACCCATGTCTATTTTTAAATTCCTTTATACAATAACAAGTTTATACGTCGTGTGGACTAAAGTAAAACAAAGCATAGGCGATTTCTAAATACCGTTGGCATGGCTTACAATAGAGCCAATATGGCAGCACAAGATCTTACGACAGCAGGAAGTGGCAGCGGGGGTGCTCAGACTGCAACCGGTGACCCACAAAATTCAGTGCAGTCAGATCAGTTGCCCGGCCAAACCAATCAAAGTGTCCAAAGTGGTACGGCCAATAGCCTGCTCACCAGCACCCAAGGAATCAGCTTGCAGAATCTGGCCGTGCCCACGGTTGGCTTAGGGACAACGACGGCTACTTCTACACCCAAGGCAAATACCTCGACTACGAAGCACACCGTGCATCCCGGCTTTGTCGCCGTGGCGATCCTGCTTTTTGCAATTGCCATTGGCTCATTCTGGTCAATCTCTCGTTCCGAAAAAAATACAACGAACTAAGTATTTTGGCATTGCGCCAGGAGTCACCAAGTCGTTATTATTAGTGTAGATCACAGAAACAGTTACCTTACAAGGAAAAGTAATTGACAAAATTACAAATTCATGTATAATACGTAATGTAAATGATCAAACAAAAACATTTACAAATAAAAAGAGGAGCCAAAAGACATGCCAGCAACCAATGGTTTAGCCTTTGAATTAGCAACTACATCTAATTCAGGCATTCTCAAAATTGACCGCTTACTCAAAAAACTGTAAACGATCAAGACACGCAACGTCTCATAAACGCCCGGCCAAAACCGGGCTTTTATGATTGTCTAGTGAAGGTGCCGCCCATGACCACATGCTTGAATAGGGCACTTTTATGCTGAGCTACTTTTTCAGAGCTTCTTCGAGATTAATAGCGATATGGCCACTGTCCAATAGGTCGCCATCGTAGGCGATATAGTTTTGCTGCCACTGCGGTTCAAATTTGTTTTTGAATTGAGTCAGGCCGGTGGCCGAAAAACGAGCCTTGCCCAAAACATTTACGATGCGTGCTAGAGCAGTGTTTGATTTAGCGAATGGTACAAAGCCGAGATCAAAAAACTGAACACTGGCATCTGTTTGACTGATATGCTCGATAGTCTTCGACAATAAATAGGCCATGACACCGTGATGCGCCGGGTTGAAACGCATTAGGTCAATGGTGGCAGTTGGTAATGGCCGCAGATTGGGCAATAGATTAGTGAAGGCAACTATCTGCCCATCCTGTTTCAAATAGCAGATCTGGCTGTTCTGGAGATAATCAATATCAAAATAACCCATAGCAAAGCTTTGTTCGCGATGTCCAGGTCGCTTCAGCCATGCCGCCGACACAGCCTCCAGCTCTTTTAATAAGGCTGGCTGGTGCGGCGGCTGACTAACGTCGAAACTATAGCCAGCTTTATCATTTTTGTTTGTCTGCCATCGCCACCATTTGTTTTTCACCGTTGTGTCGGTAAATTGGCCAATGTCGACCAAAGCGCTCGACCCGATCTCTAGAATATTCAAACCGTTGACATCATACATTTCTCGACTGGTCTCACTAACTAATAAGAAGCAAGCCCGCCAGCCTGACTCATGGCAAAAAGCAATAAAAGCTTGCAGCACTTTGGCACGAGCTACGTCATCCTTTGCTACTGGATCAGCCAGCGCAAAAGCCACCGATCGAACCACCTTGTACGCCACAAAACCTCCATCTTCAGGGGTCCAGAAATATTGCTTGTCTGTAGGCCACACCTTGAAATAGTCCTCACTGCTCACCGCCGATTGCTCTAATAAGTCTCGAGCTTTCTTGGCAGCGTCAACGTGTTGCGGGCCTGGCTTTAATTTACGTGGCTGGAAGAGGCTAATCGTGCCAACGATAACTGTGCCAGCTAGCAGCGTTTCGGCAACAAGAGTGAGCCGTCTATTATCAGTGATTTCTTCATAGTGACCACTTGAGACATGTTGCCGAGCAGTAACATAGTGGTTGTGTATATGATGAAGTGTTGTTTGGCCCGTCGGACTATGATGGAGGGCGGTGGTTCCCAAGATGCCAGCTACGAGGACACCACAAATAATACACAAAAAATCTATCAGTCGGGTATGAAAGGTCAGGGCTACCGACCGCCGCGTAAAAGCCAGCGGTGCCGCAAAAATCACTACAAAGCTGCCGAGGTACAGACTCAATATAAGCGGACTTGGATTAATCACGGCGTACTTACAAATCTCAATAGAAATGATCACCAAGAAAATTTGTCTGGCTCGTAATTCGCCACGATAGAGATGGCGGCTGATGTACAAAAGTACCAGGCCGACTAAAATACCGTGCTGCGATAACCAGGGCGTGTTGCTACCAAAATACAGGTGGTCGAGTAGCCGTTGCTGATGTAAATGAGCGAAGCTGAGTAGGATAGATGCCACACCGTTCACGGCCGCCCAAATCGCTGCGATGGTACGCACAGTTCGCTTGGCCGTTTCATTGAAAGATGGTGCTACACCCCAGTAACTTTGCACAAACCAGGCGATCCAAACCACGCTAATGAATTGGTAGCCAAATTGTAGTAAAGCCTGATGATCGCGCCCGACACTCAATAGAGCGCCGATGCCCATACCAATCTGCAGCAAAACGAATAATTGCGATGGAATTGTTCTCCGCTTCCACCAATCTAATACGGCTGCCAATGCAATGGCGCCCGAGGTAATGACCGTTTCGCCTGCGTGTACGAAGAAGGTGTCAGTTTTTTGATCGATACATATATGGCTGACAACTCTACATGAGTCGGTCATAGTTGCATCTATCATTGAGCCCAGAGCGATGATTATGAAGAGCCAATAGAACCAATCGAAGGGAGCTTTATTTTTGCGCTGTAGTAGCATAACTATTGCCAAAAGCAGTAGGGAGGCCAGGAGATCCCCTAATCGGAAGATGTAACTAAATGTTTGGTCAGGTACCTCATATTCGCTGATCAATGTTAAACGATGGAGCAGCACACCGTTGACTGCAGGGGCAAATAGCCAAGTCGAGGCCAAAATGACATACAGTGGCTGCCACCATCGAAGTAGGAAGTTTTTCACAATTACCTTAATTATAGACTAACAGAGAGTTAGGCACTACGCTCCAGCCTAGAGTCTACAGTCTAGAGGCTGCGAGTACACCCAATCCAGTCGGACCATCATAGCCGACACCCGCCTCACACAAGTACGTTGAGCAGCTTCCGTTATCGCCACTCGTAATATCGCGAATGCTGCCATGTGAACTATAGAGGGCAGCAGGTTGAGCAGCAGCATTGCCAGACACTGCCAAAATTCCTGCAACAAGCGGCGCCGCCAAACTAGTGCCGCCAACAGTGAACCAACCGGTATGCCCACTATTGGTATAGCTGTCATAAATTGCAGCCCCGGTGTTTGGGTCGGCATCGGCCGCTATGTCGGCAATACTACGCTTAGTACACTTTTTGTCATGCTGCCAAGACGGCTTTAGCTCGAATTGGCTACAACCACTGCCAGAACCATTCCAGGCGACCTCACTCTTCACTTTACTCCCATTCATGGTCAGCGAGGTACCACCAACTGCCACAACTGCTGGTGACGCAGCTGGGTATTCGGTCCCATAGCCATCATCGCCAGAACTGACAACTGTAGTTATGCCAGGTTTGTTGTAGTGGCTGTCATAGGCGGTCTCGCCAGCTGATTCTGGCTCACCGTAAGAATTAGAGATGACTTTGCCGCCTTTCGCTGCGGCGGTATCGACGGCCGTTGCCAGATCATTCATTGAGGCAGAGCTGGCTTCTACTAAACTGATTCTGCAGCCAGGGCACATGCCATGGGCCGACTCGACATCGAGACTAGCCTCGACTGCCCAGCTACTGTTACGTGCTGGATAGGATGTGCCGCCATGCTCGTCAAACTTTTCAAAACAGCCAGTCTGCTTGCTGCTCGTACAACTTGGGAGGGAAGCTAAGCCGAATGTTTTGCTATATGTATTCACGTCACTAGCGATATCAGGTGCATCATATGCAACGACGATACCAACATGCGGATTGGCAGAACCAGTTACGCCATAGGCAGATCTAAAATCACTAGGCCCATAACCTTTCGGCTGACTGCTCACTTGAGGCTCAATGCCATTTGGTATGTCAACGATAGCATGACATCTGGCATTTCCAGCCGAAGGACTAGTTGCACAAACCTTCCGTGAATAGGTAAGTGCATCTGCAGTGCTGCTCGAAGCAACAAGACCTATTAAAGCCACGACAAATACTAGCGTGCGCCACATGATTGACCCCCGTTTCTGTTAGATAATACTGCCTGTAGCTCCATATTATTCCTAGCTACCAAACAGGCAAGCATAAGCGACCAATAAAAAATAACAAAAAAAGTCCAACCCCTGAGGATTGATTAAATTTTTCTTAACCTGAGTCTTTAAAACTAGCCCATAGAAGCACGATGAGGATGTTCGATCGCGTACTTCATATTCTGCTCAGCACTAGTTACATTTTCATGAAAAGCGTTCCCTTTTGACAGTATGTCTGGATTATCTTTAGTAGCCTTGATAATCCCCGCAAAGGCGGTGCCAGCTAACCGAACTGCTGTACGAACTTTAGCCATTTCAGCCTCGTCATCTTTTTTGAGAGTGTCACTGCTAAGTTTTTCTACCAGTGAGTGAATAGGTAAACAAATAGCTGCTCTGTAATTAGAGCCACCAGCAACTCGCTCGGGTACATCTAGCTCCTCTTCACTGCCAGAAAGAGCATCCTTTGACGCCGAAACGGCATCAAGGACTACATCCGCAGTCTCCCTAGGTAATTGACTAAAGCCAGGACCTTTCAACAAATATGCTGCCACCATCAAATTTTCGACCAATAGCTGAGCGGCCAAATTATCAAAAGGTATCTGGGGATCGATAAACATGTCAGCTGCTGCTTTTGTGCGTTCGGCTGAGTCTATCAGAGTGTTCATGCGAATAATAGTAGCACAAAACAGTTAAAATGTCAATCTAGGCCATAGTTCGTTCACTTCGGTAAGGTGCTACAATAAAGCCTATAAAATTATGAATAGAGCGGTTTACAGACACCTACTAGCTACCTATGGTCGCAATCCGGGTCAGTGGGTTGGATTCCTGGCTGAGGCCATTCGAGCCTTCGTGAGCCGAGTTTTGATAGTCATCTTGATGGCTCAGGTCGCTACAAAGATAGCAGCAGGTGATATCGATGGCGCCAAAAAATACACACTTTATTTCCTGATTGTTTATATAGCTGGCTCGGTCATCGGTACGGTCGGCAGTTTGGTAGCTGTAAAGACCGAAAATGACGAATATCGCAAGCTGGCCATGAAGTACTATGACAAACTCGTTAATAAGGACATGATGTTTTATCGTGACCATCAAACTGGCTACTTGGCCAGCACTTTTCGCCAATATCTTGATGGGGCGATGACCCTCGTGAGGTTTTTGCGTGGCGAAGCTCTGGCCACCGTGATTTCACTGATTGTGCCGGCCATTGTCTTGCTCTGGGTATCGGTGCCGATCGGTTGCATCGCCATCGCTATTCTCGTCATACAATTGGTGTATCTGATTTGGTCATCATCCAAAGCTAATAAATACAGGCAGATATCAAATGAGATATACCGCAAAATTACTGGTGAAGTCTCCGATGAAGTCACTAATATCGTAGCTTTCAAATCGGGTGGTATCGAGGATATAGCACAAAGCAGGGTCGATAAGCTTTCTAGGCAAGAAACACAGGCTTTCTGGCACCGCCGTAAGATGATCAATTTGCTTGATTTGCCTCGAGCGATTGTGACGGTTTTAGGAATCGCCGCAGCTATCTATGTGGTAGTCGACACCGCCGGCAGTAATAATCCGGCGACTCTTGGTTTGATGGTTTTGACGCTCACCTACATGTTCCAGATAGTTCGGAACGTTTCGGTGCTGCCCGATCTCATCGTCACGCATGATGATTTGGTCACCAAGATTTATCCAACACTAGAGTATTTGAATGATGATTACGAGGAAATTCGTAATCCAGATAATCCTGTCGAGCTGAAGATCGACGGTGGTGCTATAAGTATCGAAAAAGTCAGCTTTAGCTACTTATCACATGCCAAGAATAAATCGACGATACCTGTCTTTAGTGAGCTGAGCATTGAAATAAAGGCTGGCGAACAAGTTGGGGTAGTTGGCCTCAGTGGGGCTGGCAAAAGTACGCTGGCGAACCTGCTGCTAAGATTTGATGAAATCGATAGCGGCACGATCAGTATAGACGGCACGAACATCAAAGATGTGCGACAAGAAGAGCTGCGCCGGAACATTGCGTATGTGCCACAAGAACCGTTACTGTTTCACCGGACTATCAGAGAAAATATCACGTACTATAATCCTGATGCGCCCGAGTCAGATATCTTGGCCGCTGCCAAAGCCGCGCATGCTCATGAATTTATCAATAAGCTTCCTGATGGTTACGAAACAATGGTTGGCGAGCGAGGTATTAAATTGAGTGGTGGTCAAAAACAGCGCATTGCGATTGCACGAGCAATCCTGAAAAAGGCACCGATTATGCTGTTCGATGAAGCTACCAGCGCTCTGGACAGCGAGAGCGAACAGATTATCCAAAAAGCCTTGCCGGAAATTATTGGCAAGAAGACAGCGATGATCGTTGCTCATCGCCTGAGCACGGTCGCTGGCCTGGATCGAATCATTGTGATGCACAACGGCAAAATCACCGAAGAAGGCACGCACGACGAGCTCGTAAAAATGCGGGGCCGCTACTACGCCCTCTGGCAAAAACAAACTTCCGGCTCCTGAGACGCTAGGAGTCTATTGATACTTGGTCATCTGAACTGTCAGCGCTAACTGTTTTGATGATGGGTTGCTTGCGATATTTGACGATGAGCGTAAGCATAATAGCGTAAAAAGTTATCCATGCTAGGTTGGCTATCAAGTAAGGGATAGCGTGAAGAGCGATCGAGTAGACCAATGCGATTAAGTAGGTGATTTCTATAAGATGCATAGTATTTGTTTTAGTGTTACCTAATACAATACTAGCATAAGCTTGATAAAATGTCAATAATGGTATAGTCGCCTGGTAGTGCACAGGTTAGGGGGCTTTTTCTCGCATCGACCTTCAACTAAGGTAGAATATATGAATATATGTGGCCTTTGTTTCTTTTACTGCATCTTGTTGGCTTAGTCGGCTACAGCTTACTCCTCAGGAAGTCTCTCGTCGCAAAGGTAGATAGTTGGACTCTGGCGACAGTCATGCAAACAGCCATTGCGATTCCAATGTTGCCTTTCTTATTTATATACACTCCAAAACTGGGAAGCTATACACCCAGCGAGTTGCTCCAAATCGTAATAATTACCGCATTTGTAATACTCCTACACTTAACAAACGTCCAGGCACTTAAAGCACTTGAAGCTAGCACTTTTTCAATCTTGTACAACCTAAGGATCATTTTTGCCACAATCTTAGGAATCGTTTTTTTAGACGAAAAGGTGATTCCGCTACAGATTTTAGGTGGTCTGTTGATATTTGCAGCAGTTCTAACTGTTAGGCAAAAGGGAAGTAAAAAATTAACAAACACCGGTCTGAAGTGGGGAATAGCCGCGGCAATTGTCATTAGCATATTGAATTTGTTTGAAAAGAAGACAATAAGTGAAGTTGGGTTTTTTAACTACGCGATTCCCGTGATGATCTCGGCAGCAGTTATTATGTGGATAATACTATTGGCTCAGGGGAAAAGAATCCAAGCCAGTTACTTTAAAGACAAGGATACAATCTGGCTCATGGTACTTAGGGCGCTATCTGCGTATGGTTTTACTTTGGCGTTTAACGCAGGCGCAAAGCTTAGTGTAGCAACATACATTTCTAGTCTCAGTGTAATTATTATTGTGCTATTGGGTGCGGTACTACTCGGTGAGCGGGACTATATAAAGCAGAAAATTATTGCCACAGCTCTTGCTTTCAGTGGGCTAACGCTTATTCTGATCGCAGATCTAATTAAGTAATTGGTAGGCGTGAGTATGACGAAATGGCGTCAACTCAAACAAGAACTGATAAACATGCATCAAATAGTTAAGCAATATCGGCTGTTGTAGATGTCGCACCTATAGGTGTTGCCCATTCAGGCTCACCACCGAGTGCACCACATTTTTCGAGAGTGTTTATTATGCCTCGTAATATATTTGCCCTTCGTTCAGTAGGGAGCGCTGCGTAATCAACTGTGCTAAGAGCAGCCTCAAGCACTTCATGAGCGCTCTTGTGAACTTGGGGTGAATCTCCCATGTCAGGTTTGGTAGTATCAAATCTGGCGAAAAGTTCTTCACCCACTGTTTCGCCGACTTTAACCGCTTCTATTGGGTCTGCCCACAGTCGATTCCCACTAAACATACCCTTCTCGTGAGTCCATAAAAATCGTGTACTATCATTTCTTAACATAATGCTCTCCCTAGCTTATAGTGACATCTTATCGGAGACAGTGAGAGATAAGCAAGCATAAGAAAAAAGACTCTCCGAGAGAGTCTTTTAAACATAAGCAAATTGGTAGCGGCGAGTGGATTTGAACCACTGACCCCAGGCTTATGAGTCCTGTGCTCTAACCACTGAGCTACGCCGCCACGTGGCAAAATACAGCCGTAAGTTTACCATGATTTACATCTGTTGACTAGTGTTTAAGCAAAGCCAGTAGCCAATTATTGGATCCAGTAACTATGAATAGCTAGATAGCTGGCCGTAACCAAGCCAGTACTAATGATGACTATGCGTACGGCATGAGTAGAGACTCGCTGCGAAAAGTGTGCGCCATAGTAGCCGCCCAAAACCGAACCCAATCCCATGGCAATTCCTAATTTCCAATCTGTTAGGTGAGCGCTAAACAAACAGAGCAAAACCGTTATAGATATGCAGGCGCCAGCAATGTTTTTGAGGCCGTTCATTTGGTGCATATCGTGTAGTTTGGTGAATCCCAAGAAAGCTAGCATTATGAAGCCAAAGCCAGCCCCGAAGTATCCGCCATAAATCGCGACTGGGAGGAGCGCGAGGCCGATCAATACCAGTGGTCGAGCATTCTTCAGCTTGCCACTAAGGTGTTTGTGTAGTTGATAGTGCAAAAATGGCTGAAAGGCAAACAATAGAACTGCGAGCAGCACCAGCAGCGGCACCAACTCGTCAAATTTAGCCGGGTCAGTGTGGCGCAACAGCGTGGCGCCTATGGCTGCGCCCAAGATACAGGGGATCATAAGCAAGGCGTACTGCTTAGGTACTTTGCGGATAAACTTACGATAACCGAATGCCGATGCCAGGCTGCCAGGACCGGCGACCAAGGCACCAGTAGCGTTAGCCGCAATGGGCGGTACCCCAAAGGCCAGCAAAACAGGGAACCCAACCAGCAAGCCGCCACCAGCAACGGCGTTCATGGCGCCAACAACGGTACCAACGAAGAATAAGATGATTTCTGTAAGCATATTTGTTTTATGTTTGTGCTTATAGCCTAGCATGACCGTAGTTATTTGGCTAGATTTAAAGATGGTTCGTATTACACTTATATATATGGAACTTAAGCCAGGAACATATGTAGTGGCTGTCAGCGGTGGGGTGGATTCCGTGGCGTTGTTGCATATGTTGCAGCAGCAAGCTCAAGAGCAATCTTTGAAGCTCATCGTGGCACATTACGATCATGGCATCCGTCCAGAATCTGCCGAAGATCGTCAGCATGTTCAGCGTTTGGCACAGACATACGGGTTGCCTTTTGTATATGACGAGGGGCATTTGGGGGCCGGCGCCAGCGAAGCAGCGGCTCGTCAGGCACGTTATGATTTTCTGCACAATGTTCGGCGCAAAGGTGGCGCTCGAGCGGTTGTGACTGCCCACCATCAAGACGACGCTTTGGAGACAGCTATCTTAAATATTTTGCGCGGTACGGGGCGCAAGGGTCTCAGCTCACTCGATCATCAGAGTACGGTCCATCGACCTTTGTTACACCTTTCCAAGCAGGAACTCAGGAATTATGCGCAAGCGAATGGCTTAGTCTGGCATGAGGATAGTACGAATCAAGATCTAGCTTTAGCACGAAATTACGTTCGCCACAAAATCCTGCCGCGCCTTGATCCTGCGGCCCGCCAGCAGTTGCATCAGAGTGTTGTTAAACAGCGCCAGGTCAATCGAGAGCTCGATACTTTACTAGTTAACCTTTTGCACAGTCAGTCACAAGCGGGCAAGCTTGATCGAGTATGGTTTAGGAGCTTGCCACACAAGTCAGCGCGAGAAGTTATGGCGGCTTGGCTGCGAGCGCACAACATTCGTGAATTCGACCGCCCCACGCTGGAGCGCTTGGTTGTGGCGGCCAAGGTCGCGCCAATTAATAAGCAATTTTCGCTGCTCCAGAATCATATAATGAGTATCGGTTCAGAATATTTGGCACTCATGCCACTTGAGCGCTAGTAAAAACCTGATTGCCAGGGTATAATGTCTTCTTATATGGATAAAAAATCACTTCGCTCGAAAGGTAAAGGGGGCAAATCGTCTAACCGTGGCCTCAAGAATGCCGGTTTTATTGCTCTATTAATCTTGTTTGGTTTGGTCATATTGGCCGCCTTCAACCAGCCATCTACCCTCAAGGAAATTCCAGCCTCCCAAGCCATTACTGATACCAATTCCGGTAAATATTCCAAGTTTGTCGTTAACAACAATCAGATCACTATTACGCCTAAGAATCAGGATAAGGCAACGCTTAAAACCTACATTGATGCTAACTCTGGTCTAAAAGCACAGGGCTTCGATACCTCAAAAGTGTCGATTACTTACAAACCGGAAACTGCCGGCTCGTCGGCCTGGATTAGCGTTGGCGAAACCATCGTGCCAGTCATTATTATTAGTGCTGTGCTGTTCTTTATGCTGCGTAGTGCTCAGGGGCAGGGCAACCAAGCCTTAAGTTTTGGCAAGAGTCGCGCCCGTTTGTACGGCAACGAAAAAGAGAAGGTAACTTTTAGTGACATTGCCGGTGCCGATGAAGCCAAGCAAGATCTAGAAGAAGTCGTTGAATTTCTGAAGTTTCCTAAAAAGTTTGCTGGCATGGGCGCTCGTATTCCAAAGGGCGTGCTATTAGTTGGCCCTCCTGGTACGGGTAAAACTTTACTGTCACGCGCTGTGGCGGGCGAAGCCAATGTGCCATTCTTTAGTATTTCTGGTTCGGAATTCGTAGAAATGTTTGTGGGTGTCGGTGCTTCTCGTGTGCGCGACTTGTTCGCTAAAGCCAAAAAGAATGCACCATGCATTATCTTTGTGGATGAAATTGACGCTGTTGGCCGCAAACGTGGTTCCGGCATGGGCGGTGGTCACGATGAGCGCGAGCAGACGTTGAACCAGATTTTGGTCGAGATGGACGGCTTTGAGCAGGGCGAAAACGTTATCGTACTGGCAGCTACAAACCGCGCTGATGTGCTGGACCCAGCCTTGCTACGCCCCGGTCGTTTTGACCGCCGCGTGAATATCGGCTTACCAGATCGCAAAGACCGCGAAGCGGTGCTAAAGGTGCACTTTGCCAAGAAGCCATTGGCTAAAAATGTAGATTTGGATGCTTTGGCTGCTAAAGCTGCTGGTAGTTCGGGTGCTGATTTGGCAAACATTGCTAATGAATCAGCTATTATCGCCGCTCGCAATAGCCACAACGAAATTACCCAGCACGATGTTACCGAAGCTTTTGAACGCGTGGCGATTGGTCCAGAGCGCAAGAGCAAGGTCATGACCGAAGCAGACAAGGTTACAACTGCCTACCATGAAGCTGGCCACGCACTAGTTGGTCACGTCTTGCCAGACAGTGATCCAGTGCACAAAGTTACTATCATTCCACGCGGTGGTACCGGTGGTGTAACTTGGTTTATTCCGCCAGAAGATCGCGTGTTTGTATCGCTGATTCAGTTTAAAGATATGTTGGCTCGTGGTCTTGGTGGTCGTATTGCCGAAGAAGTTATTTTGGGCAAAGATCGCATTACCACCGGCGCCGGTAACGATTTGCAGCATGCTGCCGAACTGGCGCGTGACATGGTCGTAAATCAAGGTATGGGTGAAAAACTTCGTGACCAAGTCTTCCACGTTGATGATGGTATGATGATGGACCGCTTGATGCACGAGCGTGAATATTCTGACGATACGGCTAAAATCATTGACCAGGAAGTCGAAAGCTTGATTAATGAAGCCGCTGACCGGGCTCGAGCTGTCATTAAGGCAAACTTGCACAAACTTGAAGAATTGAAAGACCGCTTACTCGAAAAAGAAACGGTTGATGCTGAAGAAGTTGACCAAGTGCTGCACGGGTCAAAAATGCCCAAAACAGCCGCTTTATACTAGGGATAGTAGTTGACAACCAGCTGTTCTCAGATAATGGTGCTATTACGGGCGGACCATCTGTTCTATACTGGGAGTAGCAAATTAAAATGAACAGCCCCATGAACCCAACTACTACCGAAAAAAGAAAGCGCATAAACATCAGTAGTGTGGCGCTGTTGCTCGTCGGGACTACCTTCATCGGCCAATTATTGGGCTTTTTGCGTACCAAGTTGGTCAATGCCAACTTCCCGGCTGTCGGTCCGCACAGTACCGATGCTTACTTCGCCGCCTTTAGTATCCCCGATTTCTTCTATTTCACCCTAGCAGCCGGTGCTTTGGGCGTGGCCTTCATGCCCATGTTATCCGATCGCTTACAAAAAGGTGATCGCAAGGGCATGTGGGATCTCTCGGCTTCACTTATGAACTTACTGGCTATTGTGATGACCATCGTCGGTGTCATCATGTTCGTCTTTGCCGAGCCACTCATCAAGCACATTGTAGCTCCTGGCTTATCGCCACCTCAGTTACACACGGCGGCAACCATTATGCGCTTCCTAGCGTTTAACCCATTACTATTTACGTTGTCCGGCATTCTTACCAGTGTTCAGCAGACGCTCGGGCGCTTCTTTTTCTTCGCCATTGCACCGCTGTTTTATAACCTCTCAATTATCGTCAGTATCTTTGTATTCAAGGGTAATGTGGGGCTGGTCGGGCTAGGCGTTGGTGCGCTTATTGGGGCAGTGTTGCAGCTCATTGTGGTAGCTTTTGGCTTAATTGGCACACGCTTCCACTGGCACCCAAGAATTTTGTGGCAGCAATCTGACTTTCGAGCAGTTTTACGTAACCTGCCACCGCGCTCACTGGACCAAGGCGTTGATCAGGTCGAAGAAATCGTCGAAGTGCACATCGCTAGTGGTCTCGGTAGCGGTAACATCACCTACTACAGTAACGCCTATGTGCTGGCCACCGCGCCGATTCTGTTGATTGGTACGACAATTGCCACGGCTGCCTTCCCGCGTCTAAATCAGCGTCTTAGCCAGAATCGGCCAGATCTGTTTCGTCGTGATTTCCTGATGGTGCTTCGGGCCATGATCTGGATTAGCGCGCCGGTGGTGGTGGTTTGCTTCTTCTGTCGAGGTTACTTGGCTCGTATGATCTACACACAGGGCAACTTACAGATCGCCATGATCTTTGGTTTTATGATTCCGGCCATCTTTTTCCGCATCCAGTACTCCCTAATCTCCCGCTGGTTTTATGCCCAGAAAGACACCAAAACACCCTTGTTTGTATCTATTTTCGTCATTGGTTTGAATATTGTTCTGGCGTACACTTTGGCTCGGCCAACCGCCTATGGCGTCTCCGGTCTGGCGCTAGCGCAATCTATCGTGGCATTCGTAGAAGTTGTGATCCTGTCGGTCATCATGCTGATTCGCGATCATAAATTGTTTGATAACAATTTCTGGAGCGGCTTAGTACGAATCGCCTCGGTCACCGGCTTCAGTTTAGTCACCTGTTATATTTTGATTTCCATCTATCCTTTGGGTATAGCTGATCGCGGTGTCGGCGTACTAGGTGCCAAAGTGGTATTGATTGCTGGAGTAACCTTTAGTGTGCACATTGCTGTGTCGTCACTGTTTGGCCTAGAAGAAGTTGGGCCTGTCTTTGCACGAGTGCGTAAACTTGTCTTAAAGCCGATCAAGTTATAACTCCTATCAAAAAAAGAAAATCAGCGTATTTAATAATTATTTAATTTAATTTTAGGCCCTGGACGTTATTATATTTGGGACATGCCTGACACACTTACCATCACCAAGAATTATAGTTTGCAGGACCGCAATCTACTGTTCGTCGAAAATGCCGACGAATACGTGTTGCGCGTTAAAGATTTGCCAGACGATGAGCGTCCGCGTGAACGTTTACTAGAGCTCGGCCCGGGTAACTTATCAGCTGCCGAGTTAGTGGCCATCATCTGGGGTGTTGGCAGTCGCAAAGAAGATGTTTTGGTCATGGCCAAGCGCATTCTTAAGGAATATGGCGACAAAGCAATCAGCAATGAGCTGAGTCCGCGGCGTCTAGCCGATACCACCGACATTCCGCTGGCCAAAGCTTGTCAAATTGTAGCCAGTTTCGAACTGGGCAGACGTTACTATGCCTTATCGACGGCAGGACGACCAGTGCAGGTTCGTACGGCTAAGCAAGCTTATCAATATATGAAAGGCATGGCTTCTAGCCAAAAAGAGCAGCTAAGAGGCCTGTATCTAAATAGCCGCTACCAGGTAGTGCACGATGAGATTATCTCCATAGGTAGCTTAACGGCCAATATCGTGCACCCTCGAGAAGTATTTCAGCCGGCCATTGAGCGTGGGGCGGTGGCGGTCATCATTGCTCACAACCACCCCTCGGGCCGATTGCAGCCAACAGAAGCCGATATTCAGGTCACCGAGCAGCTCATCGTTGCGGCGAAGTGCTAGGCATTGAGTTGCTGGATCATCTGATCATTACCAATAATAAATTTATAAGCATAATGGATTGCATCAAACATGAATAAACACTACACACTTACTATCAATGACACTGTTTTAAAGCATCATGCTTCTCCGCAACCTTTGGTTCGAGACAAGCAGGATGATGGCAAGGAGTTGGAGATTGATGTGTTGGTTGCCTCTGGAGATTGCTTCGCCATGATTGCCACAGCGCTCGATCAATTAGCCGACGATCCTTTCGCTGATAACGTAGAAATGATACGTCCGCAACTCGAAAAATATGTCCATACCTTGCTGTATTTGCAGCGTCACTACGAAATCGTGCCCAAATATCCTGAATATCGACACCTATAATAGAGTAAGCGAAAATGCCTGACCTCTGTTATACTGTCAGGACATGACAAGTTCACATATTCGCAATTTTTGCATTATTGCTCATATAGACCATGGTAAGTCAACCTTGGCTGATCGTTTGTTGGAGCTAACTGGCACCGTGCAGAAGCGTGACATGAAAGCCCAGCTGCTAGATCGTATGGACCTGGAACGAGAAAAGGGCATCACTATCAAACTGGCGCCGGTACGCATGGAATATAAGCAGCACGAGCTTAATCTCATTGATACCCCAGGACACGTGGACTTTAGCTATGAAGTGTCGCGTAGTCTAGAGGCCTGCGAGGGAGCTCTGCTAGTAGTAGACGCCAGCCAGGGCATTCAAGCCCAGACGTTAGCCAATGTCTATTTGGCAATGGCAGCCGAGCTCACTATCATACCAGTGCTCAATAAGATTGATTTGCCGGCTGCAAATGTTGAACGAGTGACTGCTGAAATTGTCAGCTTACTTGGCTGCAAGCCAGAAGACATCTTAAAGATTAGCGCCAAAACCGGGCAGGGCGTAGAGGCCGTGCTCGACAGAGTTCTCAGCGACATACCAGCACCGGCCCTGCCAACTGCTGCCGAAACGCGGGCGCTGATTTTTGATAGTTACTACGACGACTACCGCGGCGTTATTTTATATGTGCGTGTTTTTGAGGGCAGCATCAGCAAGAATAGCCAGATAAAAATGATGGCTACGAGTGCTAGCGGGATAGCGCTGGAAGTCGGCGCTTTGAAGCCCGATATGACGCCTGGCCAAAGCTTACAAACTGGAGAGATTGGCTATATTGTAACGAACCTAAAGTCTACCCGCGAAGCAAAAGTCGGTGACACCGTGACGCTATCGGCGGCACCAGCCCAGCAAGCGCTACCTGGTTATCGTGACGTTCATCCCTTTGTCTACGCTGGCTTTTTCCCAGAGAGTAATGAATATTATCAGGAGCTTAAAGACGCCATTGAAAAGCTAAGTCTGAGTGACTCGGCGTTGCAATATGCACCAGAAAATTCGCCGGTACTGGGCTTTGGCGTGCGCATCGGTTTCCTGGGTTTGTTGCATATGGACATTGTCCGTGAACGCCTGGAGCGCGAGTATGATCTGGAACTCGTGGTCACTAACCCCTCGACCGATTACCAGGTAAGTCTTATGGACGGCACCGAGCTCGACATCAAGAGCGCTACCGACCTGCCAGACCCAGCCAAAATCAAAGAAATTCGTGAGCCATGGATCAAGGGCGAAATCGTGGTGCCAAAAGAGTATGTCGGCTCAGTCATCCAGCTGGTTTCCAGTAAACGCGGCCTGCAAAATAATCTAAGCTATGTCGAAGACCGCACACTCATCAGTTTTGAGGCACCGCTAGCCAACCTGCTGACTGATTTTTATGACCAGCTCAAGAGCATTACCAGTGGCTACGGTTCATTTAACTATGAACTGGACAATTATCGAGCTGAAGATCTGGTGCGTCTAGACTTCTATGTGGCTGGCGAAATAGTTGGTGCGCTCAGTGTGATGGTCCACCGTAGTGAAGCTGACAGACTTGGCCGCGAAACGACACTGAAATTAAAAGAGGTCATCCCACGTCAGAACTTCCAAGTAGCCTTGCAGGCAGCCATCGGTGGCAGATTCATCGCTCGCGAGGATATCAGCGCATTTCGTAAAGATGTTACAACCGGCCTGTACGGTGGTGACGTATCTCGCAAAAAGAAAGTCTTAGCCAAACAAGCCAAAGGTAAAAAGCGCATGAAGCGCTTCGGAAAGGTTGATATCCCGGCCGAAGCCTTTACGGTTATGTTGAAACGAGATTAGTTTACTCGAGATTTTCGTAATAGACTGGCGCAAAAGTGCAGCGTATCATTATAATAAGCGTAGAAAATGAAACAGACACTCAACGGACACGAACTTGACATACAGTTACTGGGCGTATTGATCACGCCTTCTTGGCTGAGCAGCATCATTGATTTTCTATTTAGTCTAGCTGTTATCTTGGGCACAACTGTGCTCTCGCGCTATCAGGGTAGCAGCATCCGCAACGATTATCTGCAGTACCTCAATGATAATCACGACAGTATTTATCGTTCGGTTAATTCCGGGATTCTGGCTAATCCGATTGTTAGCAATTTGCCGCTGTTAATTTTCTGGGCATTAGTGGGGCTGATAGTGTACTTATTTGCGGCAAATATCGTGGCAGCCATCAGGAGTACGGCAGCCCTCAAGGATGAACTTGAGTATACCAATGTAGATCGCCACAGCTTGTTGTGGCAGGCTGGTGGTCATCTTTTGATTCGTATCATTGTGCTGGTGGTCTGGTTGCTATATTTGCAATTTTTCTTTCACCACGTCGTTCCTTACTGTGTGGCAGCAACACTGGCCGGTCTGAGCCAGCTGCCAAATCTTGTCGGTATTGGGTATATTGTCTTGGCTTTTTTGGTGCTCCTGGTGACCATGCACCTAAACACTATTTTGCTGCGATTGCTACTTCTGAAGCCACGGCTTTTCAGCAAGGCGCTCTACATTGACTAAATTACATGGTCATCGAAACTTGTCTCACCTCTGTAAATCTGCTATAAATAAGTAATGAATCAGCTGCGACACATCAAAGAATTCAAGGCCGCCCTCAAAGACTATCATTTAGGTGAAGAAACCTTGCACACTTTGTCCCAGACCAAGCTTGTGCTGCTAGTTGCGGCTACTTCATCTGGGCGCAACACCATTATTCACGAAGTGCTGCGAACTGGCGATTATCATTACGTCATCTCCGATACGACCCGTAAACCACGGATTAACGATGGCATTTTGGAGCAAAACGGACGAGAGTATTGGTTCAAAACCGAAGAAGAATTTCTGGAAAATATTCATGCTGGCAGATATCTGGAAGCAGCCGTCATTCATAATCAGCAAATGGCCGGCATAAGTGTCGAGGAGTTACGTAGAGCTCAAGACGAGGGTAAAATAGCCATAACCGATGCTGAAATAGCTGGTGCTGATAATGCCACAAAGTATAAGCCTGACACTATTTCTATTTTCATTTTGCCACCTAGTTTTGATGAATGGCAAAAGCGTCTGAAGCACCGCGGGCACATGGAAGCTGGTGAATTTGTACGTCGTATGCAAAGCGCTTGTCGTGAGTTTGAGGTCGCCTTACAGCGCGACTACTATCATTTCGTTATTAACGACACCGTCGAAGAGGCGGCAACCGAGATCAATCACATAGCTAAACTGGGGGCTTCAGATGCTGAGCAGCAGCAAAGAGGTCGACGATTAGCCGAACAATTACTTGTCGAAACCCAGGCCTTACTAAAAAGTCTTAGCTAGCACTCTTGACGTTTGAGTGCTAAAGGTTGTACAATCAGTCTCATAGATCGGAGACATTTACTCCTATGACCGAGCGTCAAACACAGATTTTAAGTGCTATCGTCGAGCAATATGCCGAGGTAGCGAGTCCAGTTGGCAGCAATTTGCTAGCCAAAGTCTTCAATGTGTCTTCGGCAACTATTCGAGCCGAAATGGCTGAGTTGGAGCGCTTGGGCTACATCGCACAGCCACACACCAGCGCTGGCCGCGTACCAACCGACAAGGGCTACCGGCTATACGTGAACAGCTTGATGAGTACGCCGCTGCAGGCGCCAAAAATTGAGGGCCGTGCCGAACAAGCCTTGGCAACTCGTGTGCAAGGTGGTGGTGTGCCAGAACTAGCTATTCGTAATGCCGTTGATACATTGGTTGATTTAACCCAAAACTTGGCGCTGGCGACCATCGGCAGCCAGCTCTACATGAGCGGTTTATCGAATTTGTTTGGGCAGCCGGAATTTATTAATAAGATTCAAGTGCAGCAGGTTGCCAGTTTGCTCGATAATCTTGAGCCTTGGTTACGCGAAGCGGCTCCGAATGAACCGCTGAGTGTCTACATTGGTGCTGAAAATCCCATCGGCCGATCAGCCGGCTGCAGCCTAATTATCAGCCGTTTCCGCAGTCCTTTTAGCGATCGTAGCTACATAGGTACACTTGGGCCAACTCGCCAAAGTTATCGAGATGTTATGATGCTCGTTCGCCGCGCTGGCCAAGAATTGGAGGAGGCCCTCTATGCCTAACCCAAATATGTCACCTCATGATTTACCAGCGGGCTTTATGGCAAGCGGCGAGTCATCGACTATGAGCCCACGTGATGAGGTAGCTTTACGGGTAGCAGGTGGTGCAAGTCACCGTGATGCTCTAGCCCCGACTATGCATGACCTAGGCCTTAGCGGGTTCGTAAGTAAACAAGAAATGGAACGTATGATTAATGCCGGTAAGTCCTTGATGGGCATGCCACCCTGGGAGGAAACAGATGTCTAACAAACAAAAAATGCAGCCTGATGATGTGCAGTCAAATCCAGAAATTGAGAATTTGCAGCAGCAAGTCGGTGAGCTAACTGAGGCTTTGCAGCGCGAACGAGCCGACGCTATGAATATTCGCCGCCGTCACGATGAGCAAATCGCTAGTCTGCGCACAACCACCAAAGCCAACGTCGTCGAACAATTACTACCAGTCATTGATAATTTCGAGCG
>Ga0265327_10002061_pt1 | contig 22541 bp, 16 predicted proteins | sample 41621metaG_FD_202089 | JGI IMG/M metagenome (GOLD analysis project Ga0265327, IMG submission 202089) | Rhizosphere microbial communities from Carex aquatilis grown in University of Washington, Seatle, WA, United States - 4-16-21 metaG | ecosystem: Host-associated > Plants > Roots > Rhizosphere...
TGAATCGTTCACTCTTAAGCTTAAAATATAAGAGTGTGGTAAAATTTTTGAATTATATTTCACATTGTTGTGATCGTAAAAAATAACGTAGTTATTCGTTCCAAAATAAAGATCGCCATGTTTACTTTTGTAAAATGAATTGGGATTAAATACGGAAGCGTTATTTTTCCCTAGTTCCACTTCTTTAAGAATGGTATCTTTCGCGTAATATTTATAAAGTGTTTTGCCCATCATCATCCATAAATTCTGATCGTTATCATACACCAACCCTTTACAGTATTTAGATCCCAGTTTGTTATTCACTATAAATGGATGAATCATAGTGTCATTTAATTTATAAACACCATCTCCGTTGGTGCCAATCATAACAGTACCGTCAGCACTCTCTGCAAAAGAATTAAAATCAGAAATAAGCCCGTTGTCTTTTATATTTATTTCATAGATCGCCTCTTTTTGTGAAAAATCAAAAGCGGTATTATGCGTAGCGTAATATATCTTTCCTGCCTTGCTTTTTAAAGAATAATAAACATTGTTGTGAAGCAAGCTGTTTTGAACCGAAAAATGATTCACTAATTTATAGTCAGAATAATTATAAACGCCATCCAGATTTGTGCAGACCTGAATTTCGTTGCTGTTAGTTGTTCCGTTTATTGCATTTATTGAAATATTTTCGATTCCGCTGAATTCAATATCAAACGCTTTTTGAGTAAGTGCGTCTACAATTAATAATCCCTTTTCATCCGTTCCTATCCAAAGCTTATTTTGCTTGTCACAATACAATGCATTAATTTTTCCAAGCTCTTTGTTTGCAATGTGTTCAAGCCGTTTGATTATTTCTCCCTGTGAATCGCATACGACGATTCCTTTCCTTGTTCCAAAGTAAGTCAGGTTGCTCGTATCCTGTGCAATAGCAAATACCGATTCGTTATTCAAAGAAATTAAATCAAACTCTGTTCTGAAAAAACGATACAACCCCTGCCCGGTAGTTGTTGCCCAAATATTAAATTCCTTATCAATAAAAACAGAATTTACATTTGCCTGAAAATTATTTTCGCTAATTATTTTAATTTTATTTGTCTGGAGATTGATGCAGGCAAAGGCTTCGGTTCTTGTGCCGAAATACAGATCTTTTGTTTCTTCGTTAAAACAAAAAGAATTTATGCCTTCAGGAAAAACTGTGTTTATGAGATCGGTAGTTTTTAAGATCTGGATACTTTTCCCTTCTTTAATTTCAATTTGTAAAATGCCTTTGTTAGGAACCGAAACGAGGTAGGTATTTTTTTTCTTATAAAGTGTTTGAATCAGGCTGACTTCGAATTCAAAAGAGTCAAGGAGTTGCGCCTCATTTTTTTCTACATTCAATGTAAACAGACCCTCGCTAGTGCCAATCAACAGAGTATTTGAATCAATTTCTTCTACTGAATTTACCTGGTAGTCCTGACTAACTGTAATTAATTCGAGTTGGTTTTTTTTGAGAAGATAAATGCCGTTACCTTTCGAGAAAAAGTAAAGTCTATTATCCCATTTGGAGGCAATGATTTTATTTACCGATCCTTGAATGTTTTTTGGGTATAATTTTAAGCGGTTATTTTTTTTATCAAGCTTATAGATTTTGCCGCTGAATGTTCCGAACCACAAGTCATCGTTAGCATCGAGTGTTCCAGAATAAATAATATCGTCCTGCGCATTGGCATGAAGATCATATCCCGAAAAAACCTGCCCGTCAAATTTTACAAGGCCTTTGCCGGTTGCAATCCACAAGAAACCTTCCTTGTCCTGCAACACCGAATAGATATAGGTATCCGGGAGCCCCTGATCGGTAGAAAATACTCTGGAGGTGAAATTTTGAGAAATGGCGACGAAACAAAAACAAAAAAGCAATAAGACTAATTTTAGTTTAAAGCCCATGTTTATTTTTCTTTAACAGTGCTTTTTACTTTTATCTTATACTTGTAACGTGGCACTCCGCCTAAAGGAGCCGCATAGAAGGGCACGGGTACATCATACTCGTTGGTAATATAAAAAACAATATCGTTTCTAAAATCTCCTTTTTTTACAATTTGAAGATCGAGGCATTTATTTTTTTCTTCTTCTTTTATCGGATGTTTGCTAATGCTCCATTCGTTGTTATTACTGGTTTTTACAAGGTGACCATTTTTAACCGAAGAATATAATTTTACCTGGCCATCGTCATCGAAATCAAAACACCGGATATTAAAACTTGTTACCAGATTATCGGCGAAAGGATAAATGTGTGCAATAGAATTAGCGATCATTTGTAAGCGCACTGAGTATTCAAACGCAAAGGCATTGGCGCCTTCTACAGCAACGTTTTCACCATTCTTTGAACTTAAAAATAATTTGTAAATATTTCCATCGTTGCCCTTCATCCCATCGATAATTACTTTGATTACATAACTATCCAACTCTGGGACAAGCTCTCCTTGTGTTGGGTTAAAAGGGCCCATGGTAATCCATTTTTGATCTGTTACTGTTTCACTTCCAAAAATGCGGGACTCAATTAAAATGCCACTCTTGTAATTACCGATAGGATTTACGTTTCGTGCATCTTTATCCGAATACGCATCCTTGCCTCCGTATACAGAATATTTCATTTTGGTATCCCAACCTTGATTAACCTCGTCCAGTTCGCCGCCGGTTTCAGGATCGTAGATGCGAAGATAAACGGGTGCTGTTTGACTTTTTGGAATGGAAAAAAATACAGTTTGCGAAAAATCATCGTCGCCCCAGGAATGATCCGAGTTCATGCCGAAGGTTATCAAATAAGGAATATTTTCCTGCGAAGAGGGCACCTCCTGCCCAAACTGTTTGCCTGTAACAAAAACAGTGAGAACAAAGAATAAAAACTTTTTATAAGAGTTATTTTGATTCATTTAACGATTCTACAAATTTTTTATTCGGCGTTTCATAATTCTCTCGGATCTCAATTTTTTTAGCGGAAGAATAAATTTCCATGTTCGTGGTGTATTTACTTTTTGCAATCACGGTTAATTTAACATGGTAGTCACCACTTTCATTATAACGCACTTTTATTTTTTTTCCGAGTAATACTTCTCCGTTATCCATCTCCCATAGGTAATCCACAGGGTTGTAGCCAGGAAGATCCACCTGGCTTGCATCGAAATCCAGGTAAAAATATCTTCTGCCGATTTTAGGCGCAGTAAAAACTACTGGCGGGCTATCAATAAATACAACTAATGTAGTGTCGTTGGTTTTTACGAGTCCGGTAGCAAGATCGCGGATACTTAACACCACCTTATGTTCACCACTTTTTTGAAAACAATGTTCAACCAACATCCCTTCTTCTGTTTTTCCATCACCAAAATCCCACAAATAAAATAACGGTGCTGCCATGGAATCAGCCGACTCAGTGGCATCCAGCGTAATGCAATTGTATATACCATCCAGATCGTAAACTTTTACGTTTGGTAAATTATCTAGGTAATATTTATACAGATCGTATTTTGCTTTTGCAGCTGTATCTTGTGTGATTTCAAAAATCTTTTGATACAGTTTAACGGCCAATGGAATTTTACCGGTTAGTTTGCTTGCGTTAGCATAATTCGTAAACTGTGGAATGTTCTCGTAAATACTGTCTCTGAAATATTCCGCATAATATTTTTGTGCAGGAATATAGTTTTCATTTAAAAAATTTGCGTCCGCCAGCTTGAGCACTACTGCGCGATCTCTTTTCGTTTGTAAAATTTTATCGTACAAAGGAATGGCTTCGCCATATTTTTTTTCGTTAAATAATTTATCTGCCTGTGGTAAAAGATCTTTCTGCGAAAATAAAACATGCCCACAAAAAAAGAAAAGAAAAGCCAGGCCAATTCTTTTAAGAGTTTGAAATGTTTGAAAAGATGAAATGTTTGATGTCATGTACAGTGTGACTGCGCTCAAATTTATCTAAAAGCCTTAAGTAATCAAAATTTATGTTTGTATTTATGCGAATGGGCCCTTAAACGAACCTCGCCGAAGCTCAAAAAAAATAAGTATTTTTACGAGAATCTATGTACCGCATTTTTAAGCTTTTCTGGCAGTATAATTTACCCCGCTGGTCGATATTGATAATTGACACGCTCATTTGTTCATTTGCCTTAAGCCTTGCCTTTGTGATTCGTTTTGATTTCGCCTCCATTCCGCAAAACGACGCGAGAAATCTTCCGTATGATTTTTTAATTGTTTTAGGAATTCGTCTTGTTTCTTTCGCAGTTTCTAAAACATACAAAGGCGTAGTACGCTACACCAGCACACGTGATACTATCCGTATTTTTTCGGTTGTTGTAAGTGGAAGTGTTTTGGTTTTTCTGTTGAATGTAATTTCTTTATGGAAACTCGGATTTTATTTTATTCCTAATTCTGTACTTGTAATTGATGCGCTCGTATCGCTTTTCCTGATGATAAGTTCTCGGCTTGCTGTTAAAGCTTTGTACTTTGAAATAAAAAATCCGGCAAGGGAAAAAATGAAGGTAATCATTTATGGCGCGGGAGAATCGGGCATTATTACTAAACGTACGCTCGACCGCGATGCAGCGATAAAATACAAAGTAGTTGGTTTTATTGATGATGATGAAAAAAAACACGGCAGAAGCATGGAAGGCGTTTTTGTTTACGGGCAGGATAAGCTGGAGGAGTTGATAAAGCTAAACGAAGTAGAATTTGTAATTATTTCTATTCAAAAGATTTCGATCAAAAAGAAAAATGATATCACCGATCTTTGTCTTGAAAATAATGTGCGTGTTTTAAACGTGCCACCTGCTGCAAAATGGATTAACGGAGAACTAAGTTTTAACCAGATTAAGAGTATTCGGATTGAAGATTTGCTGGAGCGAGAGCCGATTAAATTGGATACTGAAATGATTCGGTCTGAATTAAAAGGCAAAATAATTTTAATAACGGGTGCTGCGGGAAGTATAGGCAGTGAGCTGGCGAGACAATGTTCTAAGTTCAGTCCAAAAAAAATTTACCTGCTCGATCAATCAGAAAGTCCATTGCATGAATTGGATCTTGAATTTTCAGATAAACTTATTAAACCGCCTTATGAGGTTATTATGGCCGATGTACGAAATCACGACCGGATGAAAAATGTATTCAATACTTTTCAGCCGCAAATTGTTTTTCATGCGGCTGCCTACAAACACGTTCCCATGATGGAGAACAATCCTTCAGAATCAATTCTTACAAATGTTCTTGGAACAAAAATATTAGCAGATCTTTCGCATGAATATAAAGTAGAACGTTTTGTATTTGTAAGCACCGACAAAGCTGTGAACCCTACTAATGTTATGGGAGCCAGCAAACGGATTGCTGAGATATACATTCAGAGTCTCGGTAAAAAATCGAATACAAAATTTATTACCACACGTTTTGGAAATGTGTTAGGCTCCAGCGGTTCAGTGATCCCACGTTTTAAAAGACAAATCGAACAGGGGGGACCTATTACCATAACCCATCCTGATATAACGCGTTATTTTATGACCATTCCCGAAGCTACCCAATTAGTGCTTGAGGCCGCTGCCATTGGTAAGGGCGGAGAGATCTTTGTATTCGATATGGGTGATTCAATTAAAATTGTGGACCTCGCGCGCAAAATGATTTTATTAGTTGGAATGAAGGAAGGAAAAGATATTAGTATTGTTTATACGGGATTACGGCCTGGCGAAAAATTATACGAAGAACTGCTCGCTAATAATGAAAATACATTACCCACGCATCATAGTCAAATTCTTATCGGTAAAGTGCGTGAATACGATTACGAAGATGTTAAGGTTATCATCGAAGAACTCATAAAATCTTTCGATACACAAAATAATGACATGATTGTGCAGCGTATGAAGGACCTTGTACCTGAGTACATCAGTAATAATTCTGTTTTTCAAAAATTAGATTAATGACAAAAAAGTCCATTTATTTTAGCATGATTTTTCTTGTGCTGAATTATTTTTTTGTGTCTGCACAAAAAGTCTCTGCCACCTCAAAACCAAAACTCGTTGTGGGGATTGTAGTAGACCAAATGCGCAACGATTATATTTACCGTTACTGGAATCGCTATGGGAATGGCGGTTTTAAGCGGCTTATCGCTGAAGGCTATCATTTTAAAAACGCCCATTACAATTATGTGCCAACGTATACAGGTCCCGGGCATTGCAGCATATATACCGGTGCTACACCACGTGCGCATGGGATTATTGGGAATGATTGGTTTGTAAAAACGAATGCAACAACCACTTATTGTGTATTGGATACAAATGAACAAACTGTTGGTTCGCTGAGCAAGAATGGAAAGATGTCGCCGAAGAATCAATTGAGTTCTACCATTGGAGACGAATTAAAAATGAATTCGAATCAAAGATCGAAGGTATTTTCTGTTGCCTTAAAAGATCGAAGTGCTGTTCTGCCGGCTGGACACGCTGCGAATGGCGCTTTTTGGTTTGATGATGCTTCAGCTGACTTTATTTCTTCCACCTGGTATATGAAAGAACTTCCGAACTGGCTGAAATTATTCAATGAAAAGAAATTCGCAAAAACTTATATAGAAGAAGGGTGGCATACGCTTTATCCAATGGAAACGTATACAAATTCTCTGCCGGACGACAACCGTTATGAAGGGGCGCCGGGAAAAGAAAAACCGGTATTTCCTTACGACTACAAAACGCAGCTCGCAAAAAATAATTGGGGGATTATTAAATCAATGCCGGCTGGAAATTCGCTCACAAATGATGTTGCTATAGCCTGTTTGCTGAATGAAAATCTCGGTAAAGGCGATGAAACCGACATGTTATGCATTAGTTTTTCGAGTACGGATTATGTAGGGCATTATTTTGGAACGCGTGCTATTGAAACAGAAGACGTATATCTTCGGCTAGACAAAGATCTTGAAGAACTTTTAAATACGCTGGACAAAGAACTCGGCAAAAACAACTACACAGTTTTTTTAACTGCCGATCATGGTGGGGCAGATGTGCCGAATCATTTATTGGATTATAAAATTCCCGCGGGATATATTAAAGAAAAACAAATAGTAAAAGAAGTCCGCAATTTTTTTAAAACAAATTATGGAGATACTTTATTACTGGCTAATATGAGTAATGAGCAATTATTTTTAAATGAACAAAAAATAGAATCTCTAAAATTTAATAAAGTAGAATTGGAAGAACGTCTCTGCGCATTTTTAACTACGCTCCCGGGCATAGCAGAGGCTTACCCTTCATCGGTGCTTAAAAACATGGCTTATGATAAAAATGATTTTCGTGCGCTTTTACAAAATGGTTACAACCACAAACTCAGTGGAAACATAGCTATAATTTATCAGCCGGGCTGGATGGATCATTCCAACAAAGGAACCACCCATGGCGCGGCTTATAATTACGATACACATGTGCCAATTATTTTTTATGGAAACGGAGTTAAAAAAGGAGAAAATTTTAACTATGTCACGATTACCCAAATCGCCCCTACAATTTGTGAACTTTTAAGAATCAATCAACCTAATTCCACCGTAGGAGAACCTTTGAATAATTATTTCAAGTAATTTAGTTTAAATCAAAGAATGTTAATTAACATATCTATGATACGTAGATTTATATTTTTGTAGGGTGAAAGGCTTGGTATGCAGAAGGAATATAATTGGCCTAAATTACTTTTCCATTCGGCATTATTTAATAAATTTTAAACAGACTCTGAGATGAAAAAAATTCTATTAGTACTCATTTTACCTTTTATAACTGTGGCGAAGCAATCGGCAGAAAATAAAAGCGGTGGTAACAATTTTACGTTTAATAGAGGGCCCAGGGAAGATGCACGGCAATTGATTGAGAGTTATCGCCAGCGGGCATTAGGTGGCGAAAGTATGAGCGACCTGGCAGTGCGTTACAGCGAAGATCCGGGCTCAGCACCGGATGGAGGTCTGTATAAGGATATAGCGAAGGGCATGATGGTAAAAGAGTTTGAGGCGGTTGCCTTTAGTTTAAAGGTTGGGGAAATTTCTAAAGTTTTTGAAACACAATATGGGCTTCATTTTATTCAATTAGTAGCGCGTCATGGGGCATTGGTGGACGTGCGACAAATATTGGTGATACCAAAATAAGTTTTTAAACAGATTGGCTTGAAAATTTTTGCGGGATCTCATTTTATAATGACACGGATAGGGCGGTTATCCGATTAACTTTTTATTGATCCTGTAACCCTTACCTTTTTGAGATTGGATAATGCGTTTGCCAAAGAATTGGCGGATGTTATATATGTGAACGTCAATAGTACGTTTGTTGGCAATAGTTTCATCGTTCCAGATGCTGGAAGCAATTTCCAGTTTGCTAAAAAATTTTTCGGAGCTGTTGTATAACAGTTCAAACAATTTAAATTCTTTTCGGGGCAATTGAAAAGCAACACCGTTTTTAAAAATCAAGTGCTGATCATTGTCTATCACTACTTCCCTTTTAAGATCGTTTTTAATTTTCACACGCCGGCGTAATAAATTTTTTAAAAACAATTCCATCACTGAAGCTTTATTATGAAAGTTAATGAAGGAATCAACGCCAGAATTAAAAGCAAGCTCTTGTACAAAATCATCCTGCTTGTCGGTATAAATAACTATAAAAGGATTAGGTTCTAAATTACGTTGACGGATCTCTTTGCAAAGTACTACGGCATCATTGGGTTGCAGGTCGAGATTTAAAAAGATAACATCTGCCCTGCTGGTTTCTAAAAATTCAAAAAAATCTTTTTCCTGATTAAAAATGGAAATAGTTTCAAAGCTACGTTTAAGTGCTTCCACCGTTTTAAAAATTCCATTAACAGAATTATCTACAAAAATTATGGAGGACCTGTTCACACTCATCTCAGAAAGTAAAGTTTAACTTTTAAGTTTAAGTGGACGACAAATCAATGTTAACTTAACATTAAATGATGCAATCCGCTTAAAAGGTAAAGATCACAGAGATTTAATCTTTTGAGCGCTTATGGATTTAAAGAGTTTAATTTTGCAGTTAGGGGGCATTGCTTCTGGGCAGGATGATAGGGACAAGACAAGATAGCTTCCGTTTTGTGGAGCGAGTTAATTATTAAGTCTTCCTTGTTTAATCCAGTTTAGTATTGTTTTTACGGAGCAGGAATCCATAACCAAACTAGAATCCATATTGGCAGTAAGCGGCATCTGCAGAAAACTCTGGTCGCCATTCAGGCTGCCGGCCAACTGACCATTAGTAGCCAGATTAAGCACGTGGTTGTAGTCAGATAGCTTTAATCCTGAAAAGGTGTTGTGGCAGGTGACACAGTTGTGGTTAAGGATGGGTTGTACCGTGGCACTGTAAGAAACAAGGGCAAGACTTCCGCAATTATTGACAGCAACGGGTTTAGCGGTATTTGTTATGACCGGAAGCTTAAACTTGTCGTTTTTGCATGTATAAAACAGACAAGCCGCGAGAATAAAAAGTATTTTAAACCTAAACATATATAAACGAAATAATTTCCTGCCGGAAATAAAAATAGTTTTATCATTTTACATACGTGTTAAGTTAGTATTAAATTTCACGCCCATAATAAGTATGTTTTGTACTGCTAATGCCTTGCTTGTATATCTACAATTGATAAATGCAGTTGGTCGAACTGTGTAAACCAGGTCGATTTTTATTTTAAATATTTATAACAACTGGCTGACAATACGGAGCGACGAAATTAAATTCTCTTTAAAAAGGTCACTGTGCCTCATCCTCAGCGGTTACTTTTTCACAAACAATTTGTTGGCGGAAATTTTAAGAATCCCGAAAATCTTTTCTGTTTCATCCTGAAGAGCTGAGAAATTAGTTGGGTAGGCCATTTTAAGGCTTTTAAGAAATGAATCCATTTTAGCCAGCCAGGGCTTTAATGATTTAATGGAACGTTTGTTGATGATGGTTTTTAAGTTGGGATTCGTGTCAATTTCTTTTAGGAATTCGTGTACTATGACTTTGATTTTTTTATTTTCGAAAGAATGACCGGGTGAACTACTTGCTAAAATAAACTTAATAAGGTCTACATTGAGGTGATAACTTTTCAATAGGCCTTCAAGTGGACAACCAGCCTGCTTGGAGGCTTTGATTCGGCCTAAGGCATATATAATTTTCTTTTCAGTCATATAAAACAAAAACGCCCGCTAATGTAGCAGGCGTTTTTATAGAAGTCAATTATTATTACTTATTCACTACTAATTTAACAGTTTCTTTACCGTTGGAGGTAGTTAATGTTACAAAGTAAATACCATTTTGTAATTCATTGGTATTGATTGTGAATTTGTTTTCCCCAGTGATCAGGTTTTCGTTTAGAACAGGGCTAGCTGCAAGTTTTCCTGAGATATCATAAACATTTACACTTAAAGAAGTAGAATTTTGTGAGTTAACCGATAAGGTTACTACATCTTTAGTAGGATTTGGAAATAAGCTTATGGTACCGAAGATATTGCTGTTTTCTTTAATCGATGCCGGAATAATCGCAGTACAAGTAGCTACATAAGCGCTAAGAGAACTGAAAGTTGATTGATCGCAAGGATAGTTAACATCTTCACCGGCGATATGGCTATTTGTCCAATCAGCACCTGAAGTAGCTGCTCCGATAGGACGGAAATCCGCAGATGCAGGAGATGTAAATACAACATATGGATTTGTTAAGTACGCAGCACCGGTATTTGTTTTTGAAGTATCGTTATTGCTGCCAATCCAGGTTGGTGCAATAGTAGAAGCAGTCCAGGTTCCGGCAGTTCCTCCGTTATTTGTTTTGATGGAAGTTTGGGCGTAACCAGCAACGATGTTGTTTTTAACCACCATACATCCATTTACAGCGTTATCGCTACTGTGAAGACCATCGGTGAACACACCGTTAGTAGCGGCATCAACCATAATTGAGTTTACTATTCTTAAAGACGAGTTTCTGCGAATGCGGGCATTGCGCATATGGCCAGGACCCACTGTCACAGACATTGCCGCTGCAAGTCCGCGTGGACCGATCTCAGTCATGTTAGCAAATATAGCTGCTGTTTGTGCGTGAGGCTGTCCGGCTGCATAACCACTAATAGTAAGATCTTCAGGGTCATTGTCAGATTCAAAACCTTCTGAAACAGAACCACCTGTTACGTTCCAGGTAGGATCATAAATTGACGGGTGACGAATACCTAAACCGTATTGAACAATACCTGTGAATCCGTTATCAGTATCCCATTCGTCATCAACCGGTGCGAAAGAAATAAGGTGCTTGCAATGTACTGAACCTCCAAACCATTCGTAAGAGTCATCATTACCGTAAGAACATTGAATGTAATCAATAGTTGTACCGTTACCAACAGCACCAAAAGTTAAGCTGTTGATCTCTTTGTTAGGAGCGTAGATATAACCTGCGTATTCAATACGACAGTACGTCATTACCCCTGAATTATCATCATTACATGGAGTTGAACCGCCACCATACAAAGTTAAGGAAGTAGAAGGCATGCCTTCAATGTAGTTAGTACCTGCTACTGGAAGTGGAGCATTGCCTATAACGTTAGCTGTATTACTTGCAGGAGCATTACATGCAGCTAATCCTAATAAAATTACGCCACCCCAATCACCGGCACTTCTAAAACCCGGTGCACTGTTGGATGTGAATACGATTGGTTGAGCAGCTGTGCCTGCAGCAATAAGCTTTGCACCGGTACAGATGAATAATCCTGTACCATTACCTGCAGCACCTTTAATTACACAGCCTGGCATAATAGTTAGTGTACAGTTTTTAACAAATATTGGTCCGTTCAAGTACACTACATCACTGCTGTTCCATGTGGTGTTACTAGTAATAGTAGGAATTGCGTTATTAGTTCCGCTTACAGAACTAACGGTCATAGTGTTTGCAGGGTAAGCTTTATTTTGTGGATCCCATTCAGTCCAACCGGCTGTCCAAGGAGTTGCGGGAGCAGGAGCAAAAGCCCCACGGTAGGTGGGATGATCAAGAAAGGTTTGGGCGAAACCCGTTCCCATTAACAATGCCATTGCGGCGGTAAATAGATGTTTTTTCATTTTTATTGATTTTGTATTTTTAGATTTTGTATTCTTATTTGATTTTAATACACTGCAAATTTCTTCTATTAAGGTTTAAAGGGCGTTAAATGAAAATTAAGAAATAAGAAAATGTATGTTACCAAAAGGTTACCTATTTCAAGTCGTAGTGATTTCGCAAATCGCGAAAATGAACTTTATACTCGCCAATAAACTAATTCAAAAGTAAATTCGGGTTTTAAGGTTTCAGTAAAAAAAATCCGCGCAACCTTTTCTGGTTGCACGGATCGCGGAAATTATTTTTTGGGTTTTTTATTCGTTTGGTTTTTTTTCGCAGGGTGTTTCAGAAGGACACGAACTTCTTACTCAATTAAAATTTAAAAGTAATCTGAAGTGCGAACGTCGTTCCGTAATGAACTTCACGCATAACATCATCTGAGTTTTTATCAAACTTCAAATTGTTATTATTGTCGATAAATAAATATTGCGGTTGCCATTTGGCTAATATGTCGCGCGCAGTGGCGCGTACTTCTAATTTGTTTTTGAAAAAACTTTTTGACGCCTGTAAATCAAGTACAGTTCTTCCTTGCTCCCAGATACCAAATTGAGTCGAGTAATTACCTACAATGTACAAACGTTGTCCTACACGATTAACAATCGCGCTCAGGCTATAACCAAGATCATTGTCTGCGTAAGTAATACCGGCATTAATGATATAGGGTGACTGACCTTGCAAAGGGCGCGTAGTCGGTGCACCAACAGGTGGTGGACCACCCCATGCAATTGCTACCTGCGAACGAATGTAAGCGTAATTTGCAAACACTGTCAGGTTATTAAATAGTTTACTTGCAAGGCTTGAATCATTTTTAAACTTAAATAACGAACCTATAATGACCCTTGCTTCAACCTCCGCACCATAAACTTTCGCTTCTGGCTGATTACCATAAGTTATTTCGTTATCACCAGCGGCGCTGGCAATTTGCTCGATTGGGTCAAGGAAATGTTTGTAGAAGCCCGACACAGAAAACAATTGCCCGCGACCAGGAAAAATTTCATAACGTAAATCGTAATTATCAATAGAAGCACGCTGCAAATTAGTTTTTCCTTGTGTAGTAAACAAGGTATTAAAATCATAAAATATGAATGGCGCCAACTCTCTGAATTCAGGGCGATTTAAGGTTTTGGAGTAGCTCGCGCGGATGTTTTGTTTATCATTTAAAGCGAAGATCCCATTAACGGAAGGCAACCAATCTACTTTGGTGGAAGGGTATACTGTAGAATCCTGCCCCAATGTGTATACTATAAGATTTTGCGTATAGGATTCCACTCTTGCTCCACCTACAATGCGTAGCCATTTCCAGAATTTTAAGTCGGCCATCAGGTAAGCGGCTTTTAATTTTGCTGAGGCGTCATACGAGTCCTGCGATTTTGTGCCTTCGGCCAATACAAAACCTCCTTGAGTGATTCCTGTGCTGGTGCTGGTAGCTATATTAGTATACGTAAACGCCTGGTCTGCGGGTAAGCTTAGTAAACCTTGTGGAAACCTTGGAGACTTCTCGTATCCGAATTGACGGGCAGAAAAAGTACGACTACGGTCTTGATAATAGCCGCCAAGTTTTAAATTAAAATTAAAATTTTTATGTACTTTAAAATCACGTTGTACATCGGCTTTCATACTTTTTATGTTTTCAGTAAGATGCGACCAAAACATACTTCCGGCATATGCACCATCTGAACTGGTTGAATTTCCAATATTCAGAACATATGCTGTTGAATCGGTTGCCGGAGCACCAGCTACATTTATACGCAAATCCGGAACGTCGCGAATTACGCTGCTGTATCCGCCAATCCAGTTTATCCGTAGTTTAGGTTTAGGTAAAAAATGTTCACCGATTAATTGCGAAGAAAAAATACGATTGCTGGTAAACCAAAAAACAGAGGCCTGCTGGTGGCTCGCGTTTTCCCGGCCGTTGTCAAGATTTGTCAAAGCGCTTCTCATAGTTGTTTGGTCGTTGGAATTGATGCTGTATAAATTTTTTAAACTGATGGAATTATTGGTATTTATTTTGCAGGAAAGATTTAATAAAGCTCCTGCAAGAATCTGACGGTTATAATTCTGGTCGGTTAAATTTGACGAAATAACAGTAGGAGCGCTTCCGGGATTTGCAGGAATATTATTGTTAGCGTAATCGGTACGTGTAGCGCTGGTATGGGCATTTGTGGAATTATAGGTAAGTGCTGCAATGATCCCAAAAAAATCACGCTCTTTTAATTTAAAATTTCGTCCCGCCGAAACCTGAAATGACAGGTTAGGCGCGAAATTCTTGTCGTTATGAACTCCCCAATCGTTTATTGAACTTTGCGTAACTTGTTTTGTTAAGTCAGTATTTTGCCCGAAACTTTGGGCATTGGTAGTGCCGGGAAAATTTGCGTGGCTTGGCACGAAAGAAGGTAGTTTTCGGGTACCATCGTCAAGTCCCAGCCAGTCCGTCTTTCCGCCGGTGTAATAATATTTTTGCTTAAATGTTGCAAGGGTATTATACCCGGCTTGGGCAGAAATAGAAACAAAGTTTTTTTCAGGAATACTTTTGGTTGTAATATCAATAATGCCACCAGCAAACTCACCTGGCAAATCGGGACGTGCGGTTTTGGTTATCACCAAATTATCCAACATGTTGCTGGGGAAAATATCAAATGCAAAAGCTTTACGGTCACTTTCAGAACTGGGTAGAGGAGCGCCGTTCAAGTAAGCGGCGTTGTAGCGCTCGTTTAAGCCTCGAACAATTGCAAATTTATTATCCTGGATACTCGCGCCGCTCACACGTTTTAATACATCACTTGTATTTCTGTCGGGGGTTTTTCTAATTGTTTCAGCGCTTATACCATCGCTCACACTCGCATTATTTTTTTGCTGTAACACTAAAGCAGTATTATTTTCTTTATTTAAGGTCACCACTACTTCTACTTCCTGTAAATCTGCCGAGGAAGATGGATCTAATATTACATTTACATTGGTAATATCATTTGCTGTTACAACTATACCGCCTATTTTTTTACTTGTATAAGAAATGTAGCTCACCACAAGTGTTACTTTTCCTGCTGGTACATTATTGATGGCAAATTTCCCGTCAAAATCGGCAGAAGCCCCATGATTTGTACCTTCTACGAGCACGGTGGCACCGGGTAATGTTTCTCCTGTTTTTGAATCTAAAACAGTTCCGGAGATCCTTCCTGTTTGTGCGCTTAAAATTGTTGAGAAAAATAAGAGTGTAATAATTGTCAAATACTTTTGCATATGTCTGTTTTAATGCTGCAAAAAACGTCATCCTAAATTATTGTTACTTAAATTTGATGTTACCAAAAGTTTAACATAATTGTTATTTTCAGGAAATAACTTAATGATAAGTTAACTTTGGAGCCTTGTCGTTTTTGTTAATTTTGTATCATAAATTTTATAATTTGATAAAATGAATAACTCAGCGTTTAAGATATTGTTAGTGGATGACGAGCCGGATATTGTTGAATTCCTGGGCTATAATTTGAAGAAAGAAGGCTATCAGATTTTAACCGCTAATAACGGAAAAGACGCGATTGAAATTGCTAAAAAAGAGATTCCTCATTTAATCGTACTGGATGTAATGATGCCGGACATGGATGGTATCGAAACTTGCCGTGAAATTCGCGAACAAAAGGGATTGCAGGATGTGATCATTGCTTTCTTAACAGCCCGCAGCGAAGATTATACGCAGATTGCAGGATTTGAAGTGGGTGCAGACGATTACATTACAAAACCAATTAAACCCCGGGTTTTTATCAGCAGGGTTAAGGCTTTGTTAAGAAGACTTCAAACGGCCGCTAACTCCGAATCAAATGTGGAGTTTGGTGATGTACGCATTGATAAAGAAAAACATTCTGTGTTTAAGAATGAAGTTGAAATTGCTTTACCAAAAAAAGAATTCAAACTATTTGCTTTATTAAGTAGCAAACCAGGAAAAGTATTTACCCGCGAATTTATCCTCGACCAGGTTTGGGGTGATGAAGTAGTGGTAGGCGATCGCACCATAGATGTACATATTCGTAAACTCCGCGAAAAAATCGGCGACGACTATTTTAAAACCGTAAAAGGTGTAGGCTATAAATTTGAGTTTTAAGCCGATTCTATTCAAGTTTTTTATTCAACTGCCGGTCTTTCTTCATTATTAGAAAAGAAAGACGGGCAGTTTATATTTTTATAGCTTTGTATAAAAGCCGTATAAAATTGGAACCTTCATTTTTTATTTCCGGAATTGAAAATTTTCTGCAAAAACTGAAGCAAAGGAACATTCTGATCGCTTTTATTATTGCAGCGGTCATGGCCTTTCTTGTTTTCCCGTTTTTTTTTAACACTCCTGTATTCCCTTTACCTGCGCATGGCTTAAATTCTGATGGCCTTGATCCTTCCTGGAAACTGCTTCTTAATAAAACAAACATCGACCACGCTGTGTGGGGAAAAGACCTTACGATTACCTATGGCCCCTTTGGTTATCTTTCAACCCGGGTTGGCTGGGGAATAAATAAATACACGCTCCTGCTTTTTGATCTATTTGTCTTATTTAATTTCTTCTTTATTTTTTATACTGTTTATCTACGTAGCGGTTCAAAAATCAGTGTTTGCCTTCTTTATCTCGGACTATTAATTTGTTTGCCTGTTCATTTTGGTTCAGGCACGTCTCTGGTACTTTTGGCTTTTCTTGTTTTTTGGATCCTAAGAAGTTTAGGAAAAATTAAACCTCTTGACTACAGCATGCAGCTCTGTCTTATTATTATTTTATTTTTTGTGAAATTTAATACAGGTCTGGCAACCTTTATTTTTTTCTTCGCGGGACTGATTTACAATTATTTCTTTTCAAAAAAGAGTAAAGTGCTTTTTCTGATACTGGGACTCGCACCATTTATTCTGACGTTTATATTTTGTAAGATCCTGAATGTAGGCCTGGCACCGTATATTTCTGGGGGACTCAATATGGTAAGTGGCTATAATGGCATTATGTATCTTGATCAGGATTTCCATTGGGAATTTATTTTTTCAGGCTTCATTATTTTTTTAATCGTGCTTATTTTCGTCGTGGAATTTTATTTTGAAAAAGAGAACAGGGCAAAAAGTTTGGTAAAATCTTTCATTCTTTTTTCTTCCCTTTACATTCTCTATAAACAATCTTTCGTTAGAAATGACATCCAACATGTAATGGATTTTTACAAATACATTTTACTTTTCGTTTTATGCAGTTACCATTTCAGTAGTAAACCCAATGACAGAATCGCTACAACCGTGTTATTTCTGGTGATAGGCATAGCGTCTGTTTTTTCAATTAAAACGAAAAGCATAAACTTCTTTAACCTCAAAGCGCGAATAAATAAAAGCAGTTACCTAAACGACTTCACACATTTTGAAGAAAAATCCGCACTTCACCTATTTCCAGGGAACAATCCAATTCCACAACGTATTCATGAAAGAATAGGAAATAAAACCGTGGATGTTTATCCCTGGAATATCCAACTTTTAATAGAGAACAAATTAAATTACAAACAACGGCCGGTGCCCCAGTCTTATACCGCATACACAGCTTACCTGGAGAATCTTAATTTTGAATTTTATAACTCAGCTAAGGCCCCGCAGTTTGTGATTTATGAATTTGATGCCATTGATAACCGTTATCCTTTATTTGATGAACCAAAACTTAACTTAAGCCTCTTGAAAAATTATAAACTCGTTGATACTTTTTCCCTGGGAAATCGGCCCTTATTAGTCTTCGAAAAAACAAACACGAATAAAATAAACTTTCAGCGCATAAAAGAGTTTAACATGAAAATTGGCGACAGTCTTGTGCCGCAGCCTGAAACATATTACGAAGTGTTTATTACGAATTCTTTTAAAGGAAAGTGTTATTCATTTCTTAAACATGGTCCGAAATTGGGTTTATTGATAAAAACCAAAAATGGCCAACAAAGAGAATACAAAACTTCTATTGAATTATTAAAAACCGGAATTTTCTCGACAAAATTTTTTGCATCCACAAACGATTTTGAGAATTTTATAAATGCGGATAGTTTGAATACTTCCAACGAGATAGAATTTTATTCTTTTAATACGGCAGATCCCGGTATGTTTAACAAAGAGATTAAGATAATAGAATACAAAATACTACACTGAAATCGGCAGTAGAGCTGCCTGAATAAAAAACTAATGTGCCCGCGGCGAGACTCGAACTCGCAAGGTAATTACACCAACGGCTTCTGAGACCGCAACGTTTGCCAATTTCGCCACGCGGGCATAACACAAATATAGGGCGAGTTTCGTAAAAGAAAAAAAATTTATGGTGATTTGATGCCGCTGTAGTATTTTACTTTTTCATCAAATCAAAATTTATGGCAGAAAATACGGACTGATTCATAACCATCTAGTCTTTCAATAGAAATAAAAAACGATAAAAGTAGGCTATTTTAAGAGTGCGGATGTCGGGACTTCCCGCCATTCACTTCCTAAGGCGGGATAAGCCCCTCGCCCCTTTTACAAGAAATAAAAAAAACTGCTAGAAAGCGGGTTTATAAAAGTGTGGATGAAGGGACTTGCTTCGACAAGCTCAGCATAAACTTCTCGTCCCTTTCAATAGAAATAAAAAAACCCACCAAAAAGTGGGCTATTTTAACTGTGCGGATGAAGGGACTCGAACCCCCACGCCTTGCGGCGCCAGATCCTAAGTCTGGTGCGGCTGCCATTACGCCACATCCGCAAATTTAGGAGGTCAAATATATGAATTTTTTAAAACCTGACCAAAATTAATTTAGGTAAATCTATTTATCGCGCCTTTATAGATCAAATAATGATCACAAGTCTCTTTGAGGCCGGTATTTCCTTGTTCCAGACCGATTCTATGTCTTTTAAAGGGGCAGTAATTGTTTCTATTTTTATTTTTCCTTCCCCGGCAAGGTGAAACATTTCAGGAAGCACCTCCGTTGTGTATTTTCGCATATCCTCTTGTGAAAGGCTGCCGATACCCGATCCTAGCAGTTCAATAGCAGAACTCCTTAAAATTCCCGAACCTACACGAATGCTGGCTCCTGCCATTTCTCCAACAGTAACAATGCGCATAGGGTGTGTAAATTTACTTACGCCCGAACTTTTGAATACTTCCAGCAATAATTCAACGGGACGTCCCCACAAATAATCAATCACAATGTCAATAGGAGTATGATTGTGCAGATCTTTCACTTGTTTTATAATTTCACTTTCTTCTTGTTTTAAAGAAATAATTTCGTCGGCACCCAGCTCTTTAAGTTGTTTCAAGGATTCAGGATTTCTTCCGGTAACAATTACTTTCGAAGCCCCATAATGTTTGGCAACTTGTACGGCCAGTTTTCCAGTGACTCCGGTGGCGCCGTTAATCAAAACAACTTCTCCGGCTTTTATTTTAGCTCGCCCCACAAAGGCCATGGCAGAGCCAATGAGTGCGTTCGGAAGCGCTGCTGCTGTTGCATCATCAATCTTATCCGGCAGAACAACATACCCGTTTTGCTGGACCAGGGCCTTTTCCGCAATCATACCGCTTATTCCTATTGCGTAAACCCGGGTACCGTTATCTAATGTGCCAACACCATCTAAGCCCACTACTGTTGGAAACTGTGTATAGTTGGCGTAATGTTTCCCGGCAGCACGCATTTTATCAATGTTTTTTACAGATGCTGCTGTAACATTCAGGAGGACTTGGGTTTCATTTTGAGGAAGCGGATCGCTAATCTCTTCGTATTTTGGAACGCTTCCAAGACTATGTATAACTGCTGCTTTCATGGGCACGAAGTTACAGTTCGTTTTTAAAAAAATAAAAATAACTAATGTTAAGAAAAGCGCCAACGCTGAAATGATCTATTCCTCCCCGAAGAGCAGGTTTAATCCGGCTTTTGGATCGTCTTCCATTTCTTCAAAACCATTTTGTGAAAGAAAATAATTTAAAGAAATTCTGTTGGTGGTTTTTACGTAGAAAAATTTATCGTCGTGGTATAAATTAATTTTCGCAAGACTTTTGCCTTCACGTAAAACTGTTTTTATTGTTTCGTGTAAACTAAATTTGTTTTCAGAAGTTACCGCATGCTTCTCACTTTTATACCACCAATCCATCTATGTAATATAGGGATTAACTGTGGAATAAGAAGCCAGGGTATGTTAAAATATTTTTTGTTAGTTAACCGACAAACTTAGTGTGAACGTTTCCTTTTTAGTCTTTTGAATGTTGGAATACTCAAGGGATCTGCAATAATACCAATGGTTACAGCTCTTAGAATATTAACGTAATAAAGGTTGTAATAATCTGGACCAAAATATCCGCGTACAAATACGGAAAAGTCTGTGAATTTATGAAAGGGCTTCAATGAAAAATATAAATCCAGGGCATGCCGGGTTCCAAATTTTTTTGTTCCAAGCATTAAAGCATATGTAATGTATGCTTTAAATTTTTGCGAATATATAATATGACTTTCAAGTGTGATTTTATCATAATAATATATGTCTTTTAAATTCTCTTCCCTTTCAAAGTCAAGTTGTCGTTCGTAGGCGATGCGTCCATTCACAAAAGCTTTTCCTACGGATCCTGAATCAACACTCGACCAGCTTAAAGCCACTTCAATGGCGTTGGTTGAAAAATTTCCGTTAACAAAATTCACACTGTCCCTGCCGGCAGTGTAATAATTTCCATTCTGCCCGTTAGAATGATGACTCACGCGATAGGTCATAAAAACAAGCTGGTCTTCTGATTTGAAAAACTTGAATATTTTTTTTGTGATAGGTGATTTGATGCGGTGGTAAAACAAGACACTGGGCATGTAGCTCGGCGTTTTAACCGGGAAACTTTTTTCATCGTACATGCGGATGACTATTTTAGGAAAAAAAGCAAACCCCGCGGTCTTTTTTTTGGACACATTCACTAAAAAATCCGGTGAGATTTGTCCTTCAAAAACAATCGGATTTAAGCGTTTTATACCATTAGGAGTTTTGTAATTTCCGACTCCCTGGCCAAAAGAGACGTAGGTTCTGTCAGTAGTCGACAAAACAGCTTCATCAATATTTGACACAGAACTCGTTTGAGCCAATAGAATAAAAGGGAATAAGAACAGACTGAAGAATGAAAGGAGTTTCTTAAAGTTGTAAAGTGCCATGCGTTTTAATCCTGGCAGATAGAACCAGAAACTGTTTGGAAAAGGTATTCCGTAAATATAACAGTATTCTCAGAACTTGAACCATCTGTTTTGTGACTTACCGAAAATGGTGTGCCATTAATTTTCGCAAAAAACAACTAAGTTGAAAACACACACGGCATGAAGAGAAATGTGCTTTTTATGGAATTATTTTTTCAGATACAGCTTTGCCTGTGAGGATGTCGTTCCCCACAATTTCCACATAGGTAATGTGTGGCACCCAAAATGTACCGCCGTCGATCCGCACAAAAACTTTGTGAATGTATGCCGGCTTATTATTAATAATAATGGTGGCTTTAAAAAGTTTACCTGATTTTCCTCTTGCTAAAAAAATATCACGTTTTTTATAAGATACAAAATTTAGTTTGTACATCGGTTTTAAAGAGTCTATACAAACCACATTCAGACCATAAGCGTATTTTCTCTGAAAATAAGAAAGCTCTTTTATACTGCCATCTTCCGCATATCGAATCCAGTTAATGTTAACCGGTGTTTCTTTATTAAGCGTACTGTCTTTATTATAATTTAGTTCGTAAATTATTGTATTGGTGTTCAAGGTTCTCTGAACATAAAAAATCATATTTTTTTTTCTGGCTGGCACGGGAAAGGTATCCTGGCTGTTTACCTCATCCTTCGGCGGATTCGGGATAGTGTTTTCTTCAGGTAGAGATAAAAAGGACGTGCCTATCAGTAAACAAATAGCAAGTAATAAATATACTTTCGTCTTTCTCATGGAATAATATGGAGCAATTTTAGCGATGCAAAACTAAAGAAACTATTTTTGTTTTAAAGTTTTTTATACTATTTATATTCAATAGTTTTAAAATTAAGAAAATAGGAGTAGAGGTATATAGAAATTTAAATATTCACCAAATTTCTTATGTTTGTAATTGCTTCCGATAATAATCTATTAATTGTAATTTTATGAGTTCAGAAAACACATTCAATAATCCCCGCCGCTGGGCGGTATTAATGGCCTATTTCGGCGTTGCTGCCATGAGTCAAATGTTGTGGCTTAACCTTGCTCCACTGGTAACATTTATTCAACTCAAATACAATGTAAGCGAGTTAATGGTGAGCTCGCTGTTACTTTCTTTTCCCTTGCTGTATGTGATTCTATCTGTGCATTCAGGTCGCATGATCGACAAAAAAGGGTACCGGTATGTAATTATTTTAGGAAGTGTTATTAGTGCTGTTTTCGCTTGTTTGCGGATTTTTGACGGTAATTTTTACATCCTGTTGATAGCGCAAACCGGTATCGCAGTGGGCCAGCCATACATCATTAACGGGATTTCA
>Ga0265327_10002062_pt1 | contig 22533 bp, 19 predicted proteins | sample 41621metaG_FD_202089 | JGI IMG/M metagenome (GOLD analysis project Ga0265327, IMG submission 202089) | Rhizosphere microbial communities from Carex aquatilis grown in University of Washington, Seatle, WA, United States - 4-16-21 metaG | ecosystem: Host-associated > Plants > Roots > Rhizosphere...
CTTTTTATTGATGATTGTGTGCAATTTAAATGATCCATTTAACATGAAACGTTCTGTGCAGTACCTACGAAAAAGGCCTAAAGGCCTGCTTTTCTGTAGATAATGCTTATACCCCCGGCCTAAAGGCACGGGGCAACTGCCCAGAGCTTCCGAATTGTTTGTAGATGCCGAGAGATTGCTTCGTCGTCGCCGAGCCTTCTCCTTGCAATGACGAAAGCTTTGAGCGCTTTGTATCTTCAAAATAGTTGCCCCGTGCCTTTAGGGTTCCCCGCCATAGCTATTTAGCGAAGGAGGGCCGGGGATTAGAAATGCCCCTAAAAATGTTAAGGGCTTTAGCCCTCTTTTTATTGATTTTTTGGGGTGGCAAGTTGCCCCGTGCCTTTAGGGTTCCCCGCCGAAGCTATACAGCGAAGGAGGGCCGGGGATTAGAAATGCCACCAAAATGTCAAGGGCTTTAGCCCTCTTTTTATTGATTTTTTGGGGTGGCAAGTTGCCCCGTGCCTTTAGGCCGGGGATTAGAAATCCCCCTAAAATGTTAAGGGCTTTAGCCCTTTTTATTGATGATGGTGTGCAATTTAAATGATCCATTTAACATGAAACGTTCTGTGTAGTACCTACGAAAAAGGCCTAAAGGCCTGCTTTTCGGTAGTAAATGCTTATACCCCCGGCCTAAAGGCACGGGGCAACTGCCCAGAGATTCCGAATTGTTTATAGATGCCGAGAGATTGCTTCGTCGTCGCCGAGCCTCCTCCTTACAATGACGAAAGCTTTGAGCGCTTTGTATCTTCAAAATAGTTGCCCCGTGCCTTTAGGGTTCCCCGCCATAGCTATTTAGCGAAGGAGGGCCGGGGATTAGAAATCCCCCCAAAATGTCAAGGGCTTTAGCCCTTTTTATTGATGATGGTGTGCAATTTAAATGATCCATTTAACATGAAACATTCTGTGCAGTACCTACGAAAAAGGCCTGAAGGCCTGCTTTTCTGTAGTAAATGCTTATACCCCCGGCCCTCCTTCGCTATGCTACGGCGGGGAACCCTAAAGGCACGGGGCAACTGCCCCGTGCTTCCGAATCGATTGTAAATGCCGAGAGATTGCTTCGTCGTCGCCTGAAGATCTCAAGACCCTCAAACCCGCCATCATTGTAAGGAGGAGGCCTATGGGCTTTGGTGCTGTAAGGAATTGCAGCTCCAGTTGTGCACGCCGGGGGGATCTATCCCAATCCCGTCCCGTGAAAGTTTTCCCGCTGCTCATTATCCAGAACCAGCGACCAGATCTGGTACAATAGGGCTAGCAATTCCTTATAGTTTTGCCGTTCAATCGCCCCATCTGCGAATTGAAGTAATTCCCGGGCCTTCTGCGGATTCCGATATTGGTCATCCTCCAGGTTATCATAATAATAGTAAGACGAGATCAGGGAAACCGGATCATTTTTCCGCACCTCCCATCCCAGCATTCTTAATTCCTGGATCTTATTCTTAAGCAGATAAATACTCTGGGAGGCCAGGTACGATTGTTCATCGGCAATAATGCGCTGGTACCTTTCCAGTCGTTGGGGATTGCCATCTTCCTCCAAGGTTGTCCGGCACCATTCCCGGTCTTCCATATACTCGTCAATCATGGCGGCCAGGCCGGCATCCTTTGATAGGAGATCCAGTTCTCGTGCCATCGCTCGTTTCCGTTCATCCAGACTGTATTTCTCGTCGGTCACGTCATCCGTGCGCATGCTAGCAGCGCGATTATAGGCCTTGTGCAGGTCCTCATGGATCTGCTGCAATTGGGCAGCCAGTTCATAATGCTCCTCCCGCTCCGCCTTGTCCATCGCTTTCTGAGCATCCCAGATCAAGTCTTTTAATTCGCCTCGCAATCGATCTAGGGAAATATGACGGACCGAAGGTGTAAATACATTCGCAAAACGCTGCTCATTCATGAGCAGGGTTGCTTCGATCTTTAAATCCCGACTTTCATTGATCTCTAGTGAAATTTCTACATCACTGCCCTTGACAATATCCGTTGATAAACCATTTGCCTTGATCTCAATCACTCCAATGGGTAGGTTGGATGCTGGCATGGCATAGCGGCTTCCCTCCAGCACATTGATGATGAGACTATCATCCGTGTCGCGTCGCAGCATACGGGTTACTTCACGAACCAAAATTTTACGGAGCGGGAGGATCGTATTTTTTTCAAAGATCAATTCCAGCCGGGTCGTTTTATTGACCGGATCATCAACTTCGAGACAAATATCGGCAGGCAAGGGCTGGCCTTCTATTGCAAATTGCCCCTGGACAATCTCGAAATTTGCCGCTTCTATGGGAATGCTCTGACCATTCGGATCACTAATGCTAAGTTTGAACGAATTGGAAACCCTGCTTAAAAGTGGCAGCATTTCCGAAATACGTGCCTCCAGCGGCTTTATGCCGGAATCAAACCCTCCATCCAGGCGTTGTATCCGATAGGTCAGGCCATTCAATGGGATACCACTGAAGGCAGCCGTAAAATATTCTTCCGTTTCCCGGCTGACCTTGGCGAAGGCCGTTTTCATGATCAATCCGGAGGGTTTCTGTCCATCAGATTGGATCACCGGGTTTTCTGCCTTATTCTGCCGACTCCGGCTGGCCGCAAAATAGGCAGCCCCGGCAGCCACTGCAGTAGTAGGATCTACGCTGGCATTGACCCTTAGTCCGAGCCGTTCCTGAAGGAGCCGACGAACAAGTGGGATATAGGTACTACCACCAATAAGAATGATTTCATTGATCGCAGCTGGATTCGTCTGTTTAGCCAGAAGCTTTTCAACCAGGTTAATGGAGTATTCGATCTGTGACTGAATAGCTGATTCAAACTGTACTCTGGTTATGGTCAAACAGATCTCCTGGATTTCGTGGTCTGCATCCTCCATATCAAATTCGATCTCCGTTTCCGCCTGAGCCGAAAGGATGATCTTGGCCTCTTCTGCTTTATGGAGCAGTTTAAAGTACAGGCTACCATAAGGTCCATTTCCACTCCGCAACGTTTCGCGAAGGCCAGGAAAATTTCCATTGGCTTCGAGATTGGGTATGATGATCCGGTCAATGATCAGGCTATCGAAGTCAAGGCCACCCAGGTAATTATCCCCTTCATGATCGACGACCCTCATTTCCTGGTCCACAAACCGGACGATTGCCACATCAAAGGTGCCGCCACCCAGGTCAAATACCAGCCACTGTCCTTCGAGGGAAGCCCCGCTATGTTCCCGCTTATTCGCAAAGGCCAGAGAGGCCGCCACCGGTTCCTGAAGCAGAATGACTTCCTTAAAACCGGCCAGGTAGCCCGCTTCTTTAGTGGCATTACTCTGGATCGTATCGAACGAAGCTGGAATAGTTATCACAACCGCTTCGATGGCCTCACCGGTATAAACAAAATTTTTAAGTTCCTGAAGAATAAGAGCGCTAAGGTCTACGGGTGACCGGAAATCACTGATATCCGGTACAAAAAAGCGTTCGGATGTGCCCATTTTTCGTTTGAACCCGGTGAAGACATTTGAAGGGTCTTTCTCAATGTATTCGCGCGCTTTATCGCCAATCAATACCCGTCCTTTACGAAAAGCAATGGCAGAAGGCAGGGTTTCTTTATGCCCGATTGGATTTTTGAACAGTTCAATGTCACCACCACTGCATTTTGCAATCAATGAATTCGTCGTTCCAAGGTCAATTCCGAAATTAATGGTGCTCATTCTGGTAAATTAGGGGTTCAGCGTTCTGGCAGGAATGCAAGTTCCTTAAAAGCTGTCAGGTAAATGCCAGAACCATCCCTTATAAAAGAATAAATCGCTTAATTATCGGCGATTACCACTGCTTTTTGAATGATTTGCGGGCGATTCTGGATGATTTCATAAACGGCTGGCTTGAGCACCTCCCGGATAAACAGGGCTTTGTCCGGATTTCCGGCAATGCTGCATTCGCAGTCCGTTCGCAATTCATTATAAGGTTCCCCGATCGGATTGATAATCCGGAGTTCCATTTCTTCCAGAGCCGCTTTCATCCGTTCCAGGTTTTTCGCTAATACCTGCAGGTCCTGGTTACGGCTCAGCTTTTTTTCTGCCTCAAAGAGTTGGTTGATGAGGCGAAGTAAGGCTTGTTGGTGATGCATTATACGGCAACAGGGGCTTTGATATGAGGTTCGGCTGTGTAATTCTCGAGGGTAAAATCTTCAAATTGGAAGCCGAAAATATCGGTAACGGCGGAGTTCAGTTTCATGGTAGGAAGAGGATGCGGTGTGCGTTCTAATTGAAGCCGGGCCTGGTCCAGGTGGTTATTATACAAGTGTACATCACCGAAGCTGTGAATGAATTCACCAGGTTGTAATCCACACACCTGAGCTACCATGAGCGTGAGGAGTGCGTAGGAAGCGATATTAAACGGAACACCAAGAAAGACATCCGCGCTGCGTTGATAGAGCTGGCAGGAAAGTTTCCCATTGGCCACATAGAACTGGAAGAGGGCATGGCAGGGGCTCAGGGCCATTTTGGAAAGGTCGGAAACGTTCCAGGCATTGACGATGAGGCGTCGGCTATCCGGATTGCGTTTGATCTCGGCGATGAGATTCGTGATCTGATCATGAACGATTCCATCGGCACCGGTCCAGCTCCGCCATTGGTGGCCATAGACTGGACCGAGTTCACCATCGGGTCCGGCCCATTCATCCCAGATCTTAACCCCATGTTGATGGAGGTATTCCACATTGGTATTGCCCTGGAGGAACCAGAGCAATTCATAGATAATGCTTTTGAGATGCAGTTTTTTGGTGGTCAGTAGGGGAAATCCATCCTGTAGGTTAAACCGCATCTGGTAACCAAAAACAGAGCGGGTACCGGTACCGGTGCGGTCGGCTTTGGGAGTACCCTCATTGATGATATGCCTAAGAAGATCCAGATATTGTTGCATAGGGAGATGGGAGCAAAATTAGAGGGTAGGGGCGATTTGAAAATTTGAAGATTTGAAGAGGGGTGGATTGATTTGGTAATTTGGTGATCACTGTTGTCCGGTTAAAATTAAAAACGGTTAATTTTCGCTCATAACATCTTGATAGTCAGATGTTCCAAATGGCTTTTTGAAAAGTAAGCCCCCCAAGGTAAATAGGCTGTTTCTATGCTCTTACATTAACCCAACAGTAAAAAGTTGTTCTTAGACCCCGTCTAAGAACTGCTGGATTTGCCATTTTCACCGGCCATAGCTGCAAGCGACGGCTGGCCCCCCCGATGGCGGAGTAATTTATATGCATTTGAAGCAAAAACCCACTCCCCAATCAGGGGATTGGAAATCCAGTCGTGACTAGACGGGGTCTAGCCACCCGCGCCCACCATAGCTTCTAGCGACGGTGGGAACCTTCTACTTTTTATCTAATGTACCTGTTGTTTAAAGTGCCTACCAATTGCAGGTACTTCCGAAAAACAGCGTTATACTTTTGTCTTTCGACTTTCTACTAACAAAGAAGCTTTCCTTTTCAAACAGCCTCTTTTCCATTTTACACAAAATGTTTACCGGACAACAGTGATTTGGTAATTTGATGATTTGGTAATAGGGACGGGATCCCAAAAGCCCTTTAGCAAAACAAAATACCCCGACCCCGGTTCCGGTTCCGGTTCCGGTTCCGGTTCCTGAGCGGAGTCGAAGGAGAGCGGAGTCGAAGGAGCGCGGAGTCGAAGGAGCGCGAAGTCGAAGGGTGCGAGAAAAATTCCCCGATCCCTTCGTGCCCTTTGCGTATCCTTTGCGCCCTTCGCGTGAAACGATTGTTGTAAACAAAAAAAACAGGCTACCCTTTCGGATAGCCTGCTCATTTAAAGAGGTTGAAGAATTACTTCTTAACTTCTGTTTTCTTTTCAGTTGTAGTGGTAGTCTTAGTTTCTGGCTTAGCTTCCATCTTCATCTTGGCAGTATCAGTAGCAGGAGCAGGAGCAGCCATCTTAGTAGTGTCAACTGGAGCAGCTGGCGGTGGAGCCATTGTACCTGTAGTAGAATCCTTAGTTTCTGTAGTAGTTGCAGCTGGTTCGTTGTTGCAAGAAGCAGCGAAAAGACCAAGAGCAAGAGCAAGAGCACCAAATTTTACGATTTTCATCTTTGTTTGTTTTTATTGTTATTTGGGTATTTATACCGGCTTTTAAAAAAGGTAACCCGAAAACTTAAAGAAATATTTTTGTAATGCAACTATTCCCTATCCAAGCTTGTTTTTTACAAGCAATTCGACCCATTCCATTCCTACTTATCTGCCTCCTGACAGGAAGCATTAATAAATATATTATTGATGTTAAAATAAACTAAACTGACTGAATCAGAATAAATAATTCGCCAGCGAACTATCTTCGGGTTACTTTTTACCTCTTCTAGTATTAATACGTGAACCAACCACTCCTACAGACGGATGAACAATTGTTGCAAGGTGTTGCAGCAGGTGCTCGTCAGGCAACGGCCCAGGTTTACCGGCAGCATTACCCAACCGTAATGCACTGGATTACCGGGGCTGGGGGAGATGAAGCCGATGCGGCAGACATCTTCCAGGAGGCAATGTTGGTGCTCTTTGAGAAAGCGCGGAGTGAAGACTTTAGACTGAGCTGCCGGATCGGAACGTACCTTTTTGCAATATGCAAACACCTCTGGTATAAAAAACTGGAGCGTAACAAACGGATGCCAAGTTCCTTTCCGGATCTAAATAACTCAGAATCTGGTTTTGATCCCGTGTATGAAGATGATATCAAGGTCCATGAAGAACGGGAAGAACATTATTCCCAATTGGACCTCGCACTGGATGCCCTCGGAGAGCCTTGCCGCTCGTTATTAAAAGCATACTATCATCACGATAAGAGCATGCAGGAGATTGCCGCATCCTTCGGATATACCAATCCGGATAATGCAAAGACACAGAAGTATAAATGTCTGAACCGGCTTAAAAAGATATTTTTTGCCGCCAGAGCCTAAGAAATGGCCTAAAAACCAGACCGAAGGCAAGCAACCGAACCAAAAAACCATGAGCGCAGCGGACGAATTATTTATAGTGAAAATGGCCGAGGCAGAAGCCTCAGGAACCCTGAGCCCGGAAGCTTTACTCGAATTACAGGCCCGCGAAAATGCGGACCCCGAATTTGCACAGGCCTACCAGGAGTACTTCCATACCATCAACAGCCTTCAGGATTCCGGCAAGCGGAATCGCTACCGGGCACTCCTGAAAGATATTCATGCAGATACTCAGGCCAAACAAGTTCCACTGCTGAAAAGGGTCCTGAAATTACAACCCAAACATTGGAAGACCGCTGCTATGGCAGCATCCGTGGCCTTACTTACTTCCGTAATCACCGTTTGGTCCGTTCAACAAAACCAGCACCACACCGTCCCTGCCACCGTTCAATTGGAACGCCGGATCGACGCCATTCAAAAGAAACAAACGGAAACTGATAAAACTATCCGCCAAATACAGGTCACTACAGAACCTACAGCTCCCGCACCAGCCAGCAATTACAGCGGAACCGGCTTTGCGCTTTCCAATGATGGCTACCTGGTTACCAATTACCATGTGGTGGAAGGTGCCGAATCCCTGCATATCCTGACTAGAAATGGTAAAAGCTATACCGCTTCCGTCATTGCCTCAGAACCCTTCAATGATATTGCCTTGCTACAAATCGACGACGAAAACTTCCGATTTAGTAAGAAATCTGATTTGCCTTATTCGTTCCTGGCGAGCAAAGCACCACTAGGAGCCTCCGTTTACACATTGGGTTTCCCCCAGGATGAGATCGTCTATAATGAAGGCTACATTTCTTCCAGAAATGGCTATCAGGGTGATTCCAATCAATACCGCCTGGAAATTCCCGCTGGTCCTGGTCAAAGTGGAGCTCCAGTTGTGGATGCTTCCGGTACTATAATCGGGATCATCAATTCCAAAGATCCACAACCCATCAGCAGCACCTACGCTATTTCCTCTAAGACGTTGCTTCGTCTGCTTCGGGATATCCCAAGAGATAAACGACCTAAACTTCCGACCGGCAACCACCTATCTGGTTTAAGCCGCCAGGATCAGATCGAACAATTACAGGATTTTACCTGCATGGTTCAAGTCTACAAAAAATAAACAGTCGAAATTTTCTTCTAAAGCCCGGGTCTCCCCCGGGTTTTTTTTTATAAACTATTCAGCAGACTGATTAGCTCGCTCGCCTTTGCGCCCCCATTAAAGAGCTTCACAAACTTCTTTTGCCGGTCATACACCACCAGGTAGGGAACGGTTGTTGCCCCATAGAATTTTGGAAAGAAAAACTGATAGTCCTGACCGGTAATAATATTTGGATACTTATTCAGGTGATATTCTTCGATGAACGCGCGCAGAAAAGGCAGGCGCATATACGTAAAGAAGTAGAAATCTGCCTGCTTCATACTATCCATCTTTTCCAGCATACGCTTCGTGGTGATCTGGCAATGCTCGCAGTCAGGGCTAAAGAAAAACAGGACCGTTGGCTTTCCTTCTTTGATATAAAACGTATTGAAAACCTTACTGCTGTCCGGGGATAATAAATTAAACGCCGGAAGATTCGGATACTTGAGATAGGGCAGGGAATCCCTGGAGGATTGTGCATGAGCTGGTAATCCTACCAGGAGGACCAACAGGACAAGAGCGTGGCGCAAATGTTTCATGTCTCAAAATTCAGGGATAAATGTTTAAGAACCCGATAAATGATTCCCAATAAATGGAGCGCGTAATACGAAAGGCCAGCTGGTTAATACGGCACAATTAGGGTACAATAACCTCCAGTGCTCCCGGGTCAATGCGGAATTCCAGCCTGTTTTGACAATAATGTGCATCGCCATCTGTCTGCATCAGTTTGAGATCCGGATGAACGATACTAACCGATTTGGCTTTAAAATGCTCGACATAACGGCTATCCGTAATCTTTCCAAACATGGCCCGAAGGGTGAGCGCACCGCCCATTAGTTTGGGAAATTTTCGAATGATAGTCACATTCAGCCAGCCATCATCCACTTCTGCCAAAGGGGCGATCTTGAAATTATAGCCAAATTGCTGCCCATTGGCCACATTGATCAGGAACGCCCGCTTATTGATCTTCTTTCCGTCAATGGTGATCTTCCAATCCCATTCCCGGTATAACCAAAGATATTTTGTGACCAGCCAGCTATAAATGGCGAAGCCTCTGCGCTGGCTTTTCTCAAACTTATGCGAAATCAGCGCATCAAAACCGACTCCGGCATTAGAGACAAACATTTTGTCATTTACAAAACCCACATCAATACGTTTGAGCTTCCCTGAATTGATCAGGCTGATGGCCTCCTCAATTTTGAGGGGCAATCCCAGGGTGCGCGCCATTCCATTACCGGAACCCTTCGGAATAATACCCAGTGCGGTGCTTGAACCCGCGAGTCCAATAGCGATATCGGCCACAGAACCATCTCCACCAACAGCTATAACCGCATGAGCCCCTCGGGAAGCTGCAGTTGCTGCCAATTCCGTTCCGTGTTTTGCACGTTGGGTATATTGGGTTTCATGACTATAGATCTCCTCATCAATTCCAGAATCTATAGCTGATTGTATCGCTTTAATCCGATCTGTTCCACTACGGGGATTAATAATGAAAACCAGGTGTTTCTTTCCAGGTGTTTCGATCATGCCAATTGTGCTTTAAGGCTTAGGTCCATACTAACGGCGTGATGGATCACGGCCCCTACCGAAATAAAGTCCACACCAGTCCGGGCATAATCAATGATGTTTTCGAGGTTGATCCCCCCAGATGCCTCTGTTTCAAACTGGCCATTGATTACCTCAATAGCCTCCTCAATATCTTTTGGATGAAAGTTATCCAGCATGATTCGGTCTACCTGCCCACAGGCCAAAACCTCTTTCACATCCTGCAGATTGCGCGTTTCTATAACGATCTGAAGGACCAGATTATGCTTCTTCAGGTATTCCTGGGTTTGCCGGATAGCATTAGTGATACCACCACAGAAATCAATATGATTATCCTTGAGCATGACCATATCATAGAGCCCCATACGGTGATTGATCCCCCCTCCTAGTCGAACCGCCTCTTTTTCGAAAGTCCGGAAAAGCGGTGTGGTCTTGCGGGTATCGAGTATCCTGGTTTTGTATCCTTTGATTTTATCGACATACTTGTGCGTCAACGTTGCAATCCCACTCATGCGCTGCATACAATTAAGTGCCAGTCGCTCCGCCTGCAAAATGGTATGAACGGAAGCATGAACCTCGAAAGCTAATTCCCCATTCATCACTCCATCTCCATCCTGTTTGAATAGATTGAATTGCGCTTCAGGTTCGAGGTAGTGAAAGATATCCTGGGCCAGACTAAGCCCTGCAATGATGCCGGATTCCTTGATCTTCAGTACCGCCATGCCCCGGGTACCGGGTGGTATCGCTGATAAGGTCGAGTAATCGCCAGGACCTATATCCTCAGCTAAAGCGGCTGCAATGAATTCAGTGCGTGTCAAAAGTTTCGAACGATTAAAACAGTTAAAGAAGGACTGATCGCAAAAATAATCAGGAGTTCGCGGAGCCTGAGTTAAATTAATGGGCCCTCCATAACAAACTGCCGTCCCCATAACTCAGGAATCGGAAGTGATGGCTGAGTGCATAGCTATACACCCGCTTCCAATCCGGACCAATGAAGGCCGCAACCAGCAATAACAGGGTGCTTTGGGGTTGATGAAAATTGGTGAGGAGAGCAGCCACGATTCGGAATTGGTATCCAGGGGCTATCATAATGCCCGTACGGGTGCTGAAACGTTCTAAGCCATTGATTTGCATCCAATTCAACAGGGCTGTCAATACCCATTCGTTGGAATGGCTGGATACGCTGGAATAGGCATCCCATTGTCCCAATACCAAATCTGAAGGCAGGAGATCAGGTGTTTCTAAAAGTTTTACCCCAAGCCAATAGATACTTTCCAGGGTGCGGAGAGCCGTGGTACCACTGGCAATAACTGGCCCCTGATGGCTTATCAGTTTTTGGATTAGATCCCTGCTGAGTTCGATCCATTCCTGATGCATCTGGTGGCCACCGGCTGTTTCGGATTTTACCGGCATGAAGGTCCCGGCACCTACATGAAGGGTCAGTTGGCATACCTGGATCCCTGCATCCTGAAGTGATTTCATAACGCGATCCGTAAAATGCAGGGAGGCGGTTGGGGCGGCCACACTGCCGGAATGGGAGGCAAAGAGGGTCTGATAGTTCTGTTCATCCGGTTCTTCCGGTACCCGACCCAGGTAAGGAGGAAGCGGAATCTGCCCGGCCATCTGGAGGATTTCTGCGAAACTCAGGCCTGATTCATTCCATGAAAAACGGATGCTGAAATCATCTTCGTTTTTGGAAATCAGCTCTGCCTGCAAAACGATGGCACCGACCTGCAGGCGGAGCGGAACTTTATTCTTCCATTTGGCGGCTCCTCCGACCAGGCATTGCCAGGTAACTTCCCCGGTTTGCGCCATGGCCGTACTCAGATCAGCATACCTGGAATTTGGCTCCAGGCAAAAGATCTCGATAATTGAACCACTTTCTTTTCGAAAAAGTAGTCGGGCACGGATGACCCTTGTATTGTTTATTACAAGAAGGGAATCCGCAGGAAGCTGCTGCGACAGATGAACGAACTGGTCTTCCAGGATAGTCCCTTCCTTATAAACCAGCAGTTTTGACTGATCCCGTTCCTCTAAGGGATACCGGGCAATACGGGCATCGGGAAGCTCATACGTATAGTCTGCAATACGCAGCGAACGGGGATCGATTGGATTCATTATCTGAGTTCTGGAATGCTGATTCCCGTAATTTTTCGATAGAGGTCCAGGGCATAGAGATCGGTCATGCCCGAAATAAAATCAACAATGGACTGAATACGTGGATAAAGATCCGAGCCGGATAATGGATACTGAACCGGGATGAGTTGTAATAATTGTCGGGCCCTGCCGGAATCCGGAGTAAGAGCCGCAGAAAGAAATGCTTTCAGTAATCCACCTATAACATGGTAACCAGCCACCTCGATTTCCAATACTGCTTTATATCGGTAAACATGATTAATGGAATAGGTATTGATGTCTTTTAGGCGTTCCAGATCCTTGTCAGAAAGGGCTTCCAGAAGCGCGCGCTCCATCGTCCCATTAAGAATGGCTTCTTCATGCTGTATGAAGCATTGGGTGAGTTTCCCGATCATCAGACCGATCCATCGGGCGCGGATATATTGCACCTTCTGATTATCGTCAATGATCTGTTTCAGTTTTGATGCCACCTGGCTGAGGCTATTCCAGTCTTTTTCATCTTCAAAGAATGGCAGAAACAGTTCCTGAAACTTTTGCAGACTCAAGATTCCAAGGCGATGGGCATCTTCCAGGTCAATGACCCGATAGCAGACATCATCTGCAGCTTCCACCAGGAATACAAAAGGATGCCGGGCATAAACCCGATCAAAACCCTCCAGTTTGGGAATGCCAAGTGTTTGGGCAATCGACTGATACGTCGAAAATTCACTCATGAAAAATCCACTTTTCTTCGTAGCGATTTTTTCAGAGCGCTTATTAAAGCCTTCCCTTGAACTACAGGGGTATTTAACAATGGAGGCCAGGGTACTGAACGTTAGTTTATAACCTCCCGGAACCGATTCATTATAGGAATGGCTGAGTATGCGCAGGGCATTCGCATTTCCCTCGAAATGCTCAAAGTCGGCCAATTGTTCCGGACTCAAATGATCCTTTAATTGCTGGGCTTCCTTACCCTCCAACTCTCTGAAAAAGCTTCGAATGGAATCTTCGCCAGAATGACCAAAAGGCGGGTTTCCGATATCATGGGCCAGGCAGGCAGCCGCAACCACTGATTGCAATTCGTGCTGGTAAAAGTTTGTAGATGGATCCTGTTCACTGAAATAGGCTGCTGCAATATGGTCACCGATTGCCTTACCCAATGACCGACCTACAGATGCCACCTCCAGGCTATGGGTAAGCCGGTTATGAACAAAAACGGCTCCTGGCAAGGGAAATACCTGGGTCTTGTTCTGAAGACGGCGGAAGGCCGAAGAAAAAATAATCCGGTCGTAATCCCGGATATAGGAGGTACGGGCCGAATCCGGGTTATTGGCTTTCTCCGGTCGGTCACCGCTGCGTTGTGCACTGTAAAGGGTTTCCCAATTCATCGATCTGGCAAATGTCGCCATTGCCAGTGCTTTTTCAAACCCTATCTCAAGAAGGCAGGATCAGATCGCCCTCATCACCCTCCAAACCATTAGCCGACTGACCCGTTAGCTGGGATTTGATAAACGAAAACAGAAGCCGTAGCCGACTCATATCGCTGTCCCAATAATGGGCAGAATGGGGCGTTACTTTGACCAAGGCGATATCGGGGGTATTCAGTCCATCCGGGAACCAGGTTTTAAGAATGGGCGTCCAGAGTACGGACATTTTGCCTTTATCAAAAACCAATTCCGGGCTTCCCATTACGCACAGGTAGGAGTTCTTGGTGATATGCGCATAATTCAGGCAAACCATCTGGCCTTTATTGGCCGTACTGGCAGCCCCACTTTTATCCGTAGTAAAAAACCAGATAGATCCATCATCATCTATTTTAGCAGTGCCCATTGGCCTGCTTGCCATGTCCGAGCTGCTATCCATTGTGCAGTACATGCAAATACCGATGCTTTCTACGAGTTCCTTGAGGGTCTTGAGGGCTTCCTCATTGTGGAGGTTCTTTTCCATGGTTCGGGGGATTTGTTGAAGCACCTACTTAAAAAACAATGCCCCGGTACATTCGGTACCAGGGCATTGTCTTATTCAAGGAAGATATCGGGTACTAAGATGGATCAGTCATCCCCTTTTACTTGATTCAGGAAATAGGCCGTGGCTGGTTTTCCCCAATAGGGTTTTGTGATATCATCGGCATTGGTTTCTTTAGCAAATATTGTCTGTGCCTTCTCGAAATAAGGAGCCGCTGCCTTCTTTCCCCCACCGAACATTTTAGGTGTATAGAATTTGGAGATACCACGTTCCAGGTAAATCCGTGGATTATCCGGATTTATGGCCTTTGCGGCTTCCAGTTGCTCATCGAAAATCTTTCCGTATTTCTGAAAACGAGCCTGGGGTTTAACCGCCAGACGGGCATTGGCGCAAATTGCAGCAACCACGTGTGTTTCATCTGTTTCCTTACCGAGGAGCCGGATCGCTTCTGCCAGGTAATTATCCGCTTCATCCAGGTAGGCATCACGCTTTGCCTCATCCGTTTCCATATAGGATAACTGCGCCCGGCTATACGCTGCATAATACTGGGTGTACCAGTCATTCGGATATTTCTTGGCGATCAGGATCAACTTATTACCTGCTTCAAATTTGGCCGGAAGGTTGGAATAAGTGGAATCAAAATTGATAAAGGTGTTTTTGAGTACTTCCTTATAATCCGTCTGGGCAAAGGCTGCGATGTTAAGGGCGATGGCGAGTGTAATTAGAATGGTCTTTTTCATGGGGACAATGGTAAGTGGCAAAATTGCGTTTTTGTAGGTTATGAATCGTTTAGTATTTCGGTGAATGGCGGCAAAATAAGTGTTTAGATGCAATTGAAATGGGTAAACGGACACCTTTGAGGGGGCAAATTTCAAGAGAAAATTAGATTATCCCCCAAACTGGACCGTCAATGCGATGAAGGAAACGGAATGCGTTGCCAGGAAACAGTGAGATCGCTTCGTCGTTGCAAAGCTTCCTTCTCGCAATGAAGGCGGGTTTGAGGGTTTTGTGCCTTCAAAATAGTTGCTCCGTGCCTTTAGGGTTCCCCGCCGAAGCTATACAGCGAAGGCCTCCTACGCCGATGGCTTCGGCGGCCAAGGAGGGCCGGGGATTAGAAATGCCCCTAAAATGTTAAGGGCTTTAGCCCTTTTTATTGATGATTGGGGTGGCAAGTTGCCCCGTGCCTTTAGGGTTCCCCGCCATAGCTATTTGGCGAAGGCCTCCTACGCCGATGGCTTCGGCGGCCAAGGAGGGCCGGGGATTAGAAATCCCCCTAAAATGTCAAGGGCTTTAGCCATTTTTATTGATGATTGGGGTGGCAAGTTGCCCCGTGCCTTTAGGCCGGGGATTAGAAATGTCCCTAAAATGTCAAGGGCTTTAGCCCTCTTTTTATTGATTTTTTGGGGTGGCAAGTTGCCCCGTGCCTTTAGGGTTCCCCGCCGAAGCTATACAGCGAAGGAGGGCCGGGGATTAGAAATCCCCCTAAAAATGTTAAGGGCTTTAGCCCTCTTTTTATTGATGATTGGGGGGCAAGTTGCCCCGTGCCTTTAGGCCGGGGATTAGAAATCCCCTTAAAATGTCAAGGGCTTTAGCCCTCTTTTTATTGATGATTGGGGTGGCAAGTTGCCCCGTGCCTTTAGGGTTCCCCGCCGAAGCTATACAGCGAAGGAGGGCCGGGGATTAGAAATCCCCCTAAAAATGTTAAGGGCTTTAGCCCTTTTTTTATTGATGATGGTGTGCAATTTAAATGATCCATTTAACATGAAACGTTCTGTGCAGTACCTACGAAAAAGGCCTAAAGGCCTGCTTTTCTGTAGATAATGCTTATACTCCCGGCCCTCCTTCGCTATGCTACGGCGGGGAACCCTAAAGGCACGGGGCAACTAGATTGCTTCGTCGTCGCAAATCCTCCTCCTTACAATGACTACGGGTTTGAGGGTCTTAACCGCTACAATCCTTACTCGGTCACGCTCCGGAATACAGTCCAGCGCAAGAGCATTTCCAGCATCAGGCAAAAGCAGGCCAACAGGGCAAACGGGAAGAAGAGCTCGGCATAATGCTTATAAGAACTGACCTGAACCTTGGTCTTTTCGAGTTTGTCAATTTCCTCATAGATCGCCTTGAGGGCACTGTTTCCGGTCGCCCGGTAATATAGTCCACCCGTTTCACTGGAAATTTTACGCAGAAGTGCCTCGTCAATTTCAACCGGTTGCATCGTATGCTGCACCCCATATGGCGTCTGAACGGAGAATGGCGCACTGCCCTGAGTACCGATACCAATCGTGTACACCCGGATCTTATAGGTCTTGGCAATTTCGAGTGCAAGTTCGGGTCCAACTTTACCGGTATTGTTCACCCCATCTGTAAGCAGGATGATCACCTTGCTTTTGCCGGTACTATTCCGCAATCGATCTACTGAAGTGGCCAAGCCATCGCCGATCGCTGTTCCATCCTGAAGCACCCCGCTTTTTACATTATTGATCTGTTCGAGTAATACCCGGTGATCAATGGTTACCGGGCACTGGGTAAAGCTTTCGCCGGCAAAAATGACCAGGCCGATCCGGTCACCTTCACGGCCAGCAATGAATTCGGAAGCCAGCTTTTTGGAGGCCTCGATCCGGTTTGGTTTAAAATCTTCCGCAAGCATGGAACCGGAAACATCCATAGCCAGGACGATGTCGATGCCTTCACTATCGACATTCTCCGTCACGGAACTACTCTGTGGCCGGGCTAGGGCAACGATCAGGGCACTCATGGCAAGAATCCTCAGGACATGTAGGATCGGACGTAGGCGGCTGCGTAAAGAGGGCCGGATATGGGAAAGGCCACTGATCGTGGTGAGTCTTAGTGCCGGATGCGAGCGTTTGCGTATTTGCCATTGCCAAAAGATGACGAATGGAATCAGCAAAAACAGCAGAAATGCAGCCGGCTGTGCAAATTTCAGGTGCTCCCAGTCCAGGAGTGTGGAAAAATTCTGTATCATGGCTGCGCAGCAGGGGTGATTGGTGCTACTGGTGCAGGAATGGTAGCTGTGACAAAATCCCGAGTACTTTGCATGGCTGCAAGATGTTCTGCAGGCAGCGGCTCAGCCCGGGCAAACTTGGCAAAATCGGCCGTAAAAAGAATGCTATAGATCTTTTCGGCGAATGGAGCCAGCTCACTATTGCGACGGGCCATCCCGGTCAGTTCATCGGTAGTTCGTTCCATGGCTGGAATGCCAAAACGGGCTTCGATATAACTTCTTAAAATGGCCGTCAGGTGGGAATAATAGGCCTTGATTTCTCCTTTTTGCCAAAGCTGTTGCTGTTCCAACTCATCCAGGGCACGCAATACCCGAACATGCAAAGGTTCCGGTGGTGGCGGTGGTGGCGGAATCGCATGCTTCTTCTGCCGAGTGAAATAAATGATCAATCCAATGGCTACTAAAGCAAGCAGACCCGCAATGATCCAGGCCAGGTAATCCAGCCAATTGGTCTGGACATTCATAATGCCCTTTATGGGCATAAAGGCCTTATTAGTATCTACCACCACAGTTTGTACCAGGAGCTGAACACTATCCGTCTGAATAGGGTATGGGGATCCATTTTTAGGTTCCACCATGACCTGGAAAACAGGAACCGTAAAAACACCGGAATCAAAGCCTGCTACCAGCAACAATTGTTTGTAGTAGGTGAATTGGCCATTCTTGACGGTATCAATTTTATCCTTGGTGACCACCTCCAGTTTACCGAAACTATCGGGTATCGCTGGCCAAATGATGCGGCTCTGGTTGGGATCATGTTGTACCTTAAGTTCGATACGGGCCTGATCCCCGACGAGGAGTTTGTTTTTGTCCGTGCTAAGGGTGGCAATAGCATCTGATCCCTGAGCCAGGATCACATGGCTGGAAAGAAGCAGGAAAACGAATAATAGAAACGTGCGCATTATCTCCCTTTAAAAAACACTTGTAAGGCTTTCACATAATCCTGGTCGGTCCGGATATTCATTAATCCTGCGCCAGCTTTTCTAAAGGCCTGAATACCGTACTGCCGCATTCCTTCAAATGCCCGGCCATATTCTATCTGCACCCGTTTATCACTACTATCGATCCAGCGAACCGCGCCGGTCTCCGCATCAATGACCTGAAGCAGTCCAGCCTTCGGCAAATCGCGATCCGCTTTATCAAAGACCTGGATGCCAACCACATCATGCCGCCTGGCCGCTAACTGCAGCGGGGCTTCATAAGGAGCCGAGATCAGGTCGGAGAGGATGAACGTAATGGTTTTCTTCTTCAGCACATTATTCAGATATTCCAGGGCCACAGAAATCCGGGTTCCCCCTTTTCCTTTTGGCTCGAGGGCGATCAATTCCCGGATGATCCGAAGGATATGGCTGCGGCCTTTCTTGGGAGGAATAAAACGTTCCACTTTATCCGAAAAGAAAATCACCCCTACCTTATCATTATTCGTCGTTGCGGCAAACGAAAGGACTGCCCCGATCTCGGTAATCACTTCCCGTTTGGAGCGCCCCAGGGTGCCAAACAAAGACGACTTACTGACATCCACCAGGAGCATTACCGTCAGCTCCCGTTCTTCTTCGAAAACTTTTACATGCGGCGTGTTGGAACGAGCGGTTACATTCCAGTCGATACTCCGGATGTCATCGCCGACTGCATATTCCCGGACTTCACTGAATGACATGCCCCGGCCTTTAAACGCCGAATGGTATTCGCCGGCAAAAATATGGTTGCTCAGGCCCTTGGTCTTAATTTCTATCCGCCTGACGCGAGAGAGTATTTCAGCTGTAGTGAGCAAGAGGATTGATTTTATTTAGGTACACCTGGGTTCAAAAAGTAGGTTCGTTTCAAGGTCTAAAATGGTGCAACAAGTTAGTTTAGACCACTTAAGCTTGTAAATCCGTATTTCTGGTCTCGTGCTAATTGGTTACTGATAGCTGTTTAAGATTTATGGTACTGCCTTAAGTCCTTTCATTTACTGCTTCGCAAATGTATATTTCGTCCGGGACCATGTTATTTAAATTTTTCAAAAAACGCCTCTGGGCGCGTAGCTTTACACAAACACCAACACTTATGCGTAGCGTATTACCCTTCATTGCTGTTCTTGCACTATTAGGTAGCTGCACAGATCCAAATACAGGCAACAAAGAAACTACAAAGTCGGATACAGCTGCAGCCAAGCCGATTGCGCTTGCAGATGTACCGAATTCCCCTGAATTTCCGGATGCCCAGTTAAGCATTACCGGAATGAAAGCTAGTCCGGTGGGCACTGATAGTGCCAAATTGGAATTCAGTTTCGACGTGAAAAATTATGAATTAATGAAGCAAACCGCAGATGCCAGCGGCAAGCAATGTAATAATTCCGATAAAGGTCAGCATATCCATTTCATTATGGACAATAAACCATACGTCGCTTTGTACGAGCCTAAGGCCAGTGTAACCGTTCCGGTCAATACGGAGCATTACCTGATGTGTTTTCTTTCCCGTTCGTATCATGAAAGTGTGAAAAGCCCGAAAGCTTCCGTTATGACGCACTTCCGGATCAATGCGAAGGGTGATATTCAGAAACTGGATACGCCTAAGGCCGCTCCGATGGTCTTTTATAGCCGTCCTAAGGGGGACTACCTGGGCAAGGATACTGCGAATGTGCTGCTGGATTTTTACCCGATGAATGCCAACCTGGGCAGTGATTATATGGTGAAGGCGGATATCAAAAATGAAACGAGCGGTAAAAGTGCCAGTTTCACCATTAAGGAATGGAAGGCTAAGTTCCTCCAGAATCTGGGCACTGGTAAATGTAGCGTAACCCTGAGCCTGGTAGATAAGAATGGCAATGCTGTTGCCGGACCTAATACCACTATTACCCGTACGATCAACCTGGCTGCTTCGGAGCCCATGAAATAGTTTAGTATTATCAACACACCCACCCACCTAAGATTTTTTGCTCCTTGCGTGTAGTAATTACGGGTTTAGGCATTTATTCCTCACTGGGTATCCAATGCGAGGCGGTACGCGCTTCCCTGCATGCCGGACGTTCCGGCATTATCCTGGACCCCACCCGTAAGGCATTTGGGTTTCGGTCGGCATTAACGGGTTATGTTCCCCGACCCCAGCTTAAAGGCCTTCTGGACCGCCGCGCACGGATCATGATGCCGGAACAGGCAGAGTATGCCTACATGGCCACTACCGAGGCTATGCGGAATGCCAGTCTGGATGAGGCTTATATTGCTCAACATGAAACCGGGATCATTTATGGGAATGATAGCTGCGCTCAGCCGGTAATCGAAGGGATGGACATCATCCGGGAGAAAAAAGATACCATGTTATTGGGTTCTGGTTCCGTTTTCCAGGTCCTCAATAGTACGGTTACCATGAACCTGGCAACCATCCTAAAACTCAGGGGGATCAATTTCTCGATCTCAGCTGCCTGCGCCTCCGGGTCTCATGCTATTGGACTCGGCTATTTATTTATCAAGCAGGGTTTGCAGGAACGTATCATTTGTGGGGGGGCCCAGGAATTGAATATCTATGCCATGCCCAATTTTGACGCTTTGGGTACCTTTTCGATCCGGGAGGATGCACCCACAAAAGCCTCCAGGCCATTTGACAGGGACCGGGATGGACTGGTGCCCGGCGGAGGGGCTGCAACGGTAATTCTTGAAAGCCTGGAAAGCGCCATGGAGCGGGGAGCTCCCATCCTGGGGGAAGTATTGGGCTATGGCTTTTCTTCGAATGGGCAACATATTTCCAATCCAAGTGCCGAAGGGCAGGTAAGGTCGATCCGTCGCAGCCTTCAGGATGCCGGAATCAGTGCCGCCGAAATAGAATATATCAATGCACATGCCACTTCCACCCCCGCGGGTGACAGCAGCGAGGCCGAAGCCATCTTTGAGGTCTTTGGATCCAAAGTACCTGTCAGTTCTACCAAGAGTATGACCGGTCATGAATGTTGGATGGCCGGTGCCAGTGAAATCGTGTATTCCATGCTGATGATGCAGAGCAATTTTATTGCCCCTAATATTAATTTTGAGCATGGAGATGAACACAGCTCCAGGATCCACATTGCCGCACAACGATTAGACACACCATTTGATACCTTCCTATCCAATTCATTTGGATTTGGAGGGACGAATTCCAGCCTGGTGGTCCGGAAATGGAATCCATAAATGGGAGTTTAGTCAGGCGGTTCTTGTAATTCTGAATGGAATAACTTAGCTACTATTATGTTACGCCGCTATAACTCGTTGGTTTTTTTGATTGGCATGCTGCTGGTAGATGCTGCAGTATCAGCCCAGGATCTTCGTTCTTTAAAACATGAGATTTCCAGCCTTTGTACCCCCGTAATGGCTGGCCGGGGCTATGTGGCTAAAGGCCGGGAACATGCGGCCATACATATCATGCACAAGTTGCGGGAGCTGGGTTTGAAGTCCGTTTTGCCGGATTCAACCTATTACCAATATTACCGTTTCCCGGTGGTTACGTTCCCGGATGTCGTTAGTCTGAGCCTGCAGAAGAAGGAACTGGTTGCCGGGGAGGAATACCTGGTAGATGCAGGTAGCAGCAGCTATCAGGCTTCGCACAAAAAGGTAAAAAGTATTGACCTGAGTGCTGTTGAGGATACGACAGATTGGTTCGCGATCCGTAATAAAATGAATGACAGCCGGATTTACCTGCTTAATGGTGTGGATGGTCTTTGCAAACGCTTACAAATACCTGTTTCGGAATTCGCTAAAATCCTTCCGGCCGGCGCATATATCATTCCGCAGAAAGGAAAAATGAATTGGGATGTTGCTACGGAACAGAATCCTGCCTGTGTTCTTTATGTCGAGGATTCCTGTCTTCCGAAGCACCTTCGGAAAGCCAGCATTGATGTGGTCAGTAAACTGGAATCGGAGGCCAAGAGTGCCAATGTGATGGGTATGGTCCGGGGTACCAGCAAACCGGATAGTTTCATTGTGATCACGGCACATTACGATCATTTAGGTAAGATGGGTCAGGATGTGATCTTCCCCGGGGCGAGTGATAATGCCAGCGGCACTGCGATGATGTTGCAGCTGGCAGCTTATTATGCGAAACATCCATTGGGATATTCCATCCTGTTCATTGCCTTTAGTGGTGAAGAAGCTGGGTTATTGGGAAGTACATTTTACGTCAAGCATCCTATTGTAGCGCTATCAAAAATGCGTTTTCTGATCAATCTGGATATTATGGGAAATGCTCAGGATGGGATCACGGTGGTGAATGCGACGGAATTTCCGAGGGAGTTTTCGCTCCTGGAGAATTTGAATAAGAAGGCGAATTATCTCCCGCAGATCCGCAGCCGGGGGAAGGCAGCAATCAGCGACCATTATCCATTTACGGAGGCGGGCGTACCTGCTTTTTTCATGTATAGCAATGGAGGGCAAGGGTATTATCATGATGTGTTTGATACCCCGGCAGCACTGCAATTAACCAATATCGATAAGGTGATGAAGCTGTTGATTGAGTTTGCGGGGAATCTGAATTGATTGGTTTCACGCACCCTTCGACTTCGGTTAGGTGGCGGGCCTCCTTCGTGCTTTGCACTACGGCGGCTAAAAGAGGGGTGCTGCCTCCTTCCTGCTTTGCACTTCGGCGGCTAAAAGCGGGGTTTCTTGTACTATTGAGGTTCGAACTCCGAAAGTTGTTGGTGATAACACCATAGTCGTTAACCTAAGAAGCGACCGACCGTTTTATATTAAAATAAAACATGCTCCTTGCGGAGCGTTTACTTCCCTTAGATTTTCTCCCCATTAGATACAAAAAGCACTTATTGTTGTTTG
>Ga0265327_10002064_pt1 | contig 22504 bp, 17 predicted proteins | sample 41621metaG_FD_202089 | JGI IMG/M metagenome (GOLD analysis project Ga0265327, IMG submission 202089) | Rhizosphere microbial communities from Carex aquatilis grown in University of Washington, Seatle, WA, United States - 4-16-21 metaG | ecosystem: Host-associated > Plants > Roots > Rhizosphere...
GGTGACGGTCATGGTGCCGCCGCCGGAAATGGTGTCATTGCCGGTGCCGCCGGAGGTGGTGACGATGTCATTGCCGGAAGCGCCGGCGCTGATGACGTCGTTGCCGGCGCCAGTCTTGGTGATCTGGTCGTCGCCAATGCCGCCGTCGACCGTGGCGTTGCCCGCACCGACCGAGATGATGTCGTTGCCGTCGCCGCCTTGGATGGAGTCAGCGCCACCGCCACCCGCGAGGGTGTCGTTGCCGGTGCCGCCGTCGATCACGTCGTCACCCGCACCACCGGTGATGTTGTCGGTGCCATCTTCGCCCAGCAGCGTGCTGTTGCCCGCGCCGGCCGTGATGGTGTCGTTGCCGAGGTTGCCGTCCAGGTAGTCGGTGCCGCCGCTGGCCGTGGCGCCGTCGAGGATGTCGTTGCCCTGGCCGCCGAGCAGGGTGTCATTGCCCGTGCCGCCGGTCAGCTGGTCGTCGCCCAGGTTGCCGTTCGACCAGTTGTTGCCGTTGCCGGTGAGGATGACGTCGTTGCCCTGACCGCCGTAGAGGGAGTCATTGCCGCCGCCGCCGGTGATGTGGTCGTCGCCGGCATTGCCGTTGACGGTGTTGTTGCCAGCGCCCGTCAGGACCACGTCATTGCCGTCGCCGGCGAAGATGAAGTCGTTGCCGCCGCCGCCGGTGATGGCGTCGTTGCCCGCGCCGCCATCGATCGAGTCGCCAGCGGTCGCGTTGCCGAGGTGAGCGTCGATGATGTCGTTGCCGTCTTCACCGAAGACGGTGGAGGTGCCGGAGCCGGTCAGGATGGTGTCGTCGCCGAGGTTGCCGTTCAGGAACGCGGTTCCGGAAGCGGTGTGCTCGTCGATGATGTCGTTGCCTTGACCGCCCAGCAGGGTCTCAGACCCGGTCGACGCGCCGGAGATGATGTCATCACCCAGGTTGCCGTTGACGATGTTGTTGCCGGCGCCGACGACGATCGTGTCATCGCCCTGGCCACCGAACACGGTGTCGTTGCCCGTGCCCGCCGTGAGCTGGTCGGCGCCTTGGTTGCCTTGCATCACGTTGTTGCCGTTGCCGGCGTCAAGGACGTCAGCCCCGCCACCGCCGAAGATGGCGTCATTGCCGGCGCCGAAAGCGGCGGGGCTGTCGGCCGTCGCGACGTCACCGATGTACAGCTTCGAGCCGTCGGGGAAGATCGAGAGGTTGTCGGTTTCGATGCCGGGGCCAAAGGACTTGACCACGCCATTGAAGGTCACGTCCACGTGCGCCGCGACGGACCCGGAAACCGGGACATAAGCCACCGACACCTGATTGGCGGAGGCGGTAGAGGTGCTGAACACCAGCACGTCGGTCGAAGCGAAACCCAACGCCTGCGAGGCGGTGATGGTTTCGAAGAAATAGTTAGCCATGCTTCTCTCCAGTCTGTGTCACATGGACCCCCGAAACGCGTGGCCACCGTTTCCTCGAAACGGAGCGGTCCCAGCGGTCCTTATCCTCCACCACAGCAGGGCCGTGGCGAAGGTTAAACGAGCCCTAGGGAGACGTATCGGAAGCGTGGATAATGCGCAACACTAAAAACGGCTGGAAAAGGCCCCGTCCCGGGCCGTGGCGCCCAGGCCACGCGGGCCTTAAAACCCTATTAATCACTGCTCGTGGAGCGCCCCTCTGAAGGTGTCGGTCAGGGGGCTGATGACGTAGTGCAGGACGGTGTTCTTGCCCGTCGTGATCATCGCCTGGGCCGGCATGCCGGGGGTGAGTTTCGCGTCCTTGGGCAGCTTGGCGAGCTCCGAGGGTTCGATCCGCAGATCGGCCTTGAAGAAGCCTTCGCCGGTCTTCTGGTCGCTGAGCTGGTCGGCCGAGACGTTGTAGACAATGGCCTCCACCGGATTGACCTTGCGGTAGTTGAAGGCGGTCAGTCGGACCCGGGCCTTCATGCCCGGACGCACATCGTTGATCTCGTTGGGCTTGAGCTTGACGGTGACGATCAGCGGCGCGTTGGCCGGCACCACATTCAGCAGCACCTCGCCGGCGCCGATCACGCCGCCCACGGTGAACTGTGTCAGATCAAGCACATAGCCGTCGGCGGGGGAGTTCACCACCGTGCCGGCCAGGGTCTGTTTCGCGGCCGTCAGCCGGGGCGAAGCATCGGCGAGCGAGGCCTGCATCTGGCGAAGGCCCTCGGCGGCCTGGCTGACGCGGTCGTCGCGCTGCGAGGTGAGCTGGGCGCGGGTCTCGCCCTTCTGCTCGCGCAGGCGGGTCATGTCGCTCACCAGCTGCCCACGGTGGCCCTCAAGATCGGCGACCGAGCGTTGTTCGCGCAGAATGAGGGTCTTGGGGGCGAAGCCTTTCTCGAAAAGGGTCTGGTATCCCGCCAGCTCCTGCTTGGTCAGGTCGATGCTCTGGTCGGTGGAATCCATCTGCGCCTTCACCCCGGCCAGGGAGGCGTCGATCTGCTGCTCGCGCTGGGCGAGGACTTCGGACTGGCTTTCGAAGAACTGCAGGCGGGTGGTGAACAGGAACTGCTGGTCGCGGATCAGCGCCGCGACTCGCGGATCGGACATCCGGGCGGTCAGGTCGGCGGGGAAGGTCACGGTGCGCTTTCCGCTCGATTCGGCCTGGAAGCGGGCGATCTGCGCCTCGAGCGAATCGGTCGTGCCCTGCAGGACATCCACCGCGGCGCGGGCCTGCACATCGTCCAGGATGATCAGCGGCTGGCCCAGGGCCACATGCTGGCCCTCATGGACCAGGATCGACTTGACCGTCCCGCCCTCGCGATGGCGCACCGTCTTGCGGTTGGCCTCGACCCGAAGGATGCCCTGGGCGGTGACGCCGCTGGCGATCGGCGCCACGGCGGCCCAGATGATGGCCGCCACCACGAACACCCCCACGATGATCGAGCCGACGATCATCGGCTGGCGCATGCGCCGCTCGAGATCGGGATCCAGGGGCTGATCGCCGAACCCGAAGGCCGGGGTCACGAAGGACCTGATGGGCTTGAAGTCGAGTTTCATCGGATTGAAGTCGAGTTTCATCGGCCGGTCTCCACGGCGCGCAGGGCCGGGCCCTGGGCGAACCGGGCCATGACCGCGTCGCGCGGTCCGAACAGTTCCACCTGGCCTTCGCGCATCACCAGCATCTTGTCGGCGGAGCGGAAGATGGTCGGCTTATGCGAGACCACGATGATCGTGGCGCCGCCGGCCTTGAGGGCGTCCAGGGCGTTCATGAGGGCTTCCTCGCCCTCGGAGTCCAGGCTCGCATTGGGCTCGTCGAGCACCAGCAGCCGCGGCTGTCCGAGCACGGCGCGGGCCAGGCCCACCCGTTGGCGCTGGCCGGCGGACAGGGCCGCGCCGGTCTCGCCCAGATCGGTGTCATAGCCGTTGGGCAGGCGAAGGATCAGCTGGTGCACCCCGGCCACCTGGGCGGCCCACACCACCTGGGCGTCATCCACGTCGGGACGGAAGCGGGCGATGTTGTCGCGGATCGAGCCGGCGAACAGTTCCGTGTCCTGGGGAAGATATCCGCAGTTGCGGCCGAAATCGGTGCGATCCCAGCTGAACACGTCGGCGCCGTCGAGCCGGACCGAACCGTTGCTGGGCGCCCAGATTCCCACCAGGAGGCGCGAGAGCGTCGACTTGCCAGCCCCGGAAGGACCGATGATGCCCAGCATCTCGCCCGCCTCGATGCGGAAATTGAGGTTGCGCAGGATGAAGCGATCAGCCCCCGGGGCGGCGAAATTCACCCCCTCCACGGAGATCTGGCCGGTGGCCTTGGGCAGGCTGGTGGCGTTCTTGTTGGGCTTGTAGCTGGCGAACAGCAGCATCAGCCTGTCATAGGCCCGGGTGCCGTTCATCAGCGGATCCCAGGACGCCACGAGCCGCTCGATGGGCTGCAGGGCGCGGGCCGCCAGGATCATGTTGGCGAACAGCAGGCCGGAGTGAATCTTGCCCTTCACCACCAGATAGGCCCCGATGGCGATGATCAGCACCTGCACGGCCTGACGGGCGAATTTCGAATAGTTCGAGAGGATCGAGGCGCGGTCGCTGGCGACGGAGCTGCGATCCATGGTGACCTGGCGGAACGCCGCCCACCGGGCGCCCAGGGGCTCCACCATGCCCATGGCGCGGACGGCCTCGGAATTGCGCAGGGCCGCGTCGGTGAAGGCATAGGAGCGAATCGCCGCTTCGTTGGCGTCCTTCATCGGCGGACGGGTCGAACGGTCCTGCAGCACGGCGATGCCGAACAGCAGCACCGCGCCCACCAGGGTCACCATCCCGACCAACGGACTGATCAGGAACAGGGTCAGCATGAAGATCGGCATCCAGGGCAGGTCGAACACCACGCCGAAGGCGGAGCCGGTCAGCATCTGGCGGAAGCTGTCCAGGTCGCGGATCGCCTGGGACCGCGCGGCGGGATTGCCCCTCAGGCTGGCCTCGAACAGCGCGGAGAAGATGTGGCCGGACACCCGCTGATCCAGCAGGACCCCGAAGTGAATCAGCACCTTGGCGCGATAGTGATCAATCACCCCGGAGATGACGAAACAGGCCAGCACGCCGAAGGTGATCACCAGCAGGGTGGAGGTCGACGCGCTGGTCATCACCCGGCCGTAGATCTGGAACGTGTACAGCGGCAAGGCCATGTACAGCAGGTTCGAGACCAGGCTGAAGCCGGCGGCGAACGCAAGCGGGGCATAGCCCTCCTTGACCGCGCGGGTCAGAGGATTGTCCGGCTGGTCGGCCAGGGGATTAAAGATCTTCATAGACGAGACGCCATCCCGTTGATGCCCGCAGGCGACTGTTCGCGCGATCTTCGGGAGTTTCGAAGAATATAGTGAACGAAGTCCGACACGCACGACCGCCAGGGTCGCTGAGCGGCCCCGGTCGGCGAATTCGCGCGACAGATGCTTTGAGCCACCTTTGTTGTCAATGCGGCGTAGGAGGGCGCCTTGGCCGTAGCCTCCGCATGCCGCTGGAGGTACGTCGCCCTTGGCGTCGCCCACGCACGTGACATGCTATGGCGCCGGGCGCGCACCAGCACGCGCGGGGAGAACGCGTTGTCGAGAATAGCCATCATCGGAAGCTGCATAACGCGCGACTTGTGGCCAATCCTGGGCGAGGCGCCGCAGGACCTGCTCTATGTGTCGCGCACCAGCCTGCCCAGTCTGTTCTCCGCGCCCGTGGGCGACGTGGCGATCTCCGACCCGCCGCCGCCGCCCCTGAAGCGGCATCAGCACAACGCCATGGCGTCTGACCTCACCAAGACCGCGCTGGCCGCCCTGGTGGCCCATGCGCCCACCCACATCATCTTCGACTTCATCGACGAACGGTTCGACCTGCTGGCGGCCGGGGACTCCCTTGTCACCCGCAGCTGGGAACTGGAGGCCAGCGGCTATCTGGCGCAACCGGTCTTCGAGGGCGCGCGCCCGGTTCCCCGGCTGTCGGGCGGCTGCGACCTGCTGTGGACCGTTGCGGTCGACGAACTGGCGGCGCTGCTGGCCGCAACGCCCCTGGGTCAGGCCACCCTGATCCTGCACGAAGCGCAATGGGCGGAGCGCTATCTGGACGCCGACGGCGCCGTCACGGCCTTCGACCCACAGGTGGAAATCCTGCCTGGTCGGTCGGCCCGGGTCGCCGATCACAACGACCTCCTCGACCGCTACCAGCGGCGTCTGGCCGCCCGCCTGCCTGGCCTGGTGAAGGTCGCCGCGCCATCGGACCTCCGGGTGGCGAGCGTCGCCCATCGCTGGGGCCTCAGCCCGTTCCACTATGTGGACGCCTATTACGCCGAGATCTGGCGGCAGTTGCGCAGCCTGGGGGTCTGAGACGCCTCGCTTCCAGGCCGGATTGTTTCCGCCTGAAACACAAGCGGCGCGCGGGGCGAAAATATCTGGGGAAGCGCCTGCGACCTAACGTCCGGAGGCCCGCGCCCAGTGCTCGAGGGGGGTGAGGCCGAGATCCGCAAGCTCGGGATGGGCGGCCAGGTAGGCGAAGGCGTGGAAGCCGGACCGGGGCTCGGCGATCGCCCAGGCGCCCTCCAGCAGATAGTCGGACAGGGGATCGCGGTCGGCGGGACGATCAGCCCCTCGAAGCGCCTTGTAGCCCACAGCATCGAACCACGGGCCGGGGTCGAGGTCGTCATGCGCGGCCCGCTTGACGAAATGCTGCAGGGGCTCCTCCGTCCCGACTTCCGGGTAGCGGTCCAGATACCAGGCCGGATCGAACAATGGGTGGGGCGCCGCGCCCTGCCGGGAGCCCTCGACGAGATAGTGGATCAGGGGATTGGCGTCGGCGGCTAGGCCGAGGGCTCGGTGGCGGTAATAGTCGGGCTGGAACAGGATATGGGGACTGAGCCCATGGCGGGCGCCGGTTCGCAGGAAGTGGAGCAGCGGGGTTTCCCCCGTATCCGCCAATTCCGGCGCCTGGACCACATACCAGGCGGGATCGAACAGGCTGCTGGGGCTGAGGCCTTGCGGACCGCCCACCCTGAGGAAGTGTTCCAGGGCCGTGAGGCCGCTCGCCCTCAGGTCGTCCCCGGCCGCGCGGGCATAGGCGTCGTGGTCAAACAGCGGGTGCGGCGAGCGGCCCTCCCGGCCGCCGGTGAGCAGATAGTGGATCAGCGGACTCCGCCCTGAACCCGCCACGTCGGGGTTCGCCTTCAGGTACCAGGCCTGGTCGAACAGGGTGAGCGGCGCGGCCGCGGGATCAGGCCCACGCCGCACATAGGCGGCGATCGCGGGCAGGGCGCGCAGGACTCCGCGCAGGCCGGCGCGGGGGGCCTGCCAGATTCCCGATCGCGCAATCACCAGGGCCTGGCCCCAGGCGCCCAGCCGCGCGAGCAGGCGCTCGGCCGTGGCGCGCCGGCGGGTCCTGCGATCCGGCCGCAGGCGGCTGCGGGCCGCGGCCAGGTGGCGGGCCATGATCTGGGTGCGGGCCTCAGCCTCGGCCCGGCTGCGGGCGGCGAGGGCCGCCACCAGGGCCTCCCCCATGCGGGCCCGGGTCATGGCCTCCGCCGTTTGCGCGCGCTGGATTTCCGCCCGCAGCAGGTCATGCCTGTGGCCGAGGGCGGCCAGCCTGTCCGACAGGAGCGAGGGCCGGATCGCGTCAGGCTTTGACAAGGCGCGCCCCCAGCAAACCCTCGCCCGCCAGCCAGGCGCGATAGCCGCCATCATCGACCGAGAAGGGATCGGGAAACGCCGCCTGCAGGTCGGCCCGCTCCCGGTAGAGGACGCGATAGGGCTTTTCGATCTTCGCCCCGTCATCGAAGGCGTCATAGGCCCAGTAGCGACCCGGGATGGCGGGGTCGGTCATCGCGGCCACCTCGTCCTTGTACCATCGCCAGATCTCATAGACGGGGAAATTGTCCCCGGCATAGCGCTTGGTCATGACGTCCCCCGTCGGGCCCAGCTTGGTGAAATGCCAGAACCTCAGGGGCCGGCCATTGACCGCGATCGCCCCGTCCTTGCCGATCGCCACGGTTCGCTGGGACAGGTTCCAGCTGGCGACATTGTAGCCCGGGTCGCGCACCACCTTCACCCGGTCGAACAGGGCGGGCACGTGGTCGCACCAGCGCTGGTCGACAAACAGGCCCATGGGCATGTCGTCGTAGCAGAACTCCAGCAGCCGGTCGTTCCACCACCTGGCGAAACGCGCCCCTTCCCCGCCGGCCCGGATCATCACGAAGCCCAGGTTGAAGATGCCCGTGCGCGACGCCGACAGGTCATTGTCGAGGATGGCGGCGCGATCCTCATTGGGATCGATCAGGTGCGGCGTGAGCAGGATGTCGTGTTCGTCCAGCAACTCCACCAGAGGCGAGAGGCTCTCCAGCAGGGCGGTGTCGGGATCCAGATAGATCACCGCGTCCGCCCCCCCGCCGCACGCCTGGTGCAGGAACGGCCCCTTCACCGCCGTGCAGACCTCCACCACGTCATGCTTGAACAGCCAGGAGCGGAAGTGGGGAATGCCCAGGTCCTGGGCCCAGACCACCCGGTCGAAGGGCTCACTGGCCGGATCGAAGGCGAAGCCTTCAGGCGGCTCGTCCGTGATCAGGGCCACCAGCTCCCAGTCGGGATGGAAGTTGCGCACCGACCTGAACAGCACACGGGCGCGGTTGAGGTAGGAAAAGGTGAAGCTGGAAAAACAGACGACCTTCATGCGGACTCCAGAAGGTCGATGGTGAGCGCGCTGAACGTCAGGTCATAAGTCGGCGCGCGTCGGACCGCCCGGGCCAGGGCGAGCGCGTCGCCGCTCGCGAACAGCGCCGCCAGCGCGTCCTCGTCGGCCAGCACACGGCCATGGCCGGTCTCGGCGGCGAAGGCGGCGATGTTGCCGCTGTCCGGCCCGGTGAGCACGGCGGCGCCCACAGCGACGGCCTCATAGGCGGTGAAGGAGAAGGTCTCGCGGCACAGGGACCACAGCACCGCCACATCGACCTCAAGCGCCTGCATCGCCTCGCGCATGGCCAGCGGCGCCCCGGCGCTTACCGACACCCTGTGGAAATCGACGGGCGGTCCAGGCGCCTGGACCGAGGCCAGGTGCAGAAAGGCGTAGCGCGGGTCGTCGGCGAACCGTTCCGCCAGCGCCGCGAAGACCGGCCAGCCCTTGTGGGCGGAGGGCATGCCGAGGAAGGCCACCTTGAGCGGTCCGCCTGGGACCGCCAGCGGCGGCTGAGACGGCGTCGGCCCCAGCCAGGCATGGGGATGAATCCGGTGGCGGACAGCCTGCGGCGCCGAACTCGCCTTCCGCCAGGTGTCGTAGGCCGACTGAGACGGCGCCACCACCGTGAGGTCCAGCGCGGCGAACAACCGGTCGTGCGCGTCCATGTGCAGGCTCCGGCGGGGGCCATAGACGCAGATCCGGCAGGCTCCGGAGGCCGGCGGCGGGGCGCCGCAGTCCGCCACGTCGTCGCGCATCAGGTGAACCCCGGCGCAGAGGCTGGTGAAATCGTGAAGCCACAGATATCCGCGTACCAGTCCCGCCGCCTCGAGGATCTGCAGCACCTCGCCAATGGCGTGGCCCAGGAGATTGTGCAGGGCGAAGCTGTCTGTCGCCTCTTCGCCTTCGGCCCTCCGGCGGCGCAGGGCGTTGGCGATATCGGCGGCGGCGAAGGCCCCGACCTGTGCGCCGTTCCAGATCACGCCCATGGGCGCCGCGCTATCGTCGGGGCGTATGGTCGGCCAGGGGAGCACAGGAAACAGGTGCAGGTGGTCGACTTCGCGCGCCTCCAGGGCAGCGGCCTCCCGCTGGAGGCACAGCTGCAGGCCGCCCACATTTGCGGTGAAGTCGTCATGGCTGAAGGTGACGTGCAGGCCCTGGCCACGGCGCGCCTCCAGGGCCGCCTGCAGCTCGGCCGGCGTCCCTTGGGCCACGGCGGCGGACGCCAGGGCGGCGGCGGCCTGGCGCTCGGCGATTGGAGCAAGGCGCGAAATGATCTGGTGGCGGAAGCCCAGATTGTGCCGGGCGGGACGGCCTTCGATCCGCCCCGTCAGAACATAGTGCTGAAACGGATTGAGCCCCGCGGCGGCGACATCGGGATTGAGCTCCAGATAGTCCGCCACCGAGAACTCACGGCTTGGATCGCGACCCTCCCGCCAGCCGGACTGCAGGAAGTGATCCAGCGCATCGACCTCCGCGTCGGCGATGTCGGGATTGGCGGCGCGATAAAAGGCTGCGTCGAAGGCTTCGGCCATTTGCGCCAGGGCCTGGGCGGAGGGCGCCGGCTCGGCGGCGTGCGGCTCCGGAACAGGCGCGAAATCGGGCTCATAGCGCCAGGTCCGGTCGCCGACCGCAGCCCCGCCCTGCCAGAGAAAGGCGCCGCCGTGGGGTGAGGGCTCCGCCTCGCGGCCCTCCCGCCAGCCCCAGGTCAGATAATGGTAGAACGGGTTCGCGCCGGCGAGGTCCGGATTGCGTTCCAGATAGGCGAGCGTGGAGAACCAGGGGGTCGGATCACGGCCTTCGCGCGCGCCCTCGTCCACATAGTGGCGCACCGGATCGATCCCTGCCCGCGCCACATCCTGATAGATCGTGCGGTAGAACACGGTGTCCAGGGCTGTGGCGATGGCGCGGTAGATCGGGTCCGCCGGGGCGGCCATATGGGGGAATTCCTGTGCGACGCCCGAGCCCCGACCGGTTCGTTCAAACCGGATGACGCCCGCGCTTCCATGAGCCAGAGCCGATCCCACCCCCAACCGAATGGATTGCGGCGGCAGGGTCTCAGGAGGGGTGTTTGCAACGAAAGCCCATCGCGATCAACCGCGCCGCCCTTGTCCGCGCGCCGCGGCCTGCCTACAGCAGGACAAGCCACAGTCCAGGACGGCCATGTCCCCCGCCAACCAACCCGCGCCCGCGCCCCGAAAGCTCGCCCGAACGACAGACAGCTCGCGCGCGGCCTATCTGGTGCTGGGCATGCATCGTTCCGGGACCTCGGCCGCGACCCAGCTCCTGGCCCTGGCCGGCGCGCACCTGCCGGACAATGTGATGCCGGGGGACGAACACAATGCGAAGGGCTACTTCGAACCCTGGCGCATCGCGGTGTTCAATGACGGGCGCCTGCGGGCCGGGGGCGGCGCGTGGGATGACGCCTTCGCATATCCCTATGTTGAAGCTGCGGATGAGGCGGACTGGCGCGATCGGGCCGGGGCCTTGTTCCGGGAGGAATACGGCCAGGCGCGACATCCGCTGCTGAAGGACCCCCGGGTCTCGCTGCTGATGCCCCTGTGGCGGCCGGTTCTGGAGGCCGCGGGCCACGACATCCGCTGTGTCATCCCGGTTCGGCCGCCCCTGGCGGTGGCTGGCTCTCTGGCCCGGCGCAACCAGTTCCCGCAGGTGAAGTCGGTGCTCCTGTGGACCGCCTACATGCTGGCGGCCGAGGCCGGCAGCCGCGATCTGCCCAGAGCCTTCGTGGATTATGACGCGTTGCTGGCGGACTGGCGGACCGAGGTGGCGCGGATCGAGGCCGCCCATGGCGCGGCGCTTCCCCGCCTCACCGAACGCGCGGCGACCAGGATCGACGCTTTCCTGTCCCCCGACCTGCGGCACAATTCCGGCGATGGGGATCTTTCCGCCCTGGGCGCCGTCGGCGCGGCGGCGCGGGACGTCCACGCCTGGTTCAAGGCGGCGGCCCAGGGCCAGGCGCCGGATCGCAAGCCCCTGGACAGCGCATCGGCCCTGATCAGCCGGATGAAGGCGGAGATGGGGGTGTTCGTCTCCCCGGTGACCCGGGCGCTGGACATCGCCAAGTCGGAGCTGGCCGACGCCCGTCGAGGCCGGGAGGTCGAGGCCAGGGCGAAGGCAGCCCTGGAAGACGAGGTGCGTCGCCTGCTGGCCGAGCGCCGGGCCGCGGAAGCGATGGTCGAGGAAATCCTGGCCCGCACTTAGCGCAAGGTCGCGACGCCGACAGCAGCCCCGCTCCCGCCAGCTCTAAGTCCCTCCGGCCTGCGCAATTGGAGGCGTCAGGGGGTGACGGCGGGCTTGAGGCCCTTGGGCGGTGGCGCGAGCGGAACACTGCGAGGGTCAAGCGCGATCGCCACCTGATGCACGATGAAGGCGCCGCCCGCCCCGTCATCGAGGTCGATCCTCAACCTGTCGATGGTCGAATTGCGCCAGTCGAGGCCGCCCGCGGCCAGCTGGTGCATGTCGTAGACCAGGATCATCGTCTCGCCGACAGCAGGGTCGCCGCCCACAATCGGACGGGCATGGAACGCCTCGCTCACGCCGTGGGTCGCGGTGGTGTAGTAGACCGTGCCGTCAAACGGTGGGCTGGCGCGAACCCTGGTCAGCCGCACCACCACCAGCGACCGGGTGTGGCCATTGATATTGAGGCCGCGGGGCGTGAGCAGCTGAGAATCCGGCAGGTTCTCTTTCACGGCAAGGCCACTGCCCTCCGCCGGCGTTTCATCGCCTGCGGCCATGGTGAACCCGTCCGTGGTCCCGTCGAAGGTCCAGAGCTTTTCCGCGCGCAGGGGTTGGCCATTATAGACCAGGGCGCCCTTGGCGGCGTCCCAGCTGATCTGCCCGCTTTTCTCGTGCGGCGCTTTCGAAGCGGCGGCGGACGGCTCGGTCGAGGCCGCGGCCGGAGCGGCGGCGAGATGCATCTTGCGATCCGCGGGTTCGTCGCAGGCGGCCAGGGCCAGCACCATCAGGGCTGTCGGCAGGGCAAGTGTTCGAAACAGAGGTGAGCTCATCGCCGGCGGAACAGGAACATCGGAGGGTCGAGCGCCAGATAGGCCAATCCGGTCAAGGCCGCCATATCGAGCATGTAAAGATAGCGATAATCGCAGGCGATGGAGATCAGGAAGAAACTGGCGGCAAAACCCAGCGCCGCGATCATCAGGCCCGCCATGGGCACGTCTGTCGGCTCACGCCGCAGCAGCAGCACAATGGCGACGGCCAGGGCCACCAGGGCATAGCTGAGGTGCGAATAGACCGGCGAGTCCAGGAAATAGGTCCCGTAATTGTAGAGCTTCTGGGCCGACGGCGTGACGTCGGTGGTCATCTTGAGGTCGCGGAGCATGTTCTCCGGACCATCGACCCCGACATAGATCGGCAGGCAGCTGTCGATATAGGGCGTGAGGAACACCCAGCGGAACACCTCCAAGCGATGCGCCAGATAGGCGCCGGGATGATGCAGGATCAGATGGAGCCACTGCTTGCCGACCGCGCCCGGCGGCAGTTTCGACAGCTTGGGCCCGAGGAAGGGATCCTGGCCCAGATAGTCGATGCGCTCCGGCGAATACAGGCCCACGCCGCGGCTGCGGATCGCAGCCTCCGTCTTCGGACTGGCTTGCCGAATGTCTTCCAGGACGATCGTCGGATCATGCGCCAGGGTTCCGATGACGTCGTAGCGCTGAAGAATGACGATGCCGACTTCCTTGCCCTCGGCCTTCGGGGCGCCCCGCGGCATCGAGAGGACGGCCATGGTTTGGGACAGGACCACGACCGCCACCAGCCCGCCCAGTCCCCAGGCGAGGCTCGACCGCCAGCCACCGGCCCTCACGCTCCAGGCCAGGGCGAGGGCTGCGACGCCTGCCGCGATCAGGCCGTTCTGGCGGACCTGTGCCGCGAGGGCGAGCATCACCAACAGGCCGCCCAGGGCGAACCAGGGCCGGCGCCCCTTGGGCCAGACCGCCGCGACGTGGGCCAGCAGCACGAAGCTCGCCACCACCAGGTTGGAGAACATGACGTCCTTCCAGATGTCGCCCTGGAAGATGATGAAATCCGGCGAGGCCATCAGGAGCGCGACAACCACCGGCGCCGCCCAGGATGTGCGGCTGCGCAGCCCCGGCATCGCCGCGAGCGCGCCGGCGAAGAGCAGGGCGCTCACGACAAGATAGAGGCCGGTTCCCGGCATGAGGCGGGCGAAGAAGGCCAGAATCGCCGAATAGACCACCGGGCCCCAGGTTTCCCGGACGCTGGTCAGGCCCTCGTGCAACTGGGAGATCGAGTCCCAGGAGGTCTGCCCCGGATAGTTCATCGCCAGCATGACGATGGTCCCCGCCAGCACGACAAGGAGATAGGCGTGTCGCGCCGTCACCAACATCCTAAGCCTGTCCATGCGCCGCCCCTTGCTCTGCGGCTTCCTAAGCTGTGCGCCCGTGCGTGAGAAGTCGGATTGACGGACGCCGACTTTGTTCGGGGGGCCGAAATGTGGTGTGACGGGGCATGACGACGCAAGATCAGGTCGAGACGCGCGCGGCGGGGGCCGGGGCAGGACACCTGGCGGCCTATTCGACCCTGCTCTCCGCCGTGTTCGGAGCCACCGACAAGTTCTCGACCCCCGCCCTGGCCTGGCGCTATCGCGACAATCCGGCCGGCCAGGTGGTGGGGACCGACGCCTGGAACGGCGCGCAGCTCTGCGCTCACTACGCCACATGCCCGACGGCGGCGCGCATCGATGGCCATCCCATGAGGGGGCTGGTGTCGCTCAACACAGCGACGCATCCGGATTTCCAGGGACGCGGCCTGTTCGTGCGCCTGGCCGAACAGACCTATTCCGCCGCGGCCGAGGCCGGATACGACTTTGTCGTGGGGGTCGCGAACGCCAACAGCACGCCGGGTTTCGTCCGTCGACTGGGGTTCCAGCTCGTGGCCCCGCTGGCGGCGGGCTGGCTGCCGCATCTTCCCAGGCGTCGCCTGGACAGCGACCTCCAGTTCGAGGGCGACTGGACCGAGCCGTCCCTGACCTGGAGACTGGCCAATCCCGGCGCCGCCTACAGGGTCGCGCCTTGTGGCGAGTGGCTCGCGACCTGGTCGAAGACCCATGTGCCCTTCGTCGACTGCGTCGCGTTGATCCGTCCGCTCGAAGGCCACATGCCAGCGCCAAGCAGGCCCCTGGCGGCGTCCCTGTTCATCGGCCTGGACCCCCGGCTTCAGCTCGGCCGCAACGGCTTCATCGCCTTGCCGGAGCGGGCTCGACCGTCCCCGCTGCATCTGATCTACCGGCCTCTCAGCCCCCGGTCTCCGAAGAGCCTCGACAAAGGCGCGGTCGCCTTCAGCTTCCTGGACTTTGATCCCTACTAGACATGACCGTCGTCTATCTGTTCGCCCACTTCGATGACGAATACGGCGTCCTGCCCCTGATCCGGCAGCGCGCCGAAGCCGGCGTCGATCAGAGATTTATCTATGCGGCGGACTATACGTCCCCGGCGATGGCCGCGCGCCGGCGCAACGAAACCCAGGCGATGATGCGCCATCTCGGCCTGGATCCGGACCACGTGATCCATCCGGCGACCGGGGTGGTCGACGGTCGGTTACGCTTCGACCTTCCCAGGGTGTTCGACGCCATTCAGGCCTCGGTCGAAGGGCTTGGCGAGGTGGAGAACATCGTGGTTCCGGCCTGGGAGGGCGGCCATCCCGACCATGAGGCCTGCGTGCAGATGGCCGTGGCCCTGCAGAGCCGGTCGCAGCCTTCGGCCATGATCGAGCAGTTCAGCCTCTATCATGGCAAGGGTCTGGTGGGTCCGCTGTTCCGGGCCTGCGACCCGATTGTCGAGAATGGCCCGGTCATTCCCGTCGGCCTCTCCGCCGGGGCCTGGCTGGACTATGCCCTGTCGGTTCGGTTCTTCGGGTCCCAGAAGAAGACCTGGGCGGGCCTGTGGCCGTCCATGTTCGCCACCTTCGCGCTTCGCCGGGGCTTCAGCTACCAGGGCCTGGATCCCAAGCGCGTCCACGAGCGGCCCCATGTGGGGCCCCTTCTCTATGAGCGGATGTATGGCGTCGCCTATGAAGATGTGCGGCGGGCCGGCGAGACGTTCCTGGAGAGCCTTTAGCCCCGGGCGCGCATCACGATCACGAAGCCCCCGAACATGATCGCGAAGCCGGCGGCCATCTGCCAGTTCAACGGCTCCCGGAAGATCAGCCAGGCCAGGATCGGCACCATGGCCGAGCCCAGGATCGAGAACGCATAGGCGCTGGACAGCGGGATCCGGGTGAGGATGTAGAACCACAGGATCGCCGTCAGGCCGTACCAGGCCAGGGCGCCCATCAGGGGGTAATTCCGGATCAACCTGCCTATGGGCGGCCCCTCGAGGCGGTTGTTCCAGAGCGCCGCCCACTTGAACAGAACCTGGCCCCCCGACAGCGAGAGCGCGAAGATCGAGCAGAGAAGGGTGTCTCTCCATCCCATGGTCAGGCCGCCTCTTCCAGCCGCTCGATGGCGCGCAGATAGGGATGGATGGCCCGGGTCGGCACGTTGAGCACGTCGAAATTGACCGCCTGCAGCAGGAGTTGCACGCCGACGATCACCGGCAGGGCCGCAGTCATGACCACCCCGGCGGAGGCCGCCTGGTGGGGATCGCGCAGGGCCAGCCAGCGCCAGCCATAGATCGCCCCGAACAGGGTGAGCGCCAGGCCGGCCAGGATCTCGATGGTGGCCACGTTGAAGTCGCGGACGAAGTACTGGCCGAGGATCCGCTGGGACAGGTTCTGCAGGTGCTTCAGGGCGAATGGGCCGACGATGGCGCCGATGCGGATATTGCTCACCTCCTCGCCGTAGCGCGCCGGCATGGGCACGTCGCGCACCACGGCGCGCAGGGTCCCCAGGTGGTAGAGCAGATCGGTCTCGAAGAAGAAGCGCCGGGAGATCCGTTTCTCCATCGCCCGGCGCGCGACGCTGGCCTCGATGGCGGTGAAGCCGTTGGTGGGGTCGAACACGTTCCAGTAGCCGGTGGAGACCTTGGCCGCGAAGCTGAGGGCCGCATTCCCATAGACCCTCACGGCGGGCATGGACTGCAGGTGGCTGATGGAGGTGAACCGGTTGCCCTTGGCGTAGTCGGCCTCCCCCAACAGGATCGGCGCCACGAGCTGGCTGAGATAGGACAGGTCCATCTGGTCGTCGCCATCGACCTTGACCAGAATCCGCCCGCCGAGCCGGTCGGCCGCCGCATAGCCGGCCATGGTGGCTCCGCCGACCCCCTGGTTCTGGGCCAGACGCACAATGTGCACCCGCGGGTCGGTGATATTCTTTTCGATGTAGTCCCCGGAGCCTTCCGGGCACGCGTCGTCGACGCAGACCATACCCTCGATCCAGGCGGGCGCCCGGGCGATCACCCGGGCGATGTGATCGCGCACCTTGTAGCAGGGGATGATCAGCCAAACGCCGGCCTCGTCGAGGCGCGGGTCGGCCGGGCGCGGATCGTCACGGCGGCGGACCATTTCTCGGCGGTTCGGCGTCTCAGTGGGCGTCATGGGTTACCTTGACCGACCGGCTAACATGAGGTGCGCCGGGGCGTCCATGTTTCCAAACGCCGAATTCGCCCCAAGGTCGTCTCCGGGCCGCCATGCTTGCACCGTAAAATGCGACCTGATACCAGCGGCCCTCGCTTCGGAGACCGCATGCAGTCCGCGGAACACATGCTGCGCACGGGTCGCCGTGGCGCTTTGCACGAATTCGGCATGGCCTTCGCAGACCTGAAAGCCTCGATGCCCAAGCTTGGCCTGGCCTGGTCCCTGGCCTGGCATGACGTGGTCTCGCGCTACCGCGGCTCCATACTGGGTCCGTTCTGGATCACGCTGTCCATGGGCGTGATGGTCCTGGGCATTGGCGTCGTGTTCGCCGACCTGCAGCACCTGTCCCTCAAGGACTTCATGCCCTTCGTGGCCCTGGGCATCGTGTTCTGGGGGATGATCTCCCTGGTGATCATCGAGGGCTGCGACACCTTTGTCCGCGCCTCAGGGATCCTCAGCCAGACCTCCCTGCCCATGTTCACCTTCCTATGGCGCACGGTGCTGCGGAATCTGGTGACCCTGGCCCACCACATGGTGATCATCGTGGGCGTGCTGGTCTGGTACGGCTATTGGCGGACGATGAACCTGCCCCTGGCGCTGCTGGGCTTCGCGCTCACGGTGGTCAATGTCTCCTGGATCAGCCTGGCGGTGGCCATCGCCTCGGCGCGATTCCGCGACATCCCCCAGATCGTCGCCTCGGTGATGCAGTTCGCGATCTTCATGACCCCGGTGTTCTGGCGACCGGATTCCCGCTCGGGCTTCATGCACCTGGTCCTGGTGTTCAATCCCTTCTTCCACATGCTGGACGCCATCCGCGCGCCGCTGCTGGGCGCCGTTCCCTCCGCCCTGACCTACGAAGTTCTGGTGATCATGGCCGTCGCCGGCTGGATCGCCGCCTTCGCGGCGTTCGCGATGACCCGGCGCCGGATCGTGCACTACCTATGAAACCACCTCCCGTTTCGATCATCGTCTCAGGCCTCACCCTGCGATTCCCGGTCTACGGGGTCGACGCGAAGTCCCTCAAGAAGCACCTGGCCCGGGTGGCCGTGGGCGGACGTCTGGGGGCGTCGGGGCACGGGACCACCGAGGTCACCGCCATCAGCGGCCTGTCCCTGAAGCTCAAAGCCGGCGACCGGCTGGGGCTGATCGGCCACAACGGTTCGGGCAAGACCACCCTCTTGCGGGCGCTCTCGGGCGCCTATGAGCCGGACGAGGGCGAGGTAGAGGTGCGGGGCCGGATCGCCCCCCTGCTGGACCTCAGCCTGGGCATCGATCCCTCGGCGACCGGCATCGAGAACATCCGCCTGCGCGGCCGTATCGCCGGGCTCTCCGCCAAGGAGGTGGAGGACAAGATGGAGGAGATCGGCCAGTTCACCGGTCTCGGACCCTTCCTGGCCATGCCCATGAAGACCTACTCGGCCGGCATGCAGGCGAGGCTCGCCTTCGCCGTGGCCACCGCCGTTGACGCCGATGTGCTGCTGATGGACGAATGGATCGCCGTGGGGGATTCCGACTTCCAGAAGATCGCCCACCAGCGCCTGCTGAGCCTGGTGGAGCGGGCGGGGATTCTCGTGCTGGCGTCCCACGACCTCGATCTGATCCGCCTCTATTGCAACAAGGTGATGCGGATGGAGGGCGGGGTCGGATCTCCCGTGACCGACGTGCGCAAGCTGGACCAGCTGCTGGCCACCGACCCCAGCCAATGGGCCGCAGCCTGAGCCCCGCCGCGGCGGCCTGACCCGGTGGCGCGCGCGCGCCGGAGTCACTATAGACGCATCGCTATTGCAAGAGAGTCAGGCTGAGGATGCCGTTGGACGACCGGCTTTGGAAACGTGTGAGGCCGGCCTTTGTCGCCCTGCTCAAGCAGAGCCGGGCCCGACCGTGGCTGCATCGTCCTGTCCATGCCCTGGCGGTCAGGGCCTCCAGTCATCCCCTGGCCAGCCGCTTCATCAAGGCGGTGCTGGAGGAGCACTATCTCACCAGCTACGAATACGACAGCTGGGTCACGGCGCACGACACCCTGAGCGACGCCGACCGGGCGGGGATCGCCGATCACATCGCCCGCATGGCCTCGCCGCCGACCCTGTCGGTGGTGATGCCGGCCTATGACACCGATCCGCACCTCCTGCAGGAGGCCATCGGCTCGGTCCGGCGGCAGCTCTATCCGCACTGGGAGCTGTGCATCGCCGACGACGCCTCCCCGGGCGACCGGGTCTGGTCGATCCTCCAGGCGGCCGCGGCTGAGGACCCGCGCATCAAGATCGTGCGGCGCCCGGTGAACGGACATATCAGCGCCGCCAGCAATTCCGCCCTGGCCCTGGCCACCGGCGACTTCATCGCCATGATGGACCATGACGACCTGCTGGCCGAACATGCGCTCTATGAGATGGCCGCCGAGATCGAGGCCCATCCCGACGCCGAGCTGATCTATTCCGACGAGGACAAGATCGACGAGCTCGGCCGCCGGTTCGATCCGCATTTCAAGACCGGATGGAATCCGGAACTGCTGCTGGGCCAGAACATGGTCAAGCACCTGGTGGTGATCCGCAGCGACGCGATGGCCCGGCTTGGGGGCTTCCGCGAGGGCTTCGAGGGCAGCCAGGACTATGATCTGGCCCTGCGGGCCGCGGAGACCATTTCCGCCGACCACATCCGCCACCTGCCGGCGATCCTCTATCACTGGCGCCAGAGAACCAAGGGGAAGTCCTTCTCCGAGACCGAGCTTGACCGCTGCCTGGACTCGGCGCGCCGGGCGGTGTCCGAGCATCTGGCGCGAACCGGGGCGGCGGGCGCCGTGGTGGCGCCCCTGGCCAATGCGCCGGCCTATCTGTCCGTGAAGCGGGCCGTGCCCTCGCCCGCCCCCTTGGTCTCGATCATCGTGCCCACCCGGGACCGGCCGGAACTGCTCGGCCGCTGTATCGACGGCGTTCTCAAGCGCACGAAGTACAAGCCGTTCGAACTGATCATCCTGGACAATGACAGCGTCGAGCCGGCCACCCACGCTCTGTTCAAGAAGTTCGCGCGGGACCGCCGGGTGCGGATCCTGCCGGCCCCGGGGCCCTTCAACTATTCGGCCATCAACAACATGGCCGTGCGCGAGGCCCGCGGCGAGATCCTGCTTCTGCTCAACAATGACGTCACGGTGATGGAGCCTCACTGGCTTTCCGAGATGGTGGCCCAGGCGGTGCGTCCTGAGGTGGGCGCGGTGGGCGCGGCCCTGCTCTATGAGGACGGCCGGGTCCAGCATGGCGGTGTGGTGCTGGGGGTGGGCGGCGATGAGCCGGTGGCCGGGCACCTCTATGCGGGCGCGCGTTCCCTCACCAAGAGCTACTTCAACCATCTGCGGCTGGCCCGGACGGTCTCGGCGGTCACCGCCGCCTGCCTGGCCGTGCGCAAGTCGGTGTTCCTGGAAGCCGGGGGATTCGACGAGGCGAACCTGGCCGTCGCCTTCAACGATGTGGATCTGTGCCTGAAGATCGGCGCCTTGGGCTACCAGCTGATCTGGACCCCGAGAGCCGTCCTGACCCATCTGGAATCCGCCTCCCGCGGGGCCGACACCGAGCCGTCACAGGCCAAACGCTTCAAGGCGGAGATCGCCTATATGCGCCGCCGCTGGGGGCCGGTCCTGGACGCCGATCCCTTTTACGGCCCCAACTTCGACAAGACCCATGTGGACTATCGCCTGGCCTCGCCGCCGGCCCGGATCCGGCCATGGCAGCGGGCGCAGAAGGCCGCCGCCGGCGAGTGACCCGACCGTATCCCGCCCCTGATGAGGCGGGCCAAGGGTCTTGATTCCGTCTTGGTCGCTCTTCCTGATCGGCCGACTTGATTCAAGTCGGCCGGGAAACGCTCTAGTCGCGATACGGACTGCCCAGGGTGAGCAGCAGAAAGGCCGCCGCCGAGGCCACCAGGCTGGCGGGGATCATCGCCTCGAACACCTGGCCCGGGCTGTAGCCCCCGGCCCGCAACTGTCCGGCGATCAGCGGCCCGGCGATGGAGCCGAAGCGGCCCACGGCGATCGCCGCCCCGGCGCCGGCCGCGCGGATCTGCGGCGGATAATAGATCGGGGCCAGGGCGTAGAGGACATAGAGCCCCCCCACCACCAGGAAGCCCGCCAGGCCGGCAAACCCCAGGACCTGCGGCAGTCCCTGCGACCTGGCGAGCCCCAGCATGGCGACGGCCAGGCCCAGGAACATCAGGGTGGCCGGCCAGCGGAAGCCCACGCGATCGGCCAACCGGCCCAGGATCAGGGCGCCGGCGATGCTGGCCCCATTGAGCCATAGGGAGGCCATGGCCCCCTCCGCGGCGGTGAAGCCCTTGGCCACCACCAGGGTCGGCAGCCAGTTCAGCAGCAAATAGGTCACCAGCAGGTCGAGCCCGAAGATCAGCCAGATCATCAGAGTGGAGAACAGCTTGCCCGGCGCCAGCACCCCGGCCAGCAGGCGGCGGTCGGCGTCGGGCGCATAGTCGGGCCGGGTTTCCGGCAGCAGCAGCAGGATCACGGGCGCCAGCAGCAGGGGCAGGCCGCCGCCGATCAGGAACAGGACGCGCCAGTCCAGCGCCGCGCCGCCCTGGCTGGCGATCAGGGAGACCAGCACGCCCCCCGCCGGCAGGCCGCAGAACATGGAGGTGGTGGTGGCCGCCCGGCGGCCCGGCGGGCTGATCTCGGTGGCGACCGCAATCAGATTGGGCATGGCGGCGCCGAATCCCAGTCCGGTGGCGAACCGGGCAACCACCAGCAGCTCGAAGCCATGGGCCATTGCGGTGAGCAGGGAGAAGGCGCCGAAGGCCGCCGCCGCTGCGGCCAGCACCGGTCGGCGTCCGAGCCTGTCGGCCAGTCCGCCGCCGGAAAAGGCGCCGAACACCATGCCGATCATGGCCGCCGATCCGGCCCAGCCCATCTGGCCAGCATTGAGCCGCAGCTCCGGCGCGAGGTGGGGCGCGGCGATGCCGAAGGCCTGGATGTCGTAGCCCTCCAGGGCGGCCACCCCGAAACAGATCGCCACGATAAGTCCGGGGCCCACCCGCCCCTCGATCGCCGCCGACGCCATGCGTTATTCTCTCCCCAGTCCGAGGCCGTATCAGAGCCCGCGGCCGCGGTTTAGGCCAGCCCCCCGCCGCGAGTTCTTGCGGCCCGCCGCGCCGGCGGCCATGGTCCGGCCTCCCCTGGCCTTGTGAGTCCCGAACATGAAGATGGCTTTGATCTGCGGCGCGGCCGCCGCGATCCTGGTCGCCGCGAGCGGCGTCCAGGCGGCGGACAAGGCGCCGGCGCCCAAGGCCCAGGCCCGGGACTCCAAGGTCTGGGCGGCGGCCGAGGCGGCGCGACCCGGGCAGATGGACCTCTGGAAAGAGGTGGTGAACATCGATTCCGGCACCGGCGATGTGGACGGCGGGCGCAAGGTCGCCGCGGTGCTGGCGGCGCGGCTCAAGGCCCTGGGCGCCACGGTGGAGAGCTCGCCGGCTGACGTCGAAGGCCTGCCGGAGAACACGGTCGCCACCTTCACCGGGACCGGCAAGGCCCGCATCCTGATGATCGGCCATATCGACACGGTGTTCGGCCCCGGCACGGCGGCCAGGCGCCCCTTCGCCGTCGACGGCGACCGCCTGCACGGCGCGGGGGTCGGCGACGAGAAGGGCGGGGTGGTGGAAGGCCTCACGGCCCTGCAGATCCTCAAGGACCTGGGCTTCCGGAACTATGCGACCCTCACCCTGCTGATCGAGACCAGCGAGGAACGCGGCTCCCCCGGAACCCGCAAGCTGATCGACCGGCTGGTGCGGGCCCATGATGTCGAGCTCAATCTGG
>Ga0265327_10002065_pt1 | contig 22495 bp, 18 predicted proteins | sample 41621metaG_FD_202089 | JGI IMG/M metagenome (GOLD analysis project Ga0265327, IMG submission 202089) | Rhizosphere microbial communities from Carex aquatilis grown in University of Washington, Seatle, WA, United States - 4-16-21 metaG | ecosystem: Host-associated > Plants > Roots > Rhizosphere...
AGAGCCCGCGGCGGCGCCCCGATGCCCTTCACCGTCGCCGCACCGCTGCACAGCGAGCTGATCGTGCGCAAGAGCCGCTTCGTCGGCTGCGTGCAGTCCATCGCCGATCGGTCCGCGGCGCAGGCCGTGATCGATTCGCTGCGCAGCGAGCATCCCGGTGCGGCGCATGTGTGCTGGGCCCTGATGGCCGCCGGCCAGTCGGCTGCGAATGACGACGGCGAACCCGGCGGCACCGCCGGCAGGCCGATGCTGGAGGTGCTGCGTCACCAGCAGCTGGAAGGCGTGCTGGCCACGGTGGTGCGCTATTTCGGCGGCATCAAGCTGGGCGCGGGCGGTCTGGTCCGTGCCTACACCGACTGCGTCGCGCAGGCCCTGCGCGACGCAACGCTCGTGCCTCTGGTGCGCCGGCGCCTGCTGCGCTGCGCCGTGCCCTATGCGCTGGAAGGACTGCTGCGCCGCGAACTGGCGCGGGTCGGCGCGACGCTGGGCGAGGTAGGCCACGGCAGCCTGGTGCGCTTCGACTTCGAGCTGCCGGAGCCGGAGGCCGAGGCCTTCATCGCCCGGATCGACGACGCATGCCAAGGGCGCGCCGCCTGGCTGCCGGCGTGAGCCGGCGCGGCGCAAGGACAGGTGCCGCGCTGCTGGCGGCCACCGGCACCGCAGCCTCGGCCAGCACCCCGCGCCCGCCGATCGGAATCTCCTCGCCGTCGGGGCCGCGCCGGGCCAGCTCGGCGGTCACGATGCCGGTCGGCACCGCCAGCACGCCCCAGCCCAGCAGCATCATCACCGAGGCGATGGCGCGGCCGACGTCGGTCTTCGGCACCAGGTCGCCGAAGCCCACGGTCGACATGGTCGAGATGGCCCAGTAGATGGCGACCGGAATGCTGGTGAAGCCATTGCCAGGCCCTTCCACCACGTACATCAGCGTGCCCATGACCAGCACCACCAGCAGCACGAAGCCCACGAAGACCGTGATCTTCCGCCGGCTCGCGCCGACCGCGGCGGCCAGCGAACGGTATTCGGCCGAATAGCGCGACAGCTTGAAGATGCGGAAGACGCGCAGCAGCCGCAGGATGCGCACGTCGATGAGGTAGGCGAACTCCGGCGCCAGCGCCACCAGGAAGGTCGGCAGCAGTGCCAGCAGGTCGACCACGCCGTAGAAGCTGCGCATGTAGCGCAGCGGCCGGCGCACGCAGACCAGCCGGCCGATGTATTCGACGGTGAACAAGGCGGTGAAGACCCATTCGAGGACGGTGAAGACCTGGCCCAGCCGATCCTGTATCGACTGCACGCTGTCCAGCACGACCACCGCGACGCTGGTCACGATCACCGCGATCAGCACCAGGTCGAACAGCCGCCCCGCGCGCGAATCGGACTCGAAGATCACGCTGAAGAGCGCGCGCCGCCAGCCGCTGTCGGGCTTGCCGAAACCGCCCTCGATGGCCTCGGGGTCGGGGCCGACTGCACCGGATGCCGATGGTGGAACAGTGATCTTCTTCATGGTCATTCGTTCTCGCTTGCCGCGCCGCCTCAGGGGAATCGCCATTCTCGATACCGGGCCGATGTGAAAGGATTGGCCCTTTGCAAATCTCGAATCGCTTACCAAAGTTCGCAGAGTGCAAGATTAATGACTTATTCGGTTACCGCTCTTGCGCAATGAAGTGTCTCGCTGCGAAAACCCGTTCTTACGATAGACCTTTTGAGGAGCTTCCCATTGGCCACACAGTCCCCCTTCTTCGGCAAGCGCGCAAACGAAGCTGAACCCGCAACCTCCCGTCCCGCTCCCCTGATGGGCTCGACCAACAATCTGTCGGGCTCGCCCGTCAGCCCCTCGACCCTCACCACCCAGGCCGCCAACGCGGTCGCGGGCAGCGCGATCCCCAAGGAAGGCGGCAGCAAGCTCACCGTCGGCCCGAACATCAAGCTGAAGGGCGTCGAGATCACCGATTGCGACACGCTGGTGGTCGAAGGCCTGGTCGAAGCCACGATGGATTCGCGCGTCATGCAGATCGCCGAGCAGGGCGCCTTCAAGGGCTCCGCGGAGATCGACATCGCCGAGATCCGCGGCCTGTTCGACGGCAACCTGACGGTGCGCGAGAAACTGGTGATCCATTCCACCGGCAAGGTCACCGGCAAGATCCGCTACGGCAAGATCGTGGTGGAAGAAGGCGGCCAGCTCTCCGGCGAGATCAGCTTCGGCGCATCGCCGGCAGGCAGCAAGCCTTCGCTGCAGGCCGCCGCCTGAGCGTCGCGACCCGGCTGGCCGCTCAGGCCAGCCGCTCGATCAAGGCACCCGCAGCAGCCGGTGCCTTTTCTTTCGCGCCGTTGATGAAGTAGATGAAGACGTCGCGCGGCTTGGCGGTCTTCGGCGCTGCCGCCGCATCCACGCTGGGCAGACCGGCCGGCGCGCTGCCGGCGGCCCAGGCGCGCGCGTTCGCGGCCCAGTCGTCGAGCGCCTTCGGCGCATAGCCCGTGTCGATGCCGGCGTCGCTGTTCATGAGCCGCGCATAGACGAAGTCGGCCGTCAGGTCGGCAAAGGACGGGAACTTCGGCGAATCGGTGAAGACCGTCGCCACCTTGTGCTTGCGTGCCAGCGCCAGGTAGTCGGCCGACATGAAGCTCGGGTGCCGCACGTCCATCACGTGGCGCAGCGCGCGGCTGCCGACCTTGGCCGGCAGCAGTTCGAGAAAGCCGGCGAAGTCCTCGGCATCGAAGGCCTTGGTCGGCATGAACTGCCAGACGATCGGTCCCAGCTTGTCGTCCAGCTCCTCGATGCCGCTGCCGATGAAGCGCGCCACCGATTCGCCGGCGCTCGCCAGCAGCTTGCGGTTGGTCGCGAAGCGATTGGCCTTCAGCGAGAACATGAAGCCCTCGGGCGTCTCGTCGTGCCACTTCCTGAAAGTGGGCGGCTTGAAGGTGCTGTAGTAGGTGCCGTTGACCTCGATCGCGGTCAACTGCCGGCTCGCATAGGCGAGTTCCTGCGCGTGCGGCAGCTTGGGTGGATAGAAGTTGTTGCGCCAGGGCTCGAAGGTCCAGCCGCCGATGCCCACGCGGACCGGCAGCTTGCCGGCGCTGCCACCCGCCTGGCCGGATTTGCCAGCGGATTTGCTCTCGGCCTTGGCGGCCGGCTTGCTGCCGGCGGCGCTCTTGCCGGTCTTCTTGGCGGGGGTGGGGGTGGCCATGGCGCTTTTTAGCGCATCCGACGCGCACATGCCATCGCGGCGCGCAGGATGGGGCCGGACGCACTAACATCGTCCTCCCCACCCCGCGGAGAACCCCATGAACGCCCCCCTGCACCGCGAAATGCCAGCCGGCCTGCTCGACGCCGGACGCGCATTGGCCGACGTGTCGTCCCAATGGGACCGCGACATCGTCAGGCAGCTCACCGACTACATCGCCATCCCGGCCAAGTCGCCGGGCTTCGACAAGGACTGGTCGCAGAACGGCTACCTCGAGACCGTGCTGCGCAATGCCGCGACCTGGGTCGAGGCGCAGAAGGTCGAAGGCCTGAAGCTGGAGATCGTGCGGCTCGAAGGCCGCACGCCGGTGCTCTTCTTCGAACTGCCGGCCAGCGGCTGCGACCTGAAGGAAACCGTGCTGATGTACGGCCACCTCGACAAGCAGCCCGAATTCACCGGCTGGCGCAACGACCTCGGCCCCTGGACGCCCAAGTACGAGAACGGCCTGTTGTATGGCCGCGGCGGCGCCGACGACGGCTACGCCGTGTATGCCAGCCTGGCGGCGCTGCAGGCACTGAAGGCGCAGGGCGCGGCGCATCCGCGGGTGGTCGGGCTGATCGAGACCTGCGAGGAATCGGGCTCCTACGACCTGCTGCCCTACGTCGACGCGCTGCGTCCGCGCCTGGGCGATGTGTCGCTGGTCATCTGCCTGGATTCGGGCGCCGGCAACTACGACCAGTTGTGGCTCACCAGCTCGCTGCGCGGCATGGCCAGCGGCACGCTCAAGGTCGAGATCCTCACCGAGGGCGTGCATTCCGGCGACGCCTCGGGGCTGGTGCCGTCGAGCTTCCGCATCATGCGGCAGGTGCTCGACCGCCTCGAGGACAGCAAGACCGGGCGACTGCTGCCCGAGAGCTTCCATTGCGAGGTGCCGGCCGACCGGCTGGCCCAGGCGCGCGCCACCGCGGCCATCCTCGGCAAAGAGGTCTACAAGCGCTTCCCGTGGGCGCACTACGACTGCGGCGGCTCGACCACCTTCGCGCTGCCGACCACCACGGACCCGGTCGAGGCGCTTCTCAACCGCACCTGGAAGCCGACCCTCTCGGTGACCGGCGCCGAAGGCTTTCCGGCGCTGAAGGACGCGGGCAACGTGCTGCGCCCCTACACCGCGTTCAAGCTGTCGCTGCGCCTGCCTCCGCTGGTCGATGCCGAGCAGGCGGTGCGCCAGCTCAAGACCCTGCTCGAGGACAACGCGCCCTACCAGGCCAGGGTCACCTTCGACAGCGGCGGCGGCGCCACCGGCTGGAACGCACCGAGCACCGCGCCCTGGTTCGAGAGCGCGCTGAATGCGGCCTCCAGGGCGCATTTCGGCGCCGACTGCGGCTACATCGGCCAGGGCGGAACGATCCCGCTGATGAACATGCTCAGCAAGGGCTTCCCGGCCGCGCAGATGATGGTCTGCGGCGTGCTCGGCCCCAAGAGCAATGCCCACGGCCCCAACGAGTTCCTGCACGTGCCCTATGCCAAGAAGCTCACCGCCGCGGTGGCCGAGGTGATGGCGGCGCTGCCGGCAGCACGCGCCGCAGCAGCCGCCGAGGCTTGAACCCGGCCTCGACCGAGCGCCTGCTGCGCGCCCCGGGCCGCGAGACGCTGTCGGTGCGCGACTGGCCGCTGGCCGTCGGCCCGGCCCGCGCCGTGGTGCTGATGGTCCACGGCCTGGGCGAGCACTCGGGGCGCTACGGGCATGTGGCCGATCGGCTCCATGGCTGGGGCTGCGCGGCGCGCGGCTTCGATCACCATGGCCATGGGGCGTCCAGCGGCAAGCGCGGTGGGCTCCCCGCTGTCGATCGCCTGGTCGACGACCTCGCGCTGGTCATCGACGACACCCGCGATTCCTACCCCGGCGCGCCCCTGCTCCTGCTGGGCCACAGCCTGGGCGGACTGGTGGCGGCCAGCCTGGTGGCGCGCGGACAGCGACCGGTCGAAGGGCTGGTGCTGTCCTCGCCGGCACTGGACGCGGGGCTGGGGCCGGCTCAGAGGGGGCTGATCGCGCTGCTCATGCGGCTGGCGCCCGGGCTGCGCGTCGGCAATGGGCTCAAGCTGAAATACCTGTCGCACGACGCTGCGGTGGTCCAGGCCTACAAGGACGACCGCCTGTGCCACGGCCGCATCGGCGCGCGCCTGGCGAGCTTCCTGGCCGACGAAGGCGAGCGGGTCCGGGCAGTGGCCGCCGACTGGCGGGTGCCGACGCTACTGCTCTACGCCGGCGACGACCGCCTGGTGCGAGCCTCCGGCAGTCGCGCTTTCGCCGATGCGGCGCCCCGCGCCGTCGTCGAGAGCCGCTGCTTCGATGAGCACTACCACGAGATCTTCAACGAGCGCGATTCGGAGCCGGTGTTCGCCGCGCTGGGCGCCTGGATCCAGGCGCATTTCAGCGCTCGCTAGGCTGCCTGCACTCAGCGGGACAGCAATGAAAAAGGCGCCACGAGGGCGCCCCTTGCAACGCGTCCGGCCCGCCGCTCAGCCCTTCTGCAGCAGCCCGCTGAGCGACGACAGCAGGTCGTCGTGATTGCCCACGCCCTCGGCCGGCACCTGCCCCTTGGGCGTCAGGTGGTCGATCAGGGCGGGCAGCATGGTGGCGAGCATCGGCAGCAGGGTGGCGCTGTTGATGCCGAGCTTCTGCGCGATGCCCGAGACCGCGTCGCTGCCGAGCACCTCATTCAGCTGGCCGCCGGAAATGGGCATGTTCTCGCCCTTGCCGACCCAGGAATTGACCACGTCGCCCATGCCGGCCTGCTCGAACTTCGAGACCAGTCCGCCGAGCCCGCCGTGCTCGCCATTGTTGGCAAGCAGGCCGCCGAGCGCACCGGCCAGCCCACCCAGGCCCCCGGCAGCGCCGCCGGCTCCGCCGAGCAGGGCGCCGAGGTCGCCCAGTCCACCCACGCCCGCGCCTTGCGGCTGTTGTGGCTGCTGACCGCCGCCCAACACCTGACCCAGAACCGAATCGAGCAAACCCATGATGACCTCCTGAATGTGTGTATGAATCCGATGCGGCGGGAACCTATCGGCCGCGTGCCGGGCGCGGCGGCAGCAGCGGCTCGCTGATACCTTGCACGCCGACCAGCCCGAGCACCGTGAGCAGGGCATTCTGCGCGCCCTTCCACCCGTCTGTCACGTCGATCCATTCGGTGAGCGCGTGGAAGCCGCCATTGCGGCCGCCGCTGCCGATGACGATCGCCGGGATGCCGAGCGACATCGGCACGTTGGCGTCGGTGCTGGCCCCCGAGAGGATGGTCTTGTGGCCGAAGGCCGAATTGGCTCGCTGCGCCGCCTCGACGATCACCGAGTCGGCCGGCGTGCGACCGCCGGGCCGATCGCCGATCAGCTTGACCGTGGCGCTGAGGGTGTCGACGTTCCAGCGCGCGTTCTCTTCCTTCACCGCATCGTCGATGGTGGCCAGGATCTTTCGTTCGGTGTCGCGCAGCGGTCCCATCTCGTCGGAGCGGATGTCGATGGTCATGCGCGCATCCGGCGCGATGGTGTTGACCGAGGTGCCGCCGCTCACCGTGCCCACGGTGAAGGTGGTGCGCGGCGTCTCCGGCGGCTCGATGTCGGCGATCCGGGCGATCGCGCGGCCCATGCCGTGGATCGCGCTGGGCACCTGGCCGAAGGCGCCGTAGCTGTGGCCGCCCGGGCCCTTGAAGCTGACCTCGTAGCGGTGGCTGGCGGTGCCGAGCACCAGCACCAGGCCCTCCGGCGCCGGCTCCAGGCCGACCATGCCGGCGATCTCGGGATGGTCGCGGAAGATGGCCTTCATTCCGCGCAGGTTGCCCTCGCCCTCTTCGCCGACGTCGGCCACGAACAGAAGGTCGCCCACGGTCTGCAGCCGGGTCTGTTCCAGCACCTTGAGCCAGGACAGCAGCACCGAGAGCCCGCGCGTGTCGTCCGAGATGCCCGGCGCATAGAGGCGGCCGTCGCGCTCCCTGACCTTGACGTCGGTGCCTTCGGGGAAGACGGTGTCCAGGTGCGCCGACACCAGCAGCGTGGGTCCCTGGCCGCTGCCACGGCGCAGGCCGACGACGTTGCCTTCGGCGTCGATGCTGGCGTCCGGCAGGCCCAGCGCCCGCATGCGCGCGAGAAAGGCCTCCGCGCGCCGACGCTCCTTGAAGGGCGGCGCCTCGATCTCGGTCAGGGCGCGCAGGTCCTGCAGCGAGCGTTCGTGATCGGCCTGCAGCGCATCGAGCAGCTGGTGGATCGCCGGCGCGGCGAAGAGCTGCGCATAGGCCCGGTCCACCGCCGGCCGGACCTGCACCGGAACCGGCGCTGCAACGGAAGCGGGACCGGAGGCGGACGCCGACGCCAGCCCGCCGGTGCTGGCCTGGGCATGCGCGCTGCTGTCCAGCAGCATCAGCAATGCCAGCAAGACCGGCGCTGCCGGGGCGAAGTTCGCCGACCGGCGGGTGGATTGGACGGCCATCTCGCTGTTCCTCGCGAAGGCGCGCAGGCTAGTCACTCGCCAAGCCCGCCAGCGCGGCGAGCGCCGCGGTCTCGGCGCGAAGCACGCGCGGGCCCAGCGTGAGCGGCGCGAAGCCACGGGCGATCGCGGCCTGCTCTTCCGCGGCACTGAGTCCGCCTTCGGGTCCGCTCAGCACGCGCATCGGCTCGCCGGGCGCTGCGTCGGCGTTCAAGGACGCATCCGCGATGCGCCGCGCGCCCGGCGCCAGGCTCAGCACGAAGCGACGGCCGGCGTGGGCATCGGCCGAGTCCAGCCAGGCCGCGAAGGCGCGCACCGGGTGCACCAGGGGCACCCGGTTGCGGCCGCACTGCTCGCAGGCCGCGATCGCGATGGCCTGCCAGTGCTCGCGCTTCTTGTCGGCCCGCTCGCCGGCCAGGCGCAGCACGCCGTGCGCCGTCATCAGTGGCTGGATGCTGGCGACGCCGAGCTCGCAGGCCTTCTCGACCAGCCAGTCCATGCGCTCGTTGGCCGGCATGCCGACCGCCAGGTGCACCGCCCTATCGGCCTCGCGCTCGACCGCATCGTGCGCGCCGACCCGGACCGCCACTTCGCTGCGGCCCATGCGCTCGACGCTGGCCGCGTATTCGCCGCCCTTGCCGTCGAAAAGCGTCAGCGCGTCGCCGGGCTGCATGCGCAGCACCTGCACATGGCGCGCGGCGCCCGCCGGCAGGATCAGCTCGCTGTGCGCGGCGAGCGCAGAGGCGCAGTGGAAGCGCGCTGTCACATCCGTCCGTAGGCGAAGCCGGTCGCCGCCTGGCTGCCCTCGACTTCGTCGATCACGCGCAAGAGCGGCGTCAGCTCGCTGTAGCGGCTCGCCGTCGCGCGGATGTAGGCGATGAAGCGCGGCGTGTCGGCCAGGTAGCGGGGCTTGCCGTCGCGCAGCGTCAGCCGCGCGAATATGCCGGCCACCTTCAGGTGGCGTTGCAGGCCCATCCATTCGACCGCGCGGTAGAAGGCGCCGAAATCCTCGTCCACCGGCAGCCCGGCCTTGCGGGCGCGCTCCCAGTAGCGCACCGTGACGTCGAGAACCATCTCCTCGTCCCAGCTCAGGAAGGCATCGCGCATCAGGCTGGCGATGTCGTAGGTGATCGGGCCGTACACCGCATCCTGGAAGTCGAGCACGCCCAGCGAGGGGCCGCCGGTGATCATCAGGTTGCGCGGCATGAAGTCGCGATGCACGTAGACCGGCGCGGCGGCCAGGTTGCTGGCCACGATCAGCTTGAAGCTGCGTTCGAGGCGCTCCTGGAGCCGGCCTTCGACCGCGATCCCGCGGTGCCGGGCGACGTACCACTGCGGGAAGAGGCCCAGTTCGCGCTCCAGCAATGCCTGGTCGTAGGGTGGAAGCACCCCGGGCCTGGACGCCAGCTGCCAGCGGATCAGCGCGTCGATGGCCTGGTCGTAGAGCGGGCGCGCGGCGGCCGGCGCGGCCGGGTCGATCACGTCCAGCATGGTCTGGCGGCCCAGGTCGTCGAGCAGCATGAAGCCCTGCGACTGGTCCCATTCCAGCACCTGGGGCGCGGTCACGCCGGCATCGGCCATCAGGCCGGCGATGGCGACGAAGGGAGCGCTGTTTTCCTGTGCCGGCGGCGCGTCCATGACGATGCGGGTCGGCGCCTGGCCAGCGCTGGTGTCGACGCGGAAATAGCGGCGGAAACTGGCATCGGCCGAGGCCAGCCGTACGCTGTCGGGACGCAGGCCCTGGCGCTCGGCGATCGAGGCCATCCATTGCTGGAAGGCAGCCGCGCGGGCGGGATCGCCCCACGCCGGCGGCTGATGGGAAGGCGCTGCGAGGCTGACCGGAGACTGTGGAGCTGTCATGGATAATTGATTCTACAAATCCGCCTCGCGCGGCCCCTCGAACCTGTTGGCCTCTGGCGCCGTCTCTCTCCCCCCGACGACATTTGTTGCTTGCCGATGCCTGATCAGAACCGCGCCGTGCGGCGCCGGTGCCATCCGCCCCTGCCGCTGGCGCTCCTGTCGCTGGCGCTGCTGCATGCCCAAGGCGCGCGCGCCCAGGATGCGCAGCTCGACGCTCCGCTGGTGCTGAAGCGCACGCCGCAGCTCACCGAGATCATCACCCCCGAACGGCGCGCCGAGCTGCCCAGCTTCGTCACCGGCAACAGCATCGCGGGCCAGCCGGACCTCGAGACCGTTGTCGAGGGTGCAGCCAAGCTGCGCCGCGGCGACCTGGCGATCAGCGCCGGCCGGCTCGACTACTACCAGCCGGACGATCGTGCTCGAGCCACCGGAGATGTGCGCGTCAACCAGGCCGGGAACGTCTATGAAGGGCCGGAACTCGAACTCAAGCTCGAGACCTTCGAAGGCTTCTTCAACAACGTGCGCTACCGCTTTCTCTCCACCGGCGGCCAGGGCAAGGCCGAGCGCATCGACTTCGTCGACAACAACGTCTCGGTGGCGCGGATGGCGACCTACACCACCTGCAAACCCGAGGACTACCCGGGCTGGATGCCGGCCTGGCTGCTCACCGCCGCCACGCTGACCACCGACACCGAATCGAACGTCGGCGTGGCCACCGATGCGCGCCTGAGCTTCATGGGCGTGAGCTCGCCGCCCTTCCCCTCGGTGAGCTTTCCGCTCAACGACGCGCGCAAGACCGGCTGGCTGCCGCCCACCCTGGGCTTCAGCAACGTCAACGGGACCACCGGCTTCGACGTGACGATGCCCTACTACTGGAACATCGCCCCGAACCGGGACGCGACCTTCTATCCGACGGTGATGACCAATCGCGGCGTCGACCTCGGCAGCGAGTTCCGCTATCTCGAGGAGGGCTACAGCGGCAGCCTGCGCGCCGACTACATGCCCTACGACCGCCTGACCGGAACCGAGCGCTGGGGCGTGTGGGGCCGTCACCAGCAGACCTTCGATGCCAAGTACTTCGGCCTCGATTCGTTCAACGGGTCCATCAACATCAACCGGGTGAGCGACGACAACTACTGGAAGGACTTCACGAACACGCCCTCGCTCACCGGGCGGCTGCTGTCGAACGACGGCACCCTCAACTGGAGCAAGGGCGACTGGAGCGGCAAGGTCACGGCGCAGGACTGGCAGACCCTCCAGGACCCGACCTCGCCGATCACGCCGCCCTACAACAAGCTGCCCCAGGTCACGGCCAACTACAACAAGTACGACTGGAACGGCTTCGATTTCTCGCTCAACACCGACTACACCCATTTCCAGGCGGACTCGGCACTGCAGGGCGGCCAGCCGAACGGCGAGCGGGCCTTCGCGCTGGCCACCTTGAGCCGGCCCTTCCTGACGCCCGGCACCTTCGTGATCCCGAAGTTGATGCTGAACGCCACGGCATACCAGTTCGACTCGCCGCTGCTGACCGATGGCGCCACCTCGGCCCAACGGACAGTGCCGACCTTCAGCCTGGACAGCGGCATGGTGTTCGAGCGCGACGCCAGTTATTTCGGCCGGGCCTTCATCCAGACGCTCGAGCCGCGGGCCTTCTACGTCTACACGCCCTACCGCAACCAGAACGCCCTGCCGAACTACGACTCGGCGGTCAACGACTTCAACTTCGCGACCGTCTACACCGAGAATGCCTTCTCCGGCAACGACCGCATCTCGAACGCCAACCTGCTCACGCTCGGCGTCACGACCCGGCTGATCGATCCGGTCACCGGCGCCGAGGCGGCGCGCTTCGGCATCGCCCAGCGGCTGCGCTTCACCGACGAGCTGGTGACCCTGCCCGGCGGCGTCCCGTCGACCGACCGTTTCAGCGACCTGCTGCTCGGCGCCCAGATCAACTGGACCCCGAAATGGAGCGTCGACGGCACGATCCAGTACAACCCCGACACGCAGAACTCGTCGCGCACCGCGATCCGGACCAACTACAGCCCGGGCCCCTATCGCACGGTCAGCGCCGCCTACCTCTACCAGGCACCGAGCACCCCGACCGCAGCGGACGGCGACAAATCGGTCGACGTCACCTGGCAATGGCCCATCAATGACCTCTGGGGCGACAAGGGCAAGGACCTGGGCCCGGGACGGGGTCAAGGCGGCGGCCGCTGGTACGCCGTCGGCCGCATCAATTACAGTGTGCAGGACAGCAAGCTGACCGACGGCGTCGTCGGCGTCGAATACGACGGCTGCTGCTGGATCGGCCGGGTGGTGCTGCAGCGCATCTCGACCGGGCAGGCCACGCAGACCACGCGATTGATGTTCCAGCTGGAACTCGTCGGCTTCGCCAGCCTCGGATCAGGTTCCAGAAGATCGCTGATCGAGAACGTCCAGCACTACACGCCCCTGCGCGATCCGAGTCCCGCGCCGAGCCGTTTCACCAATTACGACTGAGATCGAGTTTTGTCATGAACCACTTCCGTTCCCTCGTCGCGCTGGCCTGCCTCGCGACCCTTGCCGGCTTCGCGGGTGCGCAGGGCATCACCGACATCATGCGGGCCGGGCCTCGCGCGGCGCCTGCCGGCGCATCGGCTGGGGTCCCGGCGATGACCATACCGCAGGCGCGGCCGCCGGCACCGACCGGCCGGCAATATGCCGAGTACATCGTCGCCCTGGTCAATTCCGAGCCCATCACCAACACCGAGGTGCAGGCGCGCATTCAGCAGGTGGTCAGCGAAAATCCCGAAGCAGCGCGCATGCCGAGCGACCAGCTCACCCGCATCGTGCTCGAACGGCTGATCAACGAACGCGCCCAGCTGCAACTGGCCAAGGAACAGGGCATCAAGGTCGACGATCTGGCGGTCGACCAGGCCGAGCAGACCGTGGCGCGGCAGAACCAGGTGAGCGTCGACGAACTCCGCCGCCGGGTCGCGGCCGCGGGCCTGACCGCGCAGCAGTTCCACAACGACCTGCGCGACCAACTGGTCCTCACCCGCCTGCGCGACCGCGAGATCGAGAGCAAGGTCAAGGTCAGCGATGTCGACGTCGACCAGTTCATTCGCGACCAGAGCCAGGGCAACAACGCGGCCATTCCGCCCAACCTCAGCATGGCCCAGCTGCTGGTGATCGTTCCGCCAGGCTCGAGCGACGCCGAGGTCGCCAAGCTGGAGCAGCGCGCCCAGGACCTCGCCAAGCGCGCGCGCGCCGGCGAGGATTTCAAGACCCTGGTCCAGCAGAACTCCGATGCGCCCGACCGCGCCAACGGCGGCGTCATCGGCATGCGCAGCGCCGATCGCTACCCGCCGCTCTTCATCGACGCGACCCAGTCGCTGCAGGTCAACGGCGTCGCCGGACCAGTGCGCTCGAGCGCGGGCTTCCATGTCATCAAGCTGCTGGCGCGCTCGCAGCCGGGCGCTGCCGATGCAGTCGTGACGCAGACCCAGGTGCGCCACATCCTGCTGCTCAACGATCCGAAGCGCAGCACCGCGCAGGCAGTGGCACAGCTCGCCGACTACAAGGACCGGATCACCAAGGGCACGGCCGACTTCGCCAGCCTTGCCCGTGACAACTCGCAGGACGGCAGCGCCAAGAGCGGCGGCGAGCTTGGCTGGGCCGCACCGGGCCAATTCGTTCCGGAATTCGAGGAAGCCATGAATCGCCTGGCACCGGGCCAGATCAGCGATCCGGTCGTCTCCCGCTTCGGCGTGCACCTGATCCAGGTCGAAGCCCGGCGCGACGTCAAGCTGACCACCGCCGAACAACGGGAGGCGGTGCGCGCGATGCTGCGCGAGAAGAAGATCCAGCAGGCCACCGACACCTGGACCCAGGAGACGCGCGCCCGGGCCTACGTCGAATATCGCGACGCGCCATCGGCATCATGAGCCTGGCACCGGCGGCTTCGCACGGCGGCGGCAGCCGGCCGGCTTCGGCCTTCCGGAGGCACGGGTGAAGCATCTGGCGCGCAAGCGCTTCGGCCAGCATTTCCTGACCGACGGCGGCATCATCGATGCGATCGTGCGCGAGATCGCGCCCAGGCCCGGCGACGCGATGGTCGAGATCGGCCCCGGCCTTGCGGCCATGACGCAGCCGCTGGTCGAACGCCTGGGGCGGCTCACCGTGATCGAACTGGACCGCGACCTGGCACTTCGGCTGCGCGAGCACGGCCAGCTCGAGGTGATCGAGTCGGACGTGCTCAAGGTCGATTTCAGAGCGCTCGCGGACCGGCTCGCGGCGCCGCTGCGGGTGGTCGGCAACCTGCCCTACAACATCTCGACGCCGATCCTCTTCCACCTGCTCGGCGTCGCCGATCGGGTGGCCGACCAGCACTTCATGCTGCAGAAGGAAGTCGTCGACCGCATGGTCGCCGGGCCGGCAAGCTCCGACTACAGCCGCCTCAGCGTGATGCTGCAGTGGCGCTACGAAATGGCCGAGGTGCTCTTCGTGCCGCCCGAGAGCTTCGACCCGCCGCCGCGGGTCGACAGCGCGGTCGTGCGCATGGTGCCGCTGGCCGAGCCGCCCGCGCTCGACCCGTCCCTGCTCGGGGAGATCGTCCAGGTCGCCTTCAGCCAACGGCGCAAGCTGCTGCGCCACACCCTGGGCAAGTGGCTCGAACAGCATCGCTTCGCCGGCCGATTCGACGTTCAGCGCCGTGCCGAGGAAGTGCCGGTGGCCGAGTACGTCGCCCTCGCCCAATCGCTTCAGCCATGAAAAAAGCCCGCGCAAGGCGGGCTTGATCCAGGGGTGCCAAGGACCGGCTTGGACAGACCTCGGGCTGCTCGGGCTGGGGGCCGACTAGGCAGCTGCGAGCCAGTAGCCCGCATTGAAGGGGCTGCTCATGCGCAGCGCCAGAGGAGACACGTCGACCAGTTTGTCGGTCGGCATCTTTTCGGCGGCCGGATCGGAGCCCTGGATGTCGATGCCGGAAATCGGTGCGGCATTGTCCTGCGAAGCCTCGTTCGCCCGTTCTGCTTGGCTGGTGTGTGCAGAACGGGCTACAGAAAAGAATAGAAGCACCTGAAGGGTATCTTTCGGTCCCCCCAGTAGTCCGAGGCGTCGCGGAAGATGTCCAGAAGCTGCTCGCGGGCTTCCTTGTCGAACTTGGCGTTGGCCGGGATCTGCTCGAGCACGATCACGAAACCGGGCTGCGGGCCCGATTTGTGCAAGGGATCGGTCATGCAGTCGTAGAGCGCGTCGAAATTCTTGCCGAAATGCTGCGGAAAGGTGAATTGCTGGGCGATCAGGTCGAGCACGTCCTGCTTGGTCTGGGCATTGGCCAGATTGGCGTAGAGGAAGTGCTGACCGGCCGCGTGCGCCGCTTCCTGCAGGTCGCTCACGCGGAAGGCGCGAATCGACTGCACGATATTGGGTCGCACGGCACGAAGGGATAAGGTCATCTCCGCTGGTCTTTCCATGGTTGTCGTCGTCATTTCATCCGGGCGCATGGTCGCGCCTCTCAAGTTCAGTTGCTCGCTCATTGCACGATCCGCTTGAAGCTCGCGTAGTGGTCTGCCGTATACCAGCAGGCCGAAGGCCTGGTGCGCTCGCCCCCGCAGACGATGCGCCGTGCTCCTCGATCACGCGATCCGGGCGTATCCACCGTGTACTCTCGGTAGTGGCCTCTCCGTTCCTGTGGCAGCAGGCGTTCGCGATTGCCGAACACCACGCCGTCCTTTTCGTGCGGAAAAGGGCCACCGTTCATGATGGCCTCATAGGTACTCTGGCCTTGCACCGGCAGCTCGGCCAGCGCAATCGTTTCCTGGTCCTGCGAGGAGGCGCCGAACCATCCCCGAGCCTGGACTCCGGTCGTCAGGGCCACCAGCAGGAGGCTGGTAAGCACGAACTTGGAAATCGGGGACGTATTCGGGGCGCGAGCCGCCATGAGGCACCAGAAGGAAAAAGAGCGAGAGCCGAACCGGGATCAACCCTGGGGTTAACCCGCAAATTCAAGCCCGCAAGTGTGCCTGAGCAACGCGCAAATAGCAAGCGCCTGCTCAAACTTTGAGCAGGCGTCAGGGCCTTGGGTGGCGTTTGAAGTTAGCGATTGCTGTCGAAAGGATGCTTATCGCTCGGCGTTTGCGTCCGCCACGGTGAGAGCTGTCATATTCACGATCCGGCGCACGGTGGCGCTTGCCGTGAGGATGTGCACCGGTTTGGCCGCACCGAGCAGCACCGGGCCGATCGCGATGTTGCCGCCCGCCGCGGTCTTCAGCAGGTTGTAGGAGATATTGGCGGCATCGATGCCCGGGAAGACCAGCAGGTTGGCGTCGCCGGCCAGCGCGCTGTGCGGCATGACAGCGTCGCGCTGCTTGCCGTCCAAAGCAACGTCTCCGTGCATTTCGCCGTCGACCTCCAGCCAGGGTGCCTGGACCCGCAGCAGGTCCAGGGTGCGGCGCATCTTGACCGCGCTGGGATGGTTGCTGCTGCCGAAATTCGAATGCGATAGCAGCGCCGCCTTGGGCTTCAGGCCGAAGCGCATCATTTCCTCGGCCGCCATGGTGGTGATCTCGGTCAGCTGCTCGGGCGTCGGGTCATAGTTGACGTGCGTGTCGACCAGGAAGACCTGGCGATCGGGCAGCAGCAGGCCGTTCATGCAGGCGTAGATCGGCATGTCCTGCGGCGTGCTGGCGCAGCGGCCGGCGCGGCGTCCGATCACCTGGTCGATGTAGTGCAGGTGGATCGAGGTCGTGCCCCAGGTGCCGCAGATCATGCCGTCGACGTCGCCCTTCTGCAGCAGCATCGAGCCGATCAGGGTGAGCCGGCGCCGCATCTCGATCTTGGCGGTCTGCACCGTCGTGCCCTTGCGCTCGGTCATGCGATGGTAGGTCTGCCAGAAATCGCGGTAGCGATGGTCCTGCTCGACGTTGACGATGTCGTAGTCGAGCTCTTCCTTGAGGCGCAGGCCGAACTTCTCGATGCGCTGGGCGATGATCGCCGGCCGGCCGATCAGCGTCGGCCGGGCGATGCCCTCGTCGACCACGATCTGCGCGGCGCGCAGCACGCGCTCCTCCTCGCCTTCGGAGAAGGCCACCCGCTTCTTCGTCGCGCGTTTCGCCGCGTCGAAGATCGGCTTCATCATCGTGCCGGAGGTGTAGACGAAGGCCTGCAGCCGGTCTCGATAGGCATCGAGGTCCTGGATCGGCCGCAGGGCCACGCCGCTCTCGGCCGCTGCCTTGGCGACCGCCGGCGCGATCTTCATCATCAGCCGCGGATCGAAGGGCTTGGGGATCAGGTACTCGGGGCCGAAGCTGAGCTTCTCGCCGACATAGGCGGCAGCCACGCGCTCGCTCTGCTCGGCCTGCGCCAGCTCGGCGATGGCATGCACCGCCGCGACTTCCATCTCGTCGGTGATGGTGGTCGCCCCGCAATCGAGCGCGCCACGGAAGATGTAGGGGAAGCACAGGACGTTGTTGACCTGGTTCGGGTAGTCGGTGCGGCCGGTGGCCATCACGACGTCGTCGCGCACCTTGTGCGCGTCTTCCGGCGAGATCTCCGGATTCGGATTGGCCAGCGCGAAGATCACCGGCTTCGGCGCCATCTTCGCGACCATCGCTGGCTTCAGCACGCCGCCGGCCGACAGGCCGAGGAACACGTCGGCGCCCTCGATGATGTCGTTGAGCGTGCGCGCCTCGGTCTTCTGCATGTACTGGCGCTTGTCGTCGTCCATCAGCTCGGTGCGGCCTTCGTAGACCACGCCGGCGAGGTCGGTCACGTAGACGTTCTCGCGCTTCAGGCCGACCTTCAGCAGCAGGTTCAGGCAGGCCAGCGCCGCGGCGCCGGCACCCGAGGTGACCAGCTTCACTTCGCCGATATCCTTGCCCACCACCTTGAGGCCGTTGAGCATCGCGGCCGCCACCGTGATCGCGGTGCCGTGCTGGTCGTCGTGGAAGACCGGGATCTTCATGCGCTTGCGCAGTTCGCGCTCGACGTAGAAGCAGTCCGGGGCCTTGATGTCCTCGAGGTTGATGGCGCCGAAGGTGGGCTCGAGCGCGGCGATGACCTCGACCAACCTGGCCGGGTCCTTCTCGTCGATCTCGATGTCGAAGACATCGACGCCGGCGAACTTCTTGAACAGCACGCCCTTGCCTTCCATCACCGGCTTGGATGCCAGCGGGCCGATGTCGCCCAGGCCCAGCACCGCGGTGCCGTTGCTGATCACGCCGACCAGGTTGCCGCGCGCCGTGTACTTGAAGGCATTGACCGGGTCCTTGACGATTTCCTCGCAGGGCGCCGCCACGCCGGGCGAGTAGGCCAGCGCCAGGTCGCGCTGGTTGACCATCTGCTTGGTGGCCGCGATCGAGATCTTCCCGGGCACCGGAAATTCGTGGTACTCGAGCGCCGCGCGGCGCAGCTCTGCGCGCTTTTCTTCCTGCGACGGGATCTGGGAAGTCGGATCGGACATGGGGCCTTGCCTCCTGGACGCTTCTTGTAAAGGGCGCCGATTGTAGACCTCGCACCGCATGCGCTTCGGCGCGGCGCCAGCGGTTGGGACAGCACGATGCCGCTCGCGGCGAGGCCGCTGTTTTCTGGCCGGCGCACGCGGGTTCGTTCCTATCCCTTCTTCTTCCTATTCAAATTAGTAGTAGTAGTAGGGGCCGCGCCTTGCTGTGGACATCCCCACTATCTCCCGTGCCGACAAGGACTTGCGCCAGCCGAACCACTGTGGGCCGTCCTGCTTCCGGGCTGTCGCGCGAATGCGAACAACTCGGCGCACATGGCGCCGCCTGTGGACAACCCTCATCTTGTGCCGGACCTATCCCCAGGGTTGTGCCTGCGCCGAGCAAAAGCGCCGACCCGAGGCGGCGCTGTGGCAATATCCCCGGCTCGGCAAACCACCCTTGTTGGAGGAGCGACCATGGCGCTGATGGATTTCATCAAGAAGCAGTTCATCGACATCATTCAGTGGACCGAGACCGGCGACGGCACGCTGGCCTGGCGCTTCCCGATGGCCGACATGGAGATCCAGAACGGCGGCTCGCTCACGGTGCGCGAATCGCAGGTGGCGGTGTTCGTCAACGAAGGCCAGGTCGCCGATGTCTTCGGCCCGGGCCTCTACAAGCTCACCACGCAGACGCTGCCGGTCCTCACCTACCTGAAGAACTGGGACAAGCTCTTCGAGTCGCCCTTCAAGAGCGACGTCTATTTCTTCAGCACGCGCCAGCAGGTCGACCAGAAATGGGGAACGCCGCAGCCGATCACCGTGCGCGACAAGGATTTCGGCGCGGTGCGGGTGCGCGCCTTCGGCAACTACAGCTTCCGCATCGCCGATGCCAAGCTGTTCCACACCGAGATCTCCGGCACGCGCGAGATCTACACCGTGGCCGACCTCGACGGCCAGCTGCGCGGACTGGTGCTGCAGAACATCAGCAACGCGATCGCTTCCAGCGGCGTGCCCTTCCTCGACCTGGCGGCCAACCAGATCCAGTTCGCGCAGGCGCTGGCGGCGCAGCTGGTGCCCGAGTTCGCGAAGATCGGCATCAAGCTCGAGAACATCACGGTGCAGAACGTCTCGCTGCCCGAGGAACTGCAGAAGATCCTCGACCAGAAGATCGGCATGGGCATGGTCGGCAACGACATGGGCAAGTTCATGCAATACCAGACGGCGCAGGCGATTCCGAAGTTCGCCGAAGGCGCCGGCAGCGGCGGTGGTGGCATCGCGGGCGACGCGATGGGTCTGGGCGCCGGCGTCGCGCTCGGCCAGGTGCTGGCCCAGAACCTGGCGCAGGGCCTGGGGCAAGGCAATGCCGCCAGCGCGGCGGCGGCTGCTGCTGCCGCGGCACCGGTCGTCTCGGTGGTCGATCCGGCCGACGTGATGACCACGCTCGAGAAGCTGGGCGAGCTCAAGAGCAAGGGCATCCTGACGCAGGAAGAGTTCGACGCCAAGAAGGCGGAGCTGCTGAAAAAGCTGGTGTGACGCCGACAGGCCGTACCTCGTCGACGCCGGCGCCGCGCCATGGCTGAGGGCGGCGCGAGCCAGCGCTACTACCGCGCACCCTGCCCAGGCTGTGGCGCGCCGGTCGAATTCCGCTCGGCCCAATCGAGCTATGCGGTCTGCCCCTATTGCCAGAGCACCGTGGTGCGCCAGGGAGAGACGCTCACGCGCATCGGCAAGATGGCGGAGCTCTTCGACGACTTCAGTCCGCTGCAATTGTTCGCCGCCGGGCGCATCGACGATCGGCCCTTCACGCTGGTCGGTCGGCTGCAATACAGCTACGGCGGCGGCCGCTGGACCGAATGGATCGCCGCGCTGGACGGCGACCGCGTCGGCATCCTGAGCGAGGACAACGGCGCCTACGTCTTCGCCGAGCCTGTGCCTCCGCAACGGGCAGTGCCGCCGGCCGGCGAGCTGCGGGTCGGCGCCAGCACCGCCTTCAATGGTGAAACCTACACCGTCGCCTCGAACGAGCAGGTGGCGCTGGTCTCGGCCCAGGGCGAACTGCCGCGCCTGCCCGAGCTGGGCCGGGCCTTCGCGGTGGTCGAACTGCGCAGCGCCCAGGGCCGGGTGCTGAGCGTCGGCTACGACAGCGATCCGCCGAATGCCTGGTTGGGGCGCTCGGTCCAGCTCGACGACCTGAAGCTGACCGGGCTGCGCGACGAGTCGACCAGGGAAGAGAAGGGCCGCAGCTTCAATTGCCCCCACTGCGGCGCGCCGGTGACGGTCAACCTGGCCGACAGCAAGAGCGTCACCTGCGGCTCCTGCCACAGCATCATCGACCTCAGCCAGGGCATCGGCGGCGAGCTGCGCCATGCCGAGCAGGACGAGCCGGTCCGGCCACTGATTCCGCTCGGTTCGGTCGGCCGCATGCAGGGCGTGGACTGGCAGGTGGTCGGCTTCCAGCACCGGATGGGCATGGCGCCGGGCGACGACGAGGCCTTCGGCTGGAGCGAATACCTGCTCTACAACCGCAAGCGGGGCTTCAGCTTCCTGGTCGATGCCGAGGAAGGCTGGAGCATGGTCACGCCGACGACCGGCGCGCCGACGATGGCCGAGAGCGGCGGCCGGGCCAGCTACCTGGGCACCACCTATCTCCTCAAGTACGCCTACAACGCCGAGACCAGCTACGTGCTGGGCGAGTTCTACTGGCAGGTCGAGCGCGGGCAGAAAACCTTCAACCGCGATTTCGCCAACGGCGCCTCGCTGCTGTCGATGGAGCGCTCGACCAACGAGCTGACCTGGTCCAGCGGCAGCAAGCTCGACAGCGCGGCGGTCGCGGCGGCGTTCAAGCTCGAGGGACGCCAGGACATGTTCAAGCGCAGCGACGCGCTGCCGCTCAGCGCGGTGCCACGCATCGGCTGCGGCACGGTGGTGCTGATCGTCATCGTGATCATCGTGCTGCTGCTCGTCCTCAGCACCTGCAGCGGCGGCGGCGGCGGTTCAGGCGGCGGCTATCGCAGTTCGGGCGGTTCGTACGGCGGCTACTCGAGCGGCGGCGGACACAAGTGAAGCAACAAATGGCAATTTTTCGGAGGTCTGCATCATGAATCTCGAATGGCTCAAGCCGGACGTCATCCTCGGATCGCTGGTCTATGCGGTGATCGGCGTGGTGGTGTTCTGGATGTGCTTTCTCATCCTCGACAAGATCACGCCCTACCACTTGTGGCAGGAGCTGGTCGAGAAGCAGAACCTGGCGCTGGGCATCGTGGTCGCCGCGATGAGCTTGGGCATCTGCATCATCGTGGCCGCCGCGATCCATTGAGCGCGCTGGCGGCGCCCGAGCGGCGCCAGTCCTCCCCGAGCCAGGTCGAGATCGCGCTGCTGGCCAGCGTCTTCGTGGTCGCGGCCTGCGGCCTGGTCTACGAATTGAGCGCGGCGGCGCTCAGCTCCTACCTGCTGGGCGATTCGGTGCTGCAGTTCAGCACCGTGATCGGCACCTACCTCTTCGCGATGGGCGTCGGCTCCTGGCTGTCGCGCTACCTGGAGCGGCAGCTGCCCGCGCATTTCCTGCGCATCGAGCTGCTGGTCGCGCTGATCGGCGGCGGCATGCCGGCGCTGCTCTTCGTCGCCAACGCCTACGTGCCGGGCGCCTTCAGGCTGCTGCTCTATGGCCTGGTCTTGGTGGTCGGCATGCTGGTCGGCCTGGAGATCCCGCTGGTGATGCGGATCCTGCGCCGTCAGGTGCTGCTGCGCGAGCTGGTCTCGCAGGTGCTGACCTTCGATTACCTGGGCGCGCTGGCGGTGTCGATCGCCTTTCCGCTGCTGCTGGTGCCGCACCTCGGCATGATCCGCACCGGGCTGCTGTTCGGCCTCATGAATGCGGCAGTCGCCGCCTGGGCGTTGTGGCTGTTCCGCCATGAGCTGCGCGGGGTGGGCGCGCATGCGCTGGCCTGCGCGCTGGCGATCGCGGCGCTGCTGGCGGGCTTCGCGCTGGCCCAGCAGATCACCTCGCTGGCCGAGGACAAGTTCTACCAGGACCGTGTCGTGTTCAGCGCCACTTCGCCCTACCAGCGCATCGTGGTCACTCGCGGCGCGGCCGGCCACAAGCTCTTCCTCAACGGCAACCTGCAGTTCGCCGAGCGCGACGAATACCGCTATCACGAGGCGCTGGTCCATCCGGCGATGTCGGCCCAGGGCGCGCCGAAGAAGGTCGCGGTGCTCGGCGGCGGCGACGGCATGGCGGTGCGCGAGATCCTCAAGTACCCGTCGGTCGAAAGCGTGACGCTGGTCGAGCTCGACCCGAACATGACCCGGCTCTTCACCGAGCACGAGACCCTGGCGGCGCTCAACGGCGGATCGCTCAAGTCGCCGAAGGTGCACATCGTCAACACCGACGCCTTCCAGTGGCTGCAGCAGACCGAAGAAAGCTTCGACGTGATCGTGGTGGACTTCCCGGACCCGACCAACTTCGCGATCGGCAAGCTCTACACCAGCTCCTTCTATGCGCTGCTCGACCGGCGCCTCGCGGCCGGCGGCTATGCGGTGATCCAGACCACCTCGCCG
>Ga0265327_10002066_pt1 | contig 22481 bp, 25 predicted proteins | sample 41621metaG_FD_202089 | JGI IMG/M metagenome (GOLD analysis project Ga0265327, IMG submission 202089) | Rhizosphere microbial communities from Carex aquatilis grown in University of Washington, Seatle, WA, United States - 4-16-21 metaG | ecosystem: Host-associated > Plants > Roots > Rhizosphere...
GACCTGGTGGACGGTGATCGTCGCGGCCCCGCTCTACATGCTGGTGCTGGTGTTCGCGCCGCTGTGCGCCCGGATCTTCGGGAACGGCTACGGCGAAGGTGCAACGGCGCTTGCCGTGCTCGCGGTCGCCGGTCTCGTCAACCTGGGCACCGGCAATGTGATGGTGCTGCTGCTGATGGCAGGCAAGAGCACGTGGACGCTGTTCGACGCCGGCGGGTCGCTGGCCGTCAACCTGGCGCTCAACGTCCTCCTGATTCCGCAGTTCGGCATCACCGGCGCCGCCATCGCCTGGAGCGTCAGCATCATCGGCACGAACCTGGTCGCGCTCTTCCAGCTGCACCGCTCCCTCGGCCTACGGCCATTCGGGCGAGGGTACCCACTGGCCTGCGCGGCGCCGGCGATCTGCTTCGGACTGGTCGGCGTCGTCGCGCGACTGCTGCTCGGCGACGGCGTCGAGGCAGCGCTGTCGACGGTGGCGGTCGGCTCAATGCTCTACCTGGTGGCGCTGTTCCGCTTCCGCGGCGACCTGCTGCTCGGGGAGCTGACGGCTTCGGTGCGGCGCGCCCGCCCCGCTGTCGCGACCTCCTGATCGGTGAGTCCATGGCGGCGTGCTGGCTGGGCGAGTGCGAACCCCAGCCTGGGGCTCACCGATCTGACTAGCGGGGGCGCAGCGGGTAGCCGTAGCGGCGCAGCAAGAGTGCTGTCATCCCGGTGACCAGCCGCTCCTCGCCCCGCGTCATGCTCGACAGCCATTCCTGGTCGACGCGCAGACGCAGCGGCCCCTCGCTGAACCGAACGGGGTTGCCGCCGATCGCGTGCTGGGCGGCGCCGGCGGCGGATGACGTGACCCCGCTGAAGCCACGGATCCCCCGCAGGACACCGGCCGGATCCGCAACCAGATCCTCGTAGCGAACCCGCATCGACGGCACGCCGGCGCGTCCCAGCGATCCCATCAGCACGTTCGCATCCATCCACATCAACGCTGTCCGCCAGGGCGCCATGCGGGTCATCAGCTGCATGCTGCCGGCGTCCGGCCTGACCACCGTCTTCGCCCAGGAATAGGCGACCCCGCGGCTGTCCCGCACCAGGTGCACGGCGCGCAGGTCAATGCCCGGTACGTGCCGGAGCACGAAGCCGTGCGGCGGGTCCTTGCTCGAGTCGACGACGACCTGGCCGCCGCTGACGGCAAGCACGCCTGCGTAGAGCCGCTGCAGAATGCCCGCGTATCGCACGAGGGCCGGACTCCGCCGGCCGAGCGGCGAGGCGGTCAGCGAGAGCTGGCGGTGGCGATCCACCGCCCGCGCCGTCGCCAGCGCGTAGTCAGGGTCGAGCCGGTGCCAGCCGCCGAAGGCGTGCTCCCCGACCGCCCGCCAGAACGGGCAGTCATGAAACGCCGCGCCGCAGCCGCAGAGATCGTTGTCGCGCAGGCCGCGCTCCCAGAGATGGCGCACCTCGCCCACGGGCACCATCCCCGGCTCCTGGGCCAGCAGCATGTCGAGCACGGTGCTTCCGCTGCGGCCCAGCCCACCGACGAACAGCACCGGGATCGGCGCCGGGCGCGTACCGGCGGGCCCCGCCGCCCGCTCCAGCACCTCCACGGTCAGGCTCCGTATGCGGCGACGAGGTTGATCGGGCTCTCCGGGCGCATCGCCGGAGCCGGCTCAAGGCGCCGTTCCCGCCACAGCAGGCCGCAGGCGATCATCACCACGTACATGGTCACCGGCAGGAAGTCGTAGACCATCATCTCGGTGAACGACATCAGGATCACGCAGTTCCAGAGGATTGTGTCCACCCGTTTTCTGCGCAGCGCGTGTAGGGACGTGAACAGGAACCAGCCGAGGTAGCAGAGCATCGCCGGGATCCCGTGTGAGAAGAGCACGAGGTAGAACTGGCCCTGGGTGCCGACGTGGGCGTTCCCGGCACTGGTGTAGGCCGAGGCACGTGGCGAGCCAAACCCGAACAGCGGGGACCGGCCGACGCCGCTGAACGCCTCCTGGTACAGCGTCGACCGGGTGCCGTTGCTGTTCCGCTGCGAGGTCAGGCGTTCGTGGATGATGCCGCCGAGCGGCGAGAGCACGATGACCGCCGCGACGACGGTGCAGAGGCCGAGCACCGCGAGCAGGACGCGGCTGCGGCCGGTGGCCGTCATCTTCACCGTGACGAAGACGAGGGCCACGCCGAGCGCGATCCACAGCCCACGGTTGATCGAGATCACCACGGGGATTGCGGCCACAGCTAGCAGCGCGATGACCAGGTGGCGGGTGAACCGGCGGCGCGCCCGCATCGCCGTGATGATCGCAAACGGCGTCAGCACCCCGACCGCCGCCGCCCACTGGTTCGTGTAGGCGTAGAAGGTCATGGGCCGGCCGATCGGGTGGCCGAGCGCCTTGAACTGCATCTCGGCGAGCGCCGGATGGACGTATGCATAGACGGTCGGATTCGAGAGGATCGACTTCGGCAGCATCTGCTGCGCCAGCGAGTGGAACGACAGCTCGGGATAGAAGACGCCGACCAGGCCGCCCAGTATGGATACGGCCCACAGGCACGTCAGCGCGCCGGCCACCGCGTCCGAGGGGAGCTCGTCCTCGGAGGCGTTGTAGACCCACAGCAGGAGCGCGGTCGCCGTCACGTAGATCAGCGCACGCCAGCCAAAGAACATCAGCCGCTGACTGGAGTCGAGCTCGATGACGGAGGCGAGCATCCACAGCAGGAAGAGCCCCCAGAGCCCGAACCCGGGTGGGACGCGCACCGGCCGCCGCAAGCACAACGATGCGCAGAACACCACCGCCATCGCGGGCCACAGGAAGTAGGACAGGCCCAGCACCCACAGCACCGGGTAGAGGCCGAAGAACAGATACATCTGCCAGCCGGCCGGGAGTCTCCGCACAGGCTCGGTCACTAAATTCCCCTCCCGCGCGCGTGCAGCATGTTCAGCAGCGGGTCGGGCGGACAGAGCCGAAGCGACACCAGCATCGCCAGGTAGCCCCTGGGCTGCACCAGATCCGCCTGCAGGGAGCGCAGCCCCCAGCGAAACGCACCGCGGACGTCGCGTGCTGCCGCACACCCGAACGCGATCTGGCCGTAGACGCGGGCCTTCCCGCGGGGCACCTGGTCGAACTCGGGGTAGTGCTCCAGGATGTAGCTCAGCCCGGCGACGTACAGATTCCACTGGCGGGCGTACCGCGATCCGGTGTGCCAGACGATGTCGACCAGCGGCTCGTTGATCATGCCGATCGGCGCCACCCGCGACGCCCGCAGCTGCCACTCGTAGTCCTCCGAGGCGGCACCCGGGATGTCCTCCGACACCAGGCCGATGCGCTCGAGGATCGCGTCGCGACGAGCGACGATGGTGCTCGAGTGCAGGACGGCGACGCGCGAGCGCAGCAGGTCGTCGAGCGTGACCGTGTCGTTGGGCGCCGTCCGAACCGTGCGATGGGAGCCGTACACCACCGTGTTCCCGCATCCCATCACGAGGATCCCGGGATCGGCCTCCATGGCGTCGATCTGGCGCCGCAGCTTGAGCGGTTGCCAGGTGTCGTCGTCGTCACAGAACGCCAGGTACGGCGACGTTGCCGCCAGGATCCCGGTGTTGCGCGCGCCCGCCAAACCCGGCGCCTGGGTGTTTCGGAGGTGCCTGACGGTGCAGCCGCCGATCGACTGCACGGAGCCGTCGGCCGGTGGCTCGCCGCCGTCGTGCACGACGATGCAGTCGATCGGCCCGTCGTAGTCCTGCGCAGCAACGGACGCGATGGTCTTGGCAAGCAGCTCGGGCCGGTCGCGCGTAGGGACAACGACCGACACTGCCGGCGCGGCGCCGCTCATCGCGGCGCCTGGGCCGAGTGCCTGAGCGTGTGACGGATGCGGAAGCGCAGCTCGCGGCCCGCGATCCGGACGAACCAGCCGGCTCCCCGGAGGTACCGCGGTCCCAGCCGGCGGGGCGACAGGATCAGCCGGAATGCCCACTCCATCCCCACCCGGCGCATCAGCCGCGGCGCTCGGCGAACGCTCCCGGCAAGCACCGGGATGGTCACCCCGCAGCAGAGGATCGGGCCTCGGACGTACGGTCGCAGCTCGTCGGCCAGGATCTCCTGGCGCGGGGCACCGACGCCGAGCAGCACCAGAGTCGGGGCCGCGGCGGCAACCCGCTCCAGCATCGCGCGATACTCATCCGGCTGCTCCCAGATCTCGGGGGGCAGCGGCTCGACGAGCACCAGGTTGTGCCGGTCGCCCTCGTGCTCTCCGAGCGCCTCGGCAGCACCTGGAGGGCCGCCCAGGATGGCGATGTCGAGACGGACGCCGGCATGCAGCACCGCGTCGGTGAGGTCGATCCCGATGACGCGAGACGGCAGCCGGGGGCCGAAGACGCGTGATGCTGCGACCAGCGGCCAGCCGTCTGCGACGTTCAGCTCGCAGCGGTTGAGAACGTCCAAGAACGACGGATCGGTCTCGGCCAGCCGCAGATGGTGCAGGTGCGAGGTGACGACGACCGCGGCTGAGCCGCTGATCGCCCGCTCCACCACCCACGCTGCAGCCTGCTCGGGCAGCAACGGGCTGAGGTGCAGCCGGCCGAATGCGAACTCGGGAGCGATCCTCGACCCGAGGGCCATTGAGGAATCGAGTGCACGGATGACCACGGTTGCCTCCCGGTCTAGTCGGCCTGGGTGCGAGGCACCTGGATCGGTGAGTGATGGGTCGTCGGGACGATGCCGCCGGCGGTCTTGCGAACCGACTTTCCGGGTGTCGGCGGGGCGTAGTAGCCGTAGCCCGAGCCGTAACCACCGGTGGTGTCCGCCGCCGTCACGACGATGCCCAGCTTGGGCGTCGGCATGGCGTCGAGCGCCTCCTTCAGGTCACCCGCCACGTCGGTGACGAGCTGGTCGGCGCGGGTCACGGCGAGGATCGCGTCGACCCTGGTGCCGAGCACCATGCCGTGGCTGATGCTGAGCAGCGGCGGCGAATCGACGATCACGTAGCGGGACGCACCCGCCAGGCTCTTCAGCGTCGCAATCAGCTCGTCGGAGGCCAGCAGCCCGACCGGCTCGGCGATCCGCCGACCCGGCGGAACGACCGTCAGGGTGCCGGGAATGCCGGCCGGCAGATCGACCTCGACGGCGACGTCGGACAGGTCAGCGTCGCCGGACAGCACGTCGGTCAGACCGGCGCGATCGCCGACCCCGAAGAACGCGGCCGCCGTCGGCCGCACCAGGTCGGCGTCCACCAGCGACACCGCGTGGCCGAGCTGAGCCAGCGCCACCGCCAGATTCGCGGCGGAGGTCGACTTGCCCTCCTGGGGAAGCGCGCTGGTGACCATGATCACCTTGCGCTTGCGAGGGGTGCAGATGACCTCGAGCCGCGCGGCGAGCATCCGGAACGCCTCACCGCTCAGGGCCTCACCGTCGAGCATGACCAGCCGGTTGGCCTGCCGCAGCTTCCGCGACGGCGTCGGGACGCTGGCCAGCACCGCGAGCTCGAGGCTCGCGGACATCTGGTCATTGGAGCGGACCCGGCGGTCGAGCGCATTGCGGACGAAGGCCGCAATCAGGCCGAGGATCAGGCCTGCCAACCCCCCCATCACCGCGTACTTGATCGGCGATGCCTTGGTCACGCTGGGAGCGCCCGTACCCGCCTGCACCTGCACACCGCGGGACTCCTGCTCCAGGTAGTTGGACAGGGCGGCGAGCGAGCGGACGTCGAGTGTGATCTGCGGCCGTAGGGTGCGGATCACGTCAACCGTCGTGGCCGGATCGAGCACCTGGGCCTGCAGCGCATTCTTGGTCTGGGTCAGATGGTTGATCACCGGCTGGTACTGCGCGGATACCGCGTTCTTGCGAGCCGCGACGTACGCGTGGGCGTAGTCGCTCGCCAGCTCGGCCGCGACCGCGGGATTGCCGCTTGTGACAGTGAACTGGAGGATGTCGGCGTCGCTGCTGGCAGTCACCGTGGACGCATGGCCGATCGAAGCCGGAGTCACGCCCGGCACGGCCGTCGCGCTCAGCTTCGCCGCCTTCTCGAGCACTTCAAGCGACCGGGCGAAGGCTGCCTGTCCTGCGAGGAAACGCTCATCGGAGATCGAGCTGGTGGACGCTCCCGACGCTGAGCCGCTGACGCTGGGCGCCTGGACATAGGTCGTCGCAACCGTGACCGTGGCGTGGTACGTCGTGTGCTTGCGGCCGGCGTAGGCGTACCCCAGGAGAGCGAGCGCCACCGTGCAAAAGAGGATGATCCACTTACGTCGCTGGACGACCGCGACGTAGTCGCCCAGGGTCAACAGTTCGCCTTGCATGGCACCGTGTCCTTGCCTCGTTGGTCAGGGGGAGCCCTCAGAGGGAGCCCGGCCGCCGGCTTTCGCCGCGCCGTCACTCCACTATCCGATCCTGTGAGTTTGACGTCAAGTCATATTGACTGATTTGCGCGTCTTGCAATACACCAGATTGACCCAATCGATCTGCAGGCGTATCACTGAGGTAGCTCCAAACCACGTCCGTGCGCCCCCGCCCGCACGCCGTGGCATGTGCCCTCGATCGATCTGCAGGTGGAGATGCCAGGCCGCCAAGGGGATGACAGTTGATAGGGATCGGAAAGCCGTTGCACGGCCGTTTTGCGTCCGTACCCGGGCGTGAAGGCTCGAGGGCGAACTTCCTCCACGAGACGTGTGAGCTGCTGTGGCCGCCGGCGCCCGCGGGCGCGGGTGCGCTCGGGACGCCCGGCGCCCACTCCAACCTGATCGTCCTGCCCAACCTGCGGCGCCCCCGGCTGGTGGTCGCCCCCGACCGGCGCGTTGCCGCTGCTGCGATTCGCCGGTACGGCGAGCCGCGCTCGGCGACGTCACGGTGGGGGACGCGCGGCCTGTCGCTACTGATGCGCTCCGGGATCGGGGGCGCCGTGCTCCGAAAGCGCGTCGTGGTGCGACCCTCGTCAGCCGCGAACACCATCGAGTCCTACCTCTCCGAGCAGCTCCAGCAGGAGCTGCGGATCAGCATGTATCTGGGCGCCGCGCGAGCCAACCGCAAGCCGGTGCTGCACCTCTTCACGCCCAACGGCGACCCGGTCGGCGTCGCCAAGATCGGCGTCTCTCCGCTGGCCCGCGAGCTGGTGCGTGCCGAGCGCGACGCTCTGAATGCCATCGATCACGCTCGGGTTCCCTCCCTACGTGTGCCCGAGGTGCTGCGCTCCGGCACCTGGCACGGCATGCCGGTCATGGTGCTGGACGCGCTGCCGACGGACTCACGCCGTCATCCGCTGTCGGACACCCACCGGGCCGAGGCGATGGCGCAGGTCGCCGCGCTCTCGGACACGGGCGAGACGGCGCTGGCCGACAGCGGCTGGTGGGCCGGGCTCGGACCCCGGCTTGACGGCGCGCGCAACACCCGCGCGCAGGAGTCGGTGCTGTCCGCCTTCCGCTGCCTGGAGAGCAAGGCCGGCGAGACGACGCTTGCGTTCGGCGCGTGGCACGGCGACTGGACGCCCTGGAACATGGCTCCGACGGTGGACGGGTTGCTCGTCTGGGACTGGGAGCGGTTCGCCACCGGCGTGCCGGTCGGCTTCGACGCCCTTCACTACTCGCTGCAGTCGAGCATCACCGGCGCCCGCCGCGATCCGCTGACGGCAGCCCGTGCGAGCCTGACCGGCGCGCCGGAGCTGCTGGCGCCGTTCGGCATCGGAACGGATGCGGCCCGCCTGACCGCCGTGCTCTATCTCGCCGAGTTGGCGGTGCGCCACCTGGCGGACGACCAGGAGGCGGCGGGCGCGCGCCTGGGGTCGGTCGACCGGTGGCTGATCCCCGCGCTGAACGTCGGGGTCGCAACGCTGTGAGGGCTCGCTCCGTCTCGCCTCCGCGCAAGCGGGTGGTTCACACCGCGTCGATCGCGGCCGCCCGCCTGTCGCGCCGCGAGCGCATGGACCCCTCGTTCCTGATCGTCGGTGCGCAGCGGTGCGGCACGACCTCGATGTACCGCGCTCTCAGCCAGCACCCGGCGATCCTGAAGCCGATGCTGCACAAGGGCGTGCACTACTTCGACATCAACTACGGCCAGTCGATGAGTTGGTACCGCGCGCACTTCCCGGCCGTCGCGCAGGCTCGACGCGTGGAGCGTGCAACCGGTTGCACTGCGATGACCTACGAATCGAGCCCCTTCTACCTCTTCCATCCCCTGGCCGCCGGCCGGATCGCCCTCGACCTGCCCACCGTGAAGCTGCTCGTCCTCGTCCGCGATCCGGTGGAGCGGGCGTATTCGGCACATGCCCACGAACTGGCGCGCGGCTATGAGACCGAAACGTTCGAGCGGGCGCTGGAGCTCGAGCCCGCGCGCCTGGCCGGCGAGGCGGAGCGGATGACCGCCGACCCGTCGTACCTGAGCCACAGCCTCCAGCATCACGCCTACGTGGCCCGCGGTCACTACGCCGACCAGCTCGACCGCCTGGAGGCCCTGTTCGGAGAGGGTCGGATCCACGTCGTGGACAGCGGCGACTTCTTCTCGACGCCCGAGCAGTCGTACGACCGGGTCACGCGCTTCCTCGGCCTTCCGCCCCTCGGCTACCCGCCGTTCGAGCGCCACAACGGGCGCCCGCGCCTGCCCCTTGACCCGGAGCTCCAGCTCGCGCTCGGCCGCCACTTCGAGCCGCACGACCGCCGGCTGGAGCGCTGGCTGGGCGGCCCGCCCAGCTGGCGCCGTTAGCAGCAGCGCAGGATTTCGCTTCCCTGCTTGGTCGTGCCCACGGCCCAGAACGCGTTGGCCAGGCCGGGCACCGTGGTGATCGCGTCGAGCGCGTTGACCGTGCCGACGTTAGGCCCGCCGAAGCTCGTCCAGCTTGAACCGTTCCAGTGGTCGAGCAGGTTGTAGGAATCGCGGTAGTTGGCGCTCGAGCGCGTGCCGATCGCCCACACGTTGGTCCGGCCGGTGGTCGCGATCCCGTACAGCTGGCGGTGGATCGGTGCTGTCGGCGGGTTGTCCGGGGCCCATGCCCCGCCGGTGAGCGCGTCCACAAGGCCATGGCACACGATGCAAATCTCCAGGTCCTGCGTCACGTAGCCCGCCGTCCACACGTTCGTCGCGGACGAGCCCGCAACGCCGTCCTCAACACTGTTGGGGCCGGCGCCGGGCAGCCCGACGCGCGCCCAACTCGTGCCGTTCCAGTGGGCCGCCAGGGGATGCGCGGTCCCAGGGTTGCCGGTGTAGGTGTTTCCGACTGCCCAGACGTCGTTCGATGCGATGTCGACGACGCTCAGAAACTGGCCACCGACGCCGGGCAGGGTGTACGACTTCTTCCAGCTGGTGCCGTCCCAGTGGGTGATCACGGGCTGCAGGTTGTCGTCGCCGCCGACCGCCCATAGGTTCGTCGCAGAAGACCCGTCGATCGCCTTCAGCTCGGCGTAGGCAGGCATGCGCTGCAGCGTGAACGTGGAGCCGTCGGTTGAGTGCTCGAGGAAGCTGACCGGGAAGAACCCCGTACCCTGCGCCACCCCGACTGCCCACACGCCGGCGGGCAGCACCTTGATCCCCTCCACGCCGGCGTCGGTCGTGTTCGGCACGGGTGCGGCCTTCACATGCGTCCAGGTGGAGCCGTTCCAGTGGTCGAATGCCGGGTGTCCAGGGTGGGTCTCACCGCCCGCCCAGGCATCCGTGGCCGAGAGCGCGTCGACCGCGTAGAGCTGCACTCCGGTGGTCTGGTCGTTGAAGGTCATCGCATGCCACGGGTTCGGGACAGCGGTCGCCGTCGCGGCCGATGCCATCACGGCGGCAGGTGTCAATACGCATAGGGCGAGCAGCTTCCTCATGCCGCCGCGATCGTAGCGAGCGTATGACAAAACCGTCAAGTGTTGGCGTGCGTCTGGACTGCCCGTACTATCGAAGGGTGGCAAGCGCTCCCCCGCTCCCGGCGCCGCGCCGGCGTCGCGTCCTTCCAGTCGTCCTGGTCGTCGCACTCCTCGGCCTGACCGCCGCGGCGTACGCACATGGACGACTCGTCGGTTCTGGGCCCGCCGGTCCTCCGCCTGCCGTGCCTGCACCGCACGTCGAGCGGGCGCACGTCGTCCAGCCCTGGATCACAACCAGCCACGGCCAGTTCGTCGATCGGGCCGGGCACAGCGTCGTGCTGCATGGCGTGGACGTTGCCATCACGGGCAAATGGATCTACAAGAACGCCCTCGGCCTGGATGCGAACTTCGTCCGCATCGTGGCCCCCTGGAGCCTGTTCGAGAAGGTCGCGCCGACGGGCGGCGTGCACCACTGGGACGCCGCCGAGCTGGCCGCGCTCGACAAGGAGGTGGCGTACTTCGGGCGCCACCACGTGAACGTGCTGATCGACTTCCATCAGTACCGGTGGTCGCCGTACTTCGCCGGGCATTTCCCCTGCACGACCAGTGAGTGCCTGCCGACCGGCGTCCCCGCCTGGTACTACCGAAACGGGCGGTTCCCCGATACCAAGGACGGACAGCGCGCCGCAGAAGCGGCGTTCTGGACGAGCGAGGCGAAGACCACCGAGCACGCCTATGCCGCCTTCGCCGCGATGATGGCGACCCACTTCGCCCGCGATCCGAACGTGGTCGGGTACGAGATCATCAACGAGCCCCACCCCGGCACCCTGTCGGGCGGGCAGGCGACCCAGGTCATGCTGCAATGGCAGGCGTCCATCCTGCGGGTGCTGCAGAGGGTCGACCCGACGCGCACCGCGTTCGTCATGTGCAACGGGGGCGGCAGCGGGGTCGGCACCGCCGACCTGCGGGTGCTCGGCTCCCTCGACCACGTGGCGCTCGACTGGCACGACTACTACAACGGGCGCAGCGGCGGCGGGCTCGACTCGACTGGCGACACCTGGGTGCCATCATGGGCGACCACGCACAACCAGCAGGCAACCTCCTACACGGGCACGGAGGCCAACCAGGCAAACGTCCTGGCGTGGCCGGTTCGCACCGCCCAGCGGTTCGGCGTCCCGCTGCTGATCGGTGAGTGGGGCACTCGCTCCGACGCCTCCGGCTGGCAGACCTACCAGTCGCAGATGCTCGCCCTGTTCGCGCAGCACCACATCAGCAACGCGCGCTGGGAGCTGAAGAGGGGCGGCGGGCTCGGGCTGCTCACCCCCCAGGGCAAGCTGAACGCCGCCGCGCGCCAGCTGGCGACCGCCGGCCGCTGATCAGTCGGCGATTCGCCGGCAGACGGCGATGCGCGCCACCGGTAGCGACGTGTGCAGGGCCAACTTACGGCGAGCCGTCCACCGGTCCGGGTGCACGCTCCAGCTGTCGTGCGGCGTGCAGGCACGAGAGGGGCTCGTCAGCTCAGACATCTGACCCGCGCCCGCCAGGACGTGGCGCGGCGGCGAGCCGCTGGCAACGGTGGCCAGGAGCCAGCCTGCGATGACCGCGACCAGCGCTCCCATGATCAGGCGCCGCACCATGCGGGGAACATAGCGCCAGGCACGGGGTTCCCCCGATGCGAGCGCGCGCGGCGGCTCCGATGATGGGCGGCATGAAGTGGCCATCCACCTTTGGCGTCATCATCCCCCTCTGCGTGGCGGCGGTGTGGATCCTCGCGGCTCTTCCTTCGAGCGATCTGTCCGGGTCAACTGCACGGTACGCGAGGGAGGCACCCCACCGTTCCTCGCGGACCGCCTCAGTCGTGCTGGTCGATGAGCTGCTTGATGATCGGGTTGAGCCGGTCGTGCGCATGCCCGTACCACGACGAGTGGGCCATCCCGTCGAGCAGATCGAACGTGGCGCCGGGAATCATCTCGGCCAGCTCGCGGCCATCCTGCGGCGGCGCCTGCATGTCCTCGGCGAACGCGATCACGTGCACGGGAACGCGAACCGAGCCAAGCTCTGCTCGCTGGTCGTAGCGCAGCGACGCGTCCCACTGCGGGATCAGCGACGCCTCGTTCTCACCAGTGTCGATCCACGCCAGCAGGAGCTCGCGCAGCTTCGGCCACAGCTCCCGGTCGCCCAGCGCCTGAGCCGGATAGCACATAGCGGCATAGTGGGTGACCCCCATCATGCCGTCGAGCCGGCCGCCACGGCGGCGAAACTCGATCTCTGCCTCCTGGTAGTCCCACCCCCACCCGGTGCTCCAGGCCCCGGTGCCCATCACCACCGCGCAACGGATCAGGTCGGGCCGGTCGATCACCACCTGCTGGGCAATCGCAGCGCCCAGTGAGCTGCCCACCAGCGCGACCGGTGGCTCGCACACCGCCTCGATCAGCTCGGCCGCGTCCTGCGCAAACGCCTCGATCGGCCAGGGCTGGGGGAGGTCGCAGTTCGTCTCGCCGATGCCGCGATTGTCGTAGGTGGTGCAGCGAAAGAACTGATCGAACCACGGCGTCTGGAACAGGCGCCAGTCGTTCCCACTCGTCCCCCCGCCCGCCACCCAGACGAGGTCCGCGCCGGCTCCGGACTGCTCGTAGCTGATGCGTGCGTGGGTTGCGTCGTGGAAGGGCATGGGTGGAGCGGCGAGCGAGTCTAGCCGGTCGGCCCGGACGAGCACGCCTGAGTGCTACTCAGGGGAATGGCCGCGGCCGGGTGGGGTCTGCAAGTCTCCCCGGCCGCGCCATGCCTCACGTCGGGATCTAGCTGAAGGTCACGCTCAGCGTCGACTTGCTGCCGTCCAACCCGAGCACGATCGAGCCCAGCCCAGGCGTCGCACAGACGTAGACCGCACCACCCGAGCCGATCGTCGAGAGATCGCTGCCGTTGTAGTTGATCGTCTGATCGGTCGCCGTCTTGTTGTTGACCTTGAACGACGCGAACTTCCTCGCGCACGGCTTGCTGGTGTTGGTCCATCTGCCGGCGACGCTCAGGGACGTCGGGTGGTACCTGGCCACGCCCTTGGATGTGGAGCGGATGTTGACCGCCGGCATCTTTCCGGCCGCCGCGCCGTTGGCGGCCGCGGCGCGCACACGCACACCAGCCGAGTGTTGAGACGCGCCTGCCGGCGAGGCCAGCGCAAGCGCCGCCAGCACGGCGGCGGCGCTGAGCCCGGCCTTTCCAAACTTCCTCATTGTGATACCCCCTTGGTTGAATAGCGCCGGAGTATCCCAAGGTGGCAACCCCTCGTCAAGACGCCATAAGCCCGGGTCCCGCGTATCCAGGCGACAGGGGTGGCAGGATTCGAACCCGCGACCTACGGTTTTGGAGACCGCCGCTCTACCAACTGAGCTACACCCCTTTGGGCGTGCCCAGTGTAGAAGATCCGGCCTCTAGGCCATCCCGGCGGCGGCCAGGAAGCGGCGCAGCTTCGGCTCGTTCGCCGGGTCGGCCGAAACGCCGGTGAAGCCCATGCCGACGATCGGTCCCATGGCGGCGACTCGGGCGACCAGGTCCTCGGCGTGGGCCACCGCCACGCCGTCGGGCTCGGGCATGAAGCAGTGGAACTCGGCCAGGTCGAGGACGTCGCAGTCGAAGGCGATGTAGATGCCGGCCGTCTCGTCTACGACGTCGGACAGGCCGACCTCAGTCGTCTCCAGCCCGACCGACGCGATGAACTCCAGCTCCGGCTGATCGAGGCTGCGGGCTCCGATCAGCGCGGCGTCGGCGACCTGAACGACGCCGTCGTCGAGCAGCATCCGGTAGGGCATGCCCCAGAGGTTGCCGGACGGTGAGGTCTCGGGCGTGTTGAGATCGCCATGGGCGTCCAGCCAGACGACCGATATCCGGCCGTGACGCTCCGCCAGTCCCCGCACCGCGCCGACGTGCGTGCAGCAGCAGCCGCCCATCAGCACCGGCCGCTCGGGCAGGCTGTGCGCAAGAACGGCAGTCTCCTGGTCGAGCGTCTCCTCCGCCACGATCTCGGCCTCGACCAGGCCCAGGTCGAGGAGGGCGGCACGCTCCATGTCCTCGCCGCCGACGCCGAAGGCGCGCGGCACGCGGACCAGGCGGGCGGGGCCACTCACGCCGGCTGCAGCTCGTCGAGGGTGTCGCCCAGGCCGCGAAGGTCGGGCAGCTCGCGGGTCGGCGGTACAGCCGCGTCCTCGTCCAGCCGGTTGATCCAGACATTGCGGATGCCCAGGTCGTTGGTCGGCACGATGTCGTGGAAGAGGCTGGCAGCCACGTGGATGTGGTGCGCCGGATCGGCTCCCGTCTCCTGGCGGAACCGCTCCCAGTGGGCATGGGCCGGCTTGTACGACCGGATCTGCTCTGCGACGATCACCACGTCGAACGGCGCCCCCAGGTGCGGTAGCGAAGACTGCAGCAGGTCGACGTCGCAGTTGGACAGGATCGCCAGCCGCCACCCGCGCTCGCGCGCCGCGCGCAGCTCGTCCGGCACCTCGGGATGCGCGGGCCAGGTGGCCAGCGACTCGGACAGCGCGTGCGCCCGGCCGTCGAGCTCGACGCCCTGTTCACGGGCCAGCTCTGCGAGGCAGAGGTCGAGCACGTCGCGGTAGGTGTGATAGCCGTCAGCCTGGATGCGGGGCTCGACCTCGTGGTAGCGGGCGAGCAACGCGGGCACATCGGCCCCGGGGAAGGTGGCCGCGAGACAGGCAGAGACCCCGCCGTCCCAGTCGATCAGGGTGCCGTAGCAGTCGAAGGTCGCCCAGCGGTCAGCCATCCGTCAGACAGTAGATGATTCTTCTGGCACACATCCGCGATCTCACGACACCCACACGCGCGTCGTTCATCTCTACAGTCGCGAACATGAGCACACAGCACATCATCATCGATTCGCCGATCGGCGAGCTGCTGGTCACCGCCACGGACGACGCGGTGACCGGCCTGGAAATGGCGCCCTTCGAGCCTCCAGACGAGCCCGCTCGGGCTGGACCCAACACCGTCCTGCGGGCCGCGAAGACGCAGCTCAACGCGTACTTCCGCGGCAAGCAGACAACGTTCGACCTGCCGCTGGCTCCGGCCGGCACCCCGTTTCAGCAGGGTGTCTGGCAGGAGCTGACGCGAATCCCGCTCGGGGAGACGATCACCTATGCCCAGCTCGCGGAGCGAGTCGGGCGGCCCGGGTCATTCCGGGCGGTCGGGGCGGCCAACGGCCGCAATCCGATCTCGTTGATCATCCCCTGCCACCGGGTGATCGGCTCGGGCGGAAGCCTGACCGGGTACGGAGGAGGCATCGACCGCAAGCGCTGGCTGCTCGACCACGAGGCAGCGATGACCGCGGCGTCGGGCGGCACGAGGAAGGCGGCGGCGGGCGCGTAGTCCGCCGCGGTGCCCGGCGGGCGGGCGGAGCGAACAGCTCGGCCTACCCGCCGGGTGTTGCAGGGACCCATCGCCCGTGAACGTCGCGGGCCAGGCGGCCGTCGATCTCCAGCCGGGCAAGCGCCGCAGCGACCGCTCCCGGCGTCATCCCAAGCCGTGCCGCGAGCTCGTCGGCGTATGCCGGCGAGCGTCCCAGCTCGGCCAGCATGGGGTCGTCGTCTGACGCAGCGGCAGCGGCACGCGGGGCGTCGATCCCGAGCCAGGCGAGAAGGTCGGTCACATCCTCCACCACTCCGGCGCCGGCCTTGATCAGCGCATTGGTGCCGCGAGCCACCGACACGCCCGGCCACCCAGGGACGGCGAGCACGTCACGGCCGAGGTCGAGCGCCATGTCAGCGGTGATCAGCGCGCCGCTGCGCTCGGCAGCCTCGACGACCAGGGTGGCGTCGGCGAGCGCCGCGATCAGCCGGTTGCGGGCCGGGAACCGCCACGGCGCCGGCGGGGTGCCCGGCGGATACTCCGAGACCAGCAGACCGGCTTCGCGAACGCGGTTGAACAGGCACGCGTTGGTGCGCGGGTACGCCACGTCAGGCCCCGTGCCCAGCACCGCGAGCGTCGGGCCGCCGGCGGCCAGCGCGCCCTCATGGGCAGCCGCATCGACGCCCAGGGCAAGGCCGCTGACCACCGTCACGCCGGCTGCGGCGGCTCCCGCCGCAAGGTCATGGGCCAGCCGGCGAGCGGCGTCCGCGCCGCGCCGTGAGCCGACGATCGCAACGGACGGCCCCTCAGGTGCGAGCAGATCGAGCCGGCTGCCGGCCACGAACACCGCCAGGGGCGGGTCGGCAAGCTCGGCAAGCCGCGGCGGGTACCCCGGCGCCGAGGCGGTCAGACACTCGATGTCGCGGCTGCGCAGCTCGTCGGCCCAGGTGGCGGCGCCAGCCGCGTCGCTCCGGCGCAGCTCGGTTGCAAGCGGCGCCGGCACGCCCAGCCGGGCGAGCTCAGCCGGTGACGAGCGCAGCAGCCGGGCGCACCCGAACTTGCGGGCAACCCCACCCGGGTCGAGCTCGCTCCGCGCTCCCGCGCAGGCGACCCGGAGCTCGTCCTCAGAGGCGCTCACCGCAGCTCCATGCGGTAGGACAGGGCCTCGGCAACGTCGTCGGCCTCCACCTGATCGCGCCCGGACAGGGCAGCGACCGTCGCAGCCACGCGCCTCGCTCGGGCGGCGCCGCGGCCCGACAGCAGCCTTGTCTCGGTCGCGCGCTGGAGCAGCGCCTCGGCCTCGGGCAGGTGGTGGGATCCAACGGCCGCCAGCAGCTCTCGAGCTGCCGCGACCCGCGGACCGACCGCCGTGGTCGACTCGCCGGGATCGCCGTGTGCGGCGGCCCGGGGCACCTCGATCCGCAGGTCGAAGCGGTCGAGCAGCGGCCCGCTGATCCGCATCCGGTAGGCGGTCATCCGCGGGATCGAGCAGCGGCATTCGACCGCACCGTCGCCCAGGTGCCCGCAGGGGCAGGGGTTCATCGCGGCGACCACCAGGCAGCGGGCGGGCATCCGCACCGCCCCCGCGGCCCGGCTGATCAGCACCTCGCCATCCTCCAGCGGCAGGCGGAGCGCCTCCAGCGCCGGCCGAGTGAACTCCGGCAACTCGTCGAGCAGCAGGACCCCGCGGTGAGCGAGCGTCACCTCTCCTGGCCTCAGCGCGGCGCCGCCGACCAGCGCCGCCACCGACGCGCTGTGGTGCGGCGCCCGGAACGGCCGCTCGGAGATCCGCACGCCCGCCGGCAGCAGGCCGGCCGCCGAGTGGATGCGGGTGATCTCGATCTCCTCGGAGATCGTCGGCGGTGGCAGCAGCCCGGGCAGCCGGCGCGCCAGCAGTGTCTTGCCCGACCCGGGCGGACCGATCATGAGCAGGTTGTGCCCGCCGGCCGCGGCGATCTCGACCGCCCGCCGGGCGCCGGCCTGGCCGTGGACGTCGGCGAGGTCGGGGACAGGTGACCGCGGAGCGACCGCGGGGTCGCCAACCTCTACGGGCTCGGCGCGGCCCTCCAGGATCGCCACGGCGTGGCGGAGGTCGCGAGCGGGCAGCACGGGCACGGCGCCGGGGAGGCGCGCCTCGGCGGCATTCTCGGGCGCGACCAGCAATCCGTCGAGGCCGACCCGCCCAGCGGCCTCGGCGATCGCCAGTGCGCCGCCCACCGGGCGCAGGCGCCCGTCCAGCCCCAGTTCGGCAGCGGCAGCCACCCGGGCGACGCGCTCGCCCGGCGCCTGGCCGGACGCGGCCAGCACCGCCAGCGCGATGGCGAGGTCGAAGCCTGACCCCTGTTTGCGCTCCCGTGCCGGCGCCAGGTTCAGGGTCAGCCGGCTGGACGGAAACTCGTACTCGGCCGAGCCGATCCCACTCCGCACCCGCTCGCGGGCCTCCTGCACCGCCCGGTCGGCCAGCCCGACCACCACGAAGCTCGGCACACCCCGGTGCAGGTGGGCCTCGACGTCGAGCCGGTGGGCGACCAGGCCGGACAGCCAGAAGGTGACCGCGCGCGCAATCATGGCCGCCCACGCTACGGAGGAAGGGCGCGCGGGTGGGTCACGAGATGTGGAGGAACGGTGTCAGAACGCGGCCGGCACGTGATGCACGCTGAAGCCGTCTACGGCGATCACGTCGAAGCGCACCGTCTCGACCGAGGGGTCGTCCGCCATCAGCAGCTCGGCCGCCTCGCGGAGCCGCCGCCGCTTGTGCTCGCCGACGGCCTCCAACGGCGTCCCCCGCACCGGGGTTCGCCGGGCCTTGACCTCGCAGACCACCAGCAGCGGGCCGCGGCGCGCCAGCAGGTCGACCTCACGGCCGGCCACGCGCACGTTGCGGCCGACGATCCGATACCCGCGGACCCGCATCGACCACGCCGCGGCCGACTCGGCCAGCCGCCCGTACCTACTCGGCGAGAGCCAGCTCGGCGTACGCACGAGCGTCGAAGCTGCGGCGGTGGAGAGGAGTCACGCCGAGGCGGCGGACGGCGTTCGAGTGCTCCTCGGTGATGTAGCCGACGTGCTGCTCGAACCCGTAGCCGGGATAGCGGTCGGCGACCCCGTGCATGTACCGGTCGCGCGTCGTCTTGGCGATCACCGATGCCGCCGCGATCGCCGCGCTGCGACCGTCTCCACCGACGATTCGCCGGTGCTCGAGCCCGCAGCCCGCCGGCAGGTGGAAGCCGTCGGTCAGGCGCACCTCGGGCAGCTGTCCCAGCGCTCGCAGGGCCCGGTCCATCCCGTACAGGTTCGAGCGGTGAAGCCCGCGCTTGTCGATCTGGTCCGACGAGACGACGACCACCGCGACTCTGGCGGCGCAGTCCAGGATCGCCTCGGCCAGCCGATCGCGCTTCTCGCGATCGAGCCGCTTGGAGTCGTCGAGATCCCGCAGCCGGCGCTTGTTGACCCGCTCGAGGTCGAGGCAGACCGCCGCCACCACCAGCGGCCCGGCCAGACAGCCACGCCCCGCCTCGTCCGTGCCGGCCACGTAGCGGACGCCCAGCCGGCGGTCGTGCGCCAGGAGACGGAGGCCGGGGGGACGAGAGGCAGGCATCCCTGCGAGGGTATCGCGCCGAGCGGACGCGGGCGAGCCGGATGTGTGCCTAAAGGGCGCTGAGTCTGTTCAGCGGCCAGTAGGTGGCGAACGCCTCGCCGATGATGTACTTGCCGGGCAGCGGCCCCCAGCTGCGGCTGTCCTCGGAGTCGCCGCGGTTGTCGCCCATCATGAAGTAGTCGCCCTTGGGCACGTGATAGGTGCCGATCGTGCCCTCCTGCGTCCCCTTGGGCAGGAACGATTCGTCGAGGAGATGGCACCCGGTGGTCGCCGTCTTGCAGACGGTGACGCTGTTCGGCTTCACGATCACCGTCTCGCCGGGCAGGCCGATCACCCGCTTGATGAACGTGACGCCCGCCTCGGTGTTCGCACCCTTCTCGGCGATCTGCCCGACCCCAGGCGGGTGGAACACGACGATGTCGTAGCGGTGCGGCGAGTGGAACCGGTAGATGAAGCGGGACACCAGCACCCGGTCGCCGACCATCAGCGTCGGCTCCATCGACGCCGAGGGGATCCGGTAGGGCTTGATGACCCAGCCGTTGACCACGTACCAGAGCCCGAAGGCGCAGACCAGGATCAGCACCAGCTCGAGCAGTGGGTCGAACTGGCGGCGCTTCGACTTCTCGGGAGGCGGCTCCTCGCCCTCGCCGGTGGCCGGCGGCTCGGCCTCAGGCGCGAGCGCGCCGTTCGGCTGCGCGTACTCCTCGTCAGAGGGGGTGAACGCCTCTTCGGCCGGCGTGCGGTCAGCCTGGCCGACCGGCTCCGGCCCCGGCGGCGTCTCCCCGCCGGATGGGGGCACGAACTCGGTCACAACGGCAGGCTCAGCGCGACTTCTCGCGGACGCGGGCGGCCTTGCCGACCTTGTCGCGCAGGTAATACAGCTTCGCCCGGCTCACGTCACCGATGCTGGCGACGTCGATCCGGTCGATGCGCGGCGAGTGCAGCGGGAATGTTCGTTCGACGAAGACCTCGTTGAACGACTTCTTGCGGACCGTGAACGTCTCCCGCACGCCTTCGCCCTGCCGCTTGATGCAGATCCCCTCGAACACCTGCACGCGATGCCGGGTGCCCTCGATGACCTTGAAGTGGACGCGTACCGTGTCGCCAGCCTTGAATTCGGGCACCTCGCGGCGCTGGCGGTTCTCGATGTCCTGAATCACGTTCACGGTGCGACGTCCTCGGGTCGGGGCCAAAGGATGCTAGCGGAGGCCCACCGCCGGTCACAAATCGGAGCCGTCGCGGGGTCGCCGCTGCCGGCTCTGCTCCCGCCGCCAGCGCTCGACCTCCCCGTGATTGCCCGACAGCAGCACGTCAGGCACCGTCCAGCCACGGAAGTCCTCCGGGCGCGTGTAGTGGGGGTATTCGAGGCCGCCCTCGAGCGCCTCGGAGAACGACTCCTCCACCCCGCTCTCGGCAGCCCCGAGCGCTCCGGGCAGCTTGCGGGTGACGGCGTCGACCACGGCCATCGCGGCGATCTCGCCGCCTGACAGGACGTACCGGCCGACCGAGATCTCGTCGTTGGCGAGCCCGTCGTGAACGCGCTGGTCGAACCCCTCGTAGCGGCCACAGAGCAGGGTCATGCCTGGCCCGGCCGCGAGCTCGTCGACGACGGCGTCGGTCAACTCCCGCCCGACCGGCGTCAGCACCGCGATCCGCCGCGACCGCCGCACCTCCTCGGCCGGCATTCCATACGTCGCCTCCAGCGCCGCGCAGACGACGTCGACGCGGATCACCATCCCGGCTCCACCGCCGTAGGGGGCGTCGTCCACCTGCCGGTAGTTGCCGATCGCGTGGTCGCGCAGGTCGAGCGTGCGGAGCGCCAGCGAGCCTGCCTCGATCCCGTTTCGCACCGGCCGCGACTCGCGCATCCAGTCCAGGTATGACGGGAACAGCGTCATCACGTCGATCTCGAGCGTCACAGGAAGTCCTCGCGGATCGAGATCCGGCGGGCCGCCAGGTCGACCTCCAGCACGACGTCCTCGACGAACGGGAGCTGCAGCGGCTCGGCGCCGCCGGCGACCTCGAGCACGTCGTTCGCCGGGTACGTCAGCACCTCCGCCACCTCACCCAGACGCCGGTCGCCGGCCCACACCGAGCAGCCGACCAGGTCGGCCTGGAAGAACTCTCCCTCGTCCGGGTCGGGCAGCTCGGCCCTGTCGACGGAGACCGGAAAGCCGCGCAATGCGTCGGCCTCCTCGCGACTGGCGGCAATGTCGAGCCGCAGGATCGGGCGGTCGGCCGTGCCCTTTCGTGCGGCGATCCGCGCCGTCCGCTCGCCGACCTCCACCTCGAGCCCGGCATCCAGCGCCACGTCGCCGCCGTGTCCCGCCAGGTGGAAGGACCCGTCGAGGCCGTGCGGACGGCCCACGGTCCCGACGATCAGGCGGCTGCGGTCTGGGTCAGGCTGCGATCTCGACATGCACGCGGCGGCCCGAACGCACGGACGACGCCTTGACGACCGTCCGCAGCGAGCGGGCGATCCGGCCCTGCTTGCCGATCACCTTGCCGACATCCTCGGGGTGCACGTGCAGTTCCAGCAGCAGCTCCCCCGACTCGCGCTCCACACGCTCCACCGAGACGTCGTCGGGGTTGTCGACGAGCTCGCGGGCAAGGAAGACGAGCAACTCCTCCACGGCTAGATGGTTGATCGCACGGCGGCGTGCTGGTCGGGCGAGCGAGAACCGAGCCTGGGCAGGACGCAGGGAGCGCTCGGGCTGGAGGCCCGGGCGCGATCGAGGACGAACCCAGGCGACGGTTCGCAGCCGAAGCGCAGCCGCCCTGAACGGGCGCCAGCCCGGCTCCGGTCGGCAAGCGACCAACCACGCGCCGGCGTGGGATCACCCATCGTTCTAGACGCCCGCGATCTTGAGCAGCTTCGAGACCGTGTGGGTCGGCTGTGCGCCGTTTGCGAGCCACGCACGCGCGCGGTCGGTGTCGATCTCGATCAGCGACGGATCGTGCTGTGGGTTGTAGCGACCGATCGTCTCGAGCGTGCGGCCGTCGCGCGGCACGCGCGAGTCAGCCACGACCACGCGGTAGATCGGGTTCTTGGCGCTGCCATGGCGCGCCAGGCGGATCTTGACCACATTACCTCCGTTGTAGACCGGGAAACTGCGGCATCTTACCCTGAGCCACCTGTTTCATCATCCGCTGCATCTGGCGGAACTGGGTCAGGAGCTGGTTCACCGACTGCACGTTGGTGCCGCTGCCGGCGGCGATCCGGCGCCTGCGGCTGCCGTCGATCAGCTTCGGATTGCGCCGCTCGGCCGGCGTCATCGACAGGATGATCGCCTCCACCCGGCCCAGATCCTTCTCGTCCACCTTCATGTTGCGCACCTGGCGGCCGACGCCCGGCACCATCCCCAGCAGGCCGGCGAGGCCGCTACCCGACGCCATCTTGCGCACCTGGTTCAGCTGCCCCAGAAAGTCGTCGAGCGTGAACTCCGACTTGCGGATCTTGGCCTCGAGCTCGGCCGCCTCGTTCTCGTCGTACTGCTCCTGCGCCCGCTCGATCAGCGACATGACGTCGCCCATGCCGAGGATCCGCGAGGCCATCCGGTCGGGGTGGAACTCCTCCAGCTGGTCGAGCTTCTCGCCGACCGACACGAACTTGATCGGCTTGCCGGTGACCGCCCGCACCGCCAGCGCCGCACCGCCGCGGGCGTCGCCGTCCAGCTTGGTCAGCACGACGCCGTCGTAGTCGACAGCGTCGGCAAACGCCTCGGCCGTCGTCACCGCATCCTGGCCGGTCATCGAGTCGAGGACGAGCAGCAC
>Ga0265327_10002067_pt1 | contig 22472 bp, 22 predicted proteins | sample 41621metaG_FD_202089 | JGI IMG/M metagenome (GOLD analysis project Ga0265327, IMG submission 202089) | Rhizosphere microbial communities from Carex aquatilis grown in University of Washington, Seatle, WA, United States - 4-16-21 metaG | ecosystem: Host-associated > Plants > Roots > Rhizosphere...
ATCAATCGCTTTGCTAATAGCAAGCCCCTTAGCCGGCACATCCTTGCGCTGCAGGGCGCCTTTCGCTTCGGCTAAACGCTGCAGACAACCCTGCATCAACATCTGAATCAACTTATGTGGCGAGGCGCTCTCGACGATGGCGGCGATATTAACTTGCTGATACTGCGACAGGGCGCGCTGACTAACCATGGTGCGATTACCTCCGGCAACTGCAATGACGGACACTGCATGCGATTGAATTATAGGCAATACAAATAATTTAACGGTTAGAACCGAGCAATGCTAGCCGTAGCCGCCGATTCCGAACACTGATTCCATTCACCACAAGGATAGCGACCACAATGCCGATAACTTTACCCCGGACTACTACTTATATATAGGACTCAAGCAAACCAAATATCAACGGCCAGCGAAACGGTCGATTACCCATTTTTCAAGAATCGGCAAAAATCATATCCAATCAATCTAAACAGAAAATTAAAGGTCTGGGAAATGGTGCCGATACCCTTTAGCGAAGAGGTCTTGTAAGCGGTGTGAACCTGCACCATCACTAGCAACCAGCTCCCTTCTCACCAAGTCGCGAAGGGGCACAGGAGAAAGAAAATGTCTCAAGTCATTAACACTAACATCAACTCGCTTATCGCTCAGAACAACCTGAACAAATCGCAAAGCTCGCTGCAGACCTCGCTGACCCGCCTGTCTTCCGGCCTGCGCATCAACAGCGCTGCGGACGACGCCGCCGGTCTGGCGATCAGCTCGCGCTTCACCACGCAAATCAATGGCTTGAACACCGCCTCGCGCAACGCCAACGACGGTATCTCGCTCGCCCAAACCACCGGCGGCGCGTTGGACGAAGTGACCAACAACCTGCAACGTATTCGCGAATTGGCGGTACAGTCCGCCAACGGTACCAACTCCGCCAGCGACCGCGCCGCACTCGACTCCGAAGTACAACAACGTTTGGCGGAAGTTGATCGCACCGCTTCGCAAACCTCGTTTAACGGCTTGAATGTTCTCGATGGCACCTACGGCACCTCGCAGTTCCAGGTTGGCGCTAACGCTGGTCAGACCATCTCCGTCACCTTGTCGCAAGGTGTAAAAATCGGCCAGATCGGACAAATTGCTACGCAGACTGGAGCGGCAACTAACGCGACAGCGCTCAGCGGTACCGACACGATTCAAGTGGGAACTGGCCCTGTCACTACGATCGGTGCATCAGTTGCCGGCACAGCTGCAGGCCAGACAGTAGGCAGTGCCTATGCGAAAGCGGCAGCCGTTACAGCAGCCGGAGTGCCAGGCCTTACCGTAACCGCTCAAAACAATGCCGCTGTCACAATTGCAGCCGTCTCAACTACAGTGGGTAACGTAGCCGGTACTTATAGCTTGGCGGTTAATGGCACAAATATTTTTAGCGCACGAGATGTAAGCACCACCGGTATTACTCAACAACAAATAACCGACGCGATTAATGCGCAAAGCGGAACGACGGGGGTTTCTGCAGCATTGTCGGGTACTAGCTTGCTGTTGAGCACAACAGATGGACGAGACATCAAAATTGATCAAACAAACACCGGCGCAGCAGCAGCGGCAGCAACAGGCGGTCTCTCTACGGCTGGAGCGCCCGTTACGTCGAACGGGGTTTCCTACGCGGCAGCTACAGTAACAGCGCTTACAACAACCGCTGCAGCTAACACCAACACTACCGAAGGCACGCTGACCTTCTCTGCAAACGACAACATTCAAATCACTTCCGCAGCCATTGCCAACTACGGTTTGGCCACTGGAACAATTGCAAAAGACACGACAACACTGGCATCAGTAAACGTAAAAACCATCGCTGGCGCCAACGATGATATCAAACGTGTCGACTCCGCATTGGCCTCGGTCAGCGCTGTGCAAGCAAACCTCGGTGCGATTCAAAACCGTTTTACCTCTGCGATTGCCACCATTCAATCGACCTCGCAGAACTTAACGGCATCGCGTAGCCGGATTCAGGATGCCGACTTCGCCGGTGAGACCGCCAACCTGTCGCGTGCTAACATTCTGCAACAGGCCGGTATCTCGGTATTGTCGCAAGCTAACTCGGCACCGCAATCGGTACTCTCGCTGCTGAAATAAACGAGAGCAACCATCTAAAAGTGGTTGGTAGTACGCTGGCATGATGTCGGCGTGCTCCCTTTAGATAGATTAAGGAAGGTGACAAGCCATGATTAACAACATTGTTAATACTGGTTTACAGCCTGCGGTTGAAGTTCGGAATAGCAAGGTAAGCTCTGCCGCCGCACCGAGTGCGGCGACAAGCCCAACGGTGGTTCCGGCTAAACAAAACGCCGCAGACGCAACAAAGCTCAAGGAAGCCGTTACCAAGCTGAACGATTATGTTCAGAATGTACAGCGCAACCTATCCTTCAGTATCGACAAAGATAGTGGACAGACTGTGGTCAAGGTTTATGATGCGCAAACCAATGAAGTGATCCGACAAATTCCATCGGAGGAAACACTGAAGCTGGCAGCGTCAATCGGCGAACAGGTTGCTCATTTTTTTGTTAAAGAAAAAGCGTGAAGATAAGCAGTAGGCAACTAGCCTTTATTAAAAGCGTTAGGGACGTGACGTGGGACCCTGGTCCCGCCTCACCACTCTTCGCTCCTATATGGCAATGACACAAGACGTATAGCAATGGCACGAGATGTGCTGCAGCCAGCCGAAGACTTTGTTTTTCTACACAAGTAGTCAATTGTCTGACTGCGGCGATCGGGAAGTATTGTTATGGCTACCACTATCAACACCAGCACCCCCACACCTACGCCCACCCCGACAGCTACATCGACCACCTCGGGATCGACGTCCGGTACTATTTCCTCGCTGGGGTCCGGCTCAGGGCTCGACCTCTCCGGCCTGCTGACTAAGCTGGTGGACGCGGAGAAGGCGCCGCAACAGGCCATCATCGACCAGAAAACCGCGACCACCAACGCCTCGATTTCCGCGTTGGGCACCCTGCAATCAAAGCTGGCAGCCTTTCAAAGTGCATTAGCCAACTTAAAAGACACCAGCGACTTCAACACTAAAACGGCAACGGCCAGCGATACCTCGCTATTTAGCGCCACCGCGGTAACTACTGCGGATGTCGGCAGCTACAACATCGCCGTCACCAGCATTGCACAAGCCAATAAAGTAGCCTCCGCTAATTTTGCCAATCAGACCACCGTGGTGGGTAACGGCCAGCTCACCATCGGCGTCGGTAGCTCCTCGTTTAATGTCACGATTACCTCTGGGGTCAACGACACAGTAGCGGGTATTCGCGATGCGATTAACGAAGCCACGCAAAGCACCGGCGTCAAAGCCAGTCTCTTAACAGTGAGCAATGGCTCCGGCGGCACCGCCGTCAAATTGGTGCTGACCTCGACCAATACCGGTGCCGCCAATCAAATATCGGTATCGGCGACCGACAGCGACGGCAACAACACCGATGCGGCCGGCCTCTCCCAGCTCTATTATTCGAAAAGCGATACGACTAACAGCCGGCTCACTGAAATCAATGCGGCGCAAGACGCATCGATCACCGTCGATGGTTTCCCTGCCACCAGCAGCACTAACACTTTCTCGAGCACAATTCCCGGCGTCACACTCACCGTGCTGAAACCCAGCGCGCTCGACGCACAGAGCGCGCCGGTTGCCTCCAAGCTGACAATCGCCACCGACACCTCATCGGCGGCCAAAGCAGTACAAGGTTTTGTGACTGCCTACAATGATCTGGCGACTACATTTTCTTCGCTAGCCGGCTACGACCAAACCACCAAAACCGCCGGACCGTTATTCGGCGACAGCAGCGTAACGCTGATTCAGTCGCGTATTCGCCAGGCGCTGACATCGTCCGTAAGCGGCGCGGCCTCGGATCTCAGCAGCTTGGCGCAGATCGGTATTACCACCGCCGCCGACGGCACGTTGAATTTCGATACCAACAAGTTCTCGACCGCCACCGACGGCCGCTTCAGCGATTTGGGTAAATTATTTTCGGGTACTACCGGCGTCGCCGGCCAACTGAATACGCTGATCGACCAATTCACCAGCACGGGCGGTACGCTCAAAGCGCATCAGCAGGCACTCAGCGACCAGCTATCGCAACTTGCCGATCAACAAACAAAGTTAAATGCGCGTATCGCCGATTACCAGGCGCGTTATCAAGCGCAATTTTCCGCGCTCGATCAAATCGTGCAGCAATTGAATCAAACCAGTTCGTATCTCACGCAGCAATTTAATGCGCTCAACAATACCGCGGCCAAAAGTAGTAGTTAATTAATTCGTGAGTGAACTGCGATGACAACTTCCGTGCAAGCAACATCCCACGCGAACAACATAGAATCGAGCTGGCTCGATGTCGAGCACATGACGAATATTATGCAGAGTGCTGCCGGCAAGGAGGACTGGCTACATGTCGTTGAGCTCGCTGCATCGCGCCATCAACGCCTGGTGGAGCATTTCGAGTACTTCCCGATTGGTCCCGACAATGCGGAGTTTTACCGGCAGCGGCTGAGCAATATGCTGAGCAATGAACAGTCGTTGCAACTGGTCGTGCGCGAGGCGCGCAAATCGTTAATGCGCGAAGGCATGGTCGTCAAACACGGCCATCAGGCCGTCGGCGCCTATATCAGCAACTCCATTTAAGCGCCGGCGCTTTTTGTCGCGGCGCTTTGCCAGCTCATTATATTTTTGTCGCCCCGCCATCGCCCTTGCGCATCGTTGCCGCTAGTTGACTGCGGAAAAAGCCCAAGCCCTCGCGCTATCCAAAAAAATAAAACTCAGCGAATAAAATCAAACAGTGTCAACGTGCTGATTTTAGCGAAGCTTTGCTGCGCGGCCTGCAATACGACATTCTGTTGCGTCAGCTGCGAAATAGCGGAGGCATAATCGAGATCGCGAACCTGCGATAGAACCTGATTATTCACTAGACTGACGCCATCCTGCAGGTCGCTACTACTCTGTAATATATTCAAACGCGCGCCGATTTTTGCGCGCACGGTATTTATATTGGTTTCGCTGGCATCGACGTTATCGAGCGTCTCCGAAATCAAATCGCTCAGCCGCAGCTTGTCATCGGGCGAGTTGCTCAATGTTTTTAATCCCTGCACCAATTTATTCAATGTCGTGAACACACTTTGCGTCGACGGTCCGCCCACGGTAAAAGTATCGCCGTCGCCTGGGGTGCCGACGATATCGACCTGCGCGCCGTTAAACGTAATCGGCTGGCCGGATACGAAATTACCGGTCGCGACCGGAGCACCGGGCGGGACGCTATCGACTTGATAGGTGGGTGGCACAGCTGTCATGTTGACGGTGACTGTGAACGTGGAGCCGCCATCGGTGCCGGTCGCATTCATATTGCCGGTCGGCGGCGTGCCGCCAAAATAACTGGCACCCGTCCCTTGCAGAAAAAACACGGTGCGCCCCACTGTGGTGGATAGTCCTGGCCTGGAGTCGTTTAGCGTCACTACACCACTGTTGGTAGAAGCGGTAATCGTCCCCAGCGCGCCGGATGTTTGTGGGTTCGATTTTGCCGCGTTCACCGCCGCGGCCAGCGCCGTACCGGTGGTGCCGGCACTGACCGTGGCGGGCGTTAAATCGGTGCTGACGGTTACATGCGTCGGATCGACCACGGTTACGCTATCGGCATTGCCGGTGCCGGCATTGGCATACGTAAAGGTGACGCCGTTGATAACGATCTGATTGCCCGCCACCGGCACGTGACCGTTGAGATCTACGGTCGATGAGCCGGGCGTGGCGACAGCGCCGAAACTGGTATTGAATTGCGTGCTATCGACGATTTGCCCCATCGCCATAGTGGCGTTGCCGGTGTTGGTCGCCGCCGCCGTGGTCGGTAACCGATCCGACGGTATCGCGACAAAAATCGAACTGCCGCTATCGTTGATCGGCACAAAAGTACTGCTGCCGATTTGTACCTGCCGTTGACCATCGTCGCCGCGATAGGTATACGTCGAAGAGCTGTTGACGAAGGGCGCCTGTCCTCCTTGAAAGCCGGCAAATATATATTCGCCGTTGCTATTGCGCGTATTCGCCAATGCCGCCAGTTCATCCATGCGCGATGACAGCTCGGCGGCGATGGCGGCGCGATCCGACGGCGCGAGCGAACCGTCTCCAGCATTGACGGCAAGCTCGCGCACCCGCGTCAATAGCGTGCTGACGGCCGATAGCTGCGAATCTTCCAGATCCAGACTATTGGTGCCGCCGGTAATATTTTTTTTGTACTGATCGATGTCGGCCTGGGTTTGATCCAGTTGTAAAATTTGCGCGGCGGCGATCGGATCATCGGCCGGCGTCTGCACGCGCAAACCCGAAGATAATTGCGCCTGCGTGCCGGCGACCTGGCTCTGCGCATTTTGAATGCCGCGCAAACCCTGGGTAAAAATCTGCACCAACGATATACGATTCATATTAGCCTCTACTGAAACGCGGCAAGCAAGGTGGTAAACAGCGTGCGCGCGGTACTGATAACCTGCGCCGACGCCTGATAATTTTGCTGGAACTTAACCAGATTGGCCGCCTCCTCATCCATGCTGACCGCGGAAACGGAATCGCGACTGGCCTGCGATTGACTCAGCAGCGTGTCGGCCGCATCGCGATTATTTTGCGCCGCCTGCGTAGTGGCGCCGATACCGGAAACCAATTGACCGTAGGCATCGGCAAAGGTTTGCGCCCCCACCGCTTTAACCAAATTCAATCCCGTCATCGCCAGCGCATTGCGATTATCCGAGCTACCGCCAGTGTTGGCGGTAATGCTGAATTGATCGCTGCCCGCCGGATTGCCCGCCAAGGTAATTTGATAGACGGGTACACCGGCGGCGTCGTTAATCTGCACGATATTATTTTGACCCGGCGTAAACGTGCCGGTCAGCGGCGGCACAAAGGCGACCGGTGCAGCGGGACTGGTATTATCTAAAATCTGGTACGTTGTCGCCGAGGTAAAACGCACCAGCAACGGTTGCGTCAATGGCGTAGCGACGTTGTACGAAACGTCCGGTGTCGCTGCTTGATATTGCGGCACCATCTGGCCTTGCGAAATAGTGCCGCCACCAATGTTAGTGGTCGCCGCTGTCGCGCGAATCGGTTGTGCAAAGGCCAGCTCTTCCGGCTTTTGCATGGCGACGCCGATCGCTTGCGCACCGAGCCGGGTCGGTTGAATCTGGAAGCTATCGCCGCCGGCAAAGGTCGGCGTGGCGCTGACGGTGATTTGAAAACCATCGATATCGCCGGTGGCAGGAATTGTCGTCTGCCCAACCGCCAGCGTACCGCTCGCCACCGACGTGTTATCGCTGAGGCGAGTAACCGTATACGCCGTGGCGCTGGTGAAGCTAAGCCGATAATCGCTGGTCGTCAGTGCAGCGGCATTATCGATAAATGCCTGCGGCTGATCGGTGCCGACATTGCTGCTCGAGCGAGTGACGCGCGATGCTTGCGCGGTTGCCGAATTGATATCGGTGAATAAATTTTTGCCGGTATTGCCGTTGAGATCGACACCCAGCTTCTGTTGCGTATTCATGGCGTCGGCAACCGAAATCGCGATGCGCCCCAACGCGTTGAAGGCGGGCGTCAGCGTGCCGCTTTGAAAAGCCACCAAACCTCCGATCGTGCCGCCGCTCAAATATCTCGTGACATCGACACTGCCGCTACCCGAATTTAGTAGCAGCGACTGTTGGCCGGGGTTCGAACTCGACGGCACGCTGGTCAAACTGTTCGCTTGACTACCGACCACCAGCGGTTGACCGCTGCCAATAAAAACACTGACCGAGCCATCGTTGACGTTAACTACTTTTACGCCGACCGACTCGGATAACTGGCGCAATAACTCTTCGCGCTGATCGAGCAATGCATTCGGTGGATTGCCGGTAGAGCCGTTCTGCTCGACGATAGTCTGGTTAAGTTTGGCAATATTTTGCGCCAGATTGGTGATCGTACTCGTCGTGGAAGAAAACTGCGTAGTAACGGCCTGCGCCTGTGTCTGCAATTGTTGATAGAGCGTATTAAACCGTTGCGCCAGCGTGCCCGCGCTACTCAACACCACCTGTCGCACCGGCACCGAGGTGGGATCCTGCGACGCTTGTTGCAGGCCCGCAAATAAGGATTGCAAGGTCGGCGAAAGCCCCGTGCTCTGATCGGCCAGCAACGAATCGAGTTGATTGAGCTGCGAGGCATTGGTATCTAAATCGTGAAAGGTGGACGTATCGGAACGCAACTGGCCAATTAATATTTGATCGACTACGCGCTGGACGCCGGCAACCTGCACTCCGGAACCGATGTAACCGACGCCGATGTATTGCTCCGGCTGTGGCGCTAAATTGATCCGTTGCCGCGAATAGCCCGGTGTATTGGCATTGGTAATATTATTGCCCGTCGTCGCGAGCGCGGTCTGCGCTACCGATAATCCGGAAATACCAATATTCAGTAGGTCAGACATAACACACTACTCTACAGTTGTTCGAACTCGGAAAAATCGGCTTGCGTCTCGGAGAAATTAGATGGTGTCGCGGTACTCTCGAACCAATCGCCAGTCGATTTTTCATCGGCAAGTTTTTCGTTATTTATCTGCACGCCATTAATCCGCGCTGCGCGGATTTGGTCGCCGTTAATCTGATCGCCGTTAAACAACGCCAACACCTTGTCGGCATAACGCGGATCGGTGGCGTAACCGGCGGCGGCCAGCGCCTTGATATAGGTTGTCGCATTGCCGCCGTGTTGCAGCGCCTGCTGATAGCGCGGATTGCCCGCGATCAAATTGGCGTAATCGCTGAAACTTTCCTCCGGCGATCGATAGGCGCGAAAACTCGCCGTCTCGCGCACCGCCACACCGTTTTGATATTCGATGGTCGGCACATTAACCGTTGCGCCCTGCCAATCGCTGCTCGCCTTGATATTGAAGAAGTTAAAACTGGACGCACCGCCGCTGCGCTGTATGACCTTTTGTCCCCAGCCGGTTTCCAGCGCGGCCTGCGACAACAACAGGCGACTATCGACGCCCAATTGTTTGGCAATGCGCTCGGCGACCGGGCGCAGCACCTTAACGAAACTCTCCGGTGTACCATCGAGCGCGCTGGCATCGACACTCGCGGGCGCGGTCTCCTTATGAGTATCTTCGTCCTGAAATAATCGATAGACCTCATCGGTAAAGGCCGCGCCGGATTCGGCATCGCTGGACGCGCCCAGCGCCATCGGCATTTGCCGGCGCGTTACATTCGCTAAATTGTTTTTCAGCGCGCTATCAAGCGCCGCATCTTTACCGGCCGCCGCGCCCTTATGATCAGTCACCGCATCGGCCAGTTTGCCGTGAAACTGCCGCATCATCGCCTCGGCGAGACCGAAGCCGCGCCCCTGGCTTAAGCTCAGCGATAGCTGACTGTCGAACATATCCTGATAAAACTTGCTTTCGTCGCTCGCGGTTATGTCGCCTTCGGAGAATGCTTCATTGGCCTGGCGCATGCTTTTCATCATCTGCTGCACCATCATCGATTCGAATTGTTTAGCGATCGACTGCAGCGCTGCGCCTTTATCCTTATGGCCCTGCACATTGATTTTCTGCAGGCTCGACAAGTCGGTATAGACCTGGGGTTGATCCATAGCAGTGCCTGCATTTTTTCCAATCATTTGCTGTTCCTCAAACTAACCACCGCAACTAATAACTAACAAACAGCACCAACAACTAAATCACTATCAACTCGGCATTCAACGCGCCGGCTTCTTTCAACGCTTCGATAATCGCCATTAAATCGCCGGGCGCCGCGCCGACCTGATTGACTGCGCGCACGATATCTTCCAGCGTGGTTGCCTTATGCAACTCAAACATGCGCGAACTTTCTTCTTTAGCGCTGACATTCGATTGCGGTGTCACCACGGTCTGACCATTGGAGAATGCATTGGGCTGGCTGACTTTGAGATTTTCCGCCACGGTCACCACCAAACTGCCGTGCGTCACCGCCACCGGACTCACCGTCACATGATTGCCGACGACGATGGTACCGGTGCGCGAATTGATCACGACGCGCGCCGGTGCCTCGCCGGAATTGATCGACAGATTTTCCAATACCGATACATAGGAAACGCGTTGATCGGTATCGCGCGGCGCGGTGACATGTATCGACATCGCATCGACCGCCTGCGCGACATTCGGTCCCATCATTTCATTGATGCTATCGGCGACGCGTTTCGCGGTAGTGAAGTCGGCACGCTTCAAGTTGAACATCAAGCCCGCGCTTTCGGCAAAACCGTTCGGTACTTCGCGCTCGATAATTGCGCCGTTCGGGATGCGTCCGGCGCTGGGAATATTGACAGTCACCTTGGAGCCGTCGGAACCCTCGGCACCGAAACCGCCGACCACCAATTCGCCCTGTGCCAACGCGTAAGTTTGCCCGTCCGCACCTTTCAATGCCGTCATCAACAAACTGCCGCCGCGCAGACTTTTCGCGTTGCCGACCGACGACACGGTGACATCGATGCTTTGACCAGGCTTAGTAAATGCAGGCAGATTGGCGTGAATGCTGACTGCCGCTACGTTTTTCAATTGAAAGGTGGTGCCGGTCGGAATGACGATGCCGAATTGCTTCAACATGTTGCTGAACGACTGCGAGGTGAACGGCGTCTGGGTGGTTTGATCGCCGGTGTTGTTCAAACCCACGACCAGACCGTAGCCGATCAGCGGATTCGAACGCACGCCGGCCAGCGTAGCGATATCTTTGAGGCGGTCGGCGTGCACCTCGAACATCGTCGTGCACAGTGCAAATGCCACCAACAGGCGCGCGCCATATCTCTTAATCGATCGATTCAACACAATATTCATACCTCGTTAGAACGGCCACCATTTGGAGCTGAAAAATTGCGATGCCCAGCCTTGCTGGTTGGCTTCCGCCAATTCGCCGCTGCCGCTATAAGCGATGCGCACGTCGGCGATCTTGGTTGAAGAGATGGTGTTATCCGGCAATACATCCTCGGGGCGCACGTAACCGCGCAGACGAATAAATTCTTCGCCGCGATTCAATGTCATCCATTTTTCGCCGCGCACCTCGAGTAAACCGTTAGGCAATACATCGGCGACCATCACGGTGATGGTGCCGACCAATTTGTTGCTCTGATCCGCAGTGGAAGCGCCGGCGAAATCGCGCTTCGGATTGACCGAAGTCGCCATATTGACGTTGCCGATCTTGGGCTGCGCGCCGAGCACGACACCGGCATCGATATTAACGCTATCGTCTTTCTTGATCGCGGTATCGGCTTTTTTACTTGAGGTTGTACTCTCCGATAACACGATGGTGATCACGTCGCCGATGCGGCGCGCGCGTTTGTCTTCGAACAGCGAAAGGCCGCCGCCCGCCTGATAAATACCGCCTTGATTGGGCGGTGGCGGCAACATCGAAGGCGCCGACACCGGCGCATACGCGGGGTCGCCCGGCTTGGTGGCCGGCCCGATGACGCAACCGCCGGTAGTGCTCAATATCGCTATCGCCACCGCGCCTTTTGCCAACTTTACGAACATCGTCATAACGTTTACCTGTTAAAGCGTCTGCGTAATGAACTGCAACATATCGTCAGCGGTTTTAATGACTTTTGAATTCATTTCGTAGGTGCGTTGCGTGGTGATCATGTTGACCATCTCCTCGACCACGTCGACGTTGGAATTCTCCAAGGTGTTTTGTTCAACGCTACCGAAGCCGCTGTTGTTGGGCTGTCCCTGCTGCGGCGAACCGCTCGCCGCGGTTTCCAGATATAAATTCGCGCCGATCGCCTGCAGACCGGTCGGATTAATAAAATCCGCCAACTGAATCTGGCCGATCTGTTGCGGTGTGGGAGAGCCGGCAATCTGTACGTCGATGGTACCGTCCTTGCCGACCGTGATGCTGGTCGCGTTTTGCGGAATGGTGATCGACGGTTGCAATTGCTGGCCGTCCGGCGTCACGATTTGGCCGTCCGAATTTAATTGAAACTGACCGTTACGCGTGTATGCAGTGCTGCCATCGGATTGTAGAATTTGAAAGAAACCGTGACCATTAATCGCCAGGTCCAACGGCTTCTCGGTCACCTCCAAACTGCCCTGGGTAAACTGTTTGGTGGTGCCGACTACCTTGACGCCGGTGCCGAGCTGCAAGCCCGAAGGCACCTGTGCATCCTGGGTCGCGGCCGCGCCGGGCTGACGGCGAATTTGATACAGCAAATCTTCGAATTGCGCATCGTCGCGCTTGAAACCGATGGTGGCCGCGTTGGCCAGGTTGTTCGAAATCGTCGTCAAGCGCGTGTTCTGCGCGCTGAGACCGGTTTTGCTGACCCACAGTGCTTGCATCATGTTCGTTAACCCTCTTTGTTTGATCTGGAGTCAGATGGATACCTCTAACTCCGCAAATACTTCAAAAATTTACAGCTGATAATTCGTTACGACAGCTGTAGTAATTTGGTCGCCGAAGCGCTGTTATCCTCGGCGGTGCGCATCAATTTCATCTGCACATCGAACTGCCGCGACAATGCGACGATGTTGGTGAACTCGTTGATGATGTTGACGTTGGAGCCCTGTAGAAAGCCCGTTTGCAATTGCACGTTGGCATCGGCCTTCAGCGGTTTTTGGGGGTCGCGCAAATGCATCAAGCCGTCCTCGCCTTTTTGTAATTGCGCATCGGTTGGTTTTACCAATTTGATACGGCCGATCTGCGATAAACCATTCGGCGCCTGTCCCTGCTCGCGCACAGTGACCGTGCCGTCGGTGCCGATTTGCAGATTTGTATAAGGTGGGACAGTGATGGGGCCGGTGTCGCCCATTACGTTGTGACCGTCGGCAGTTTGCAGTTGGCCGAGAGCCGTGACATGCAGCGCGCCGGCGCGCGTGTAGGACTCGCCGCCACTCGGGTTCTGCACGGCGATCCAGCCGCCGCCGTTGACGGCCACATCCAGGTCGCGGCCTGTTTCGCTAAGCGTGCCCTGCGTCAGATCGGTGCTGGGACTTTCGGTCAATGCGTAGGCGCGCGTCGGCAAACCATCGCCGTAATACACACCCATGGCCCGCGCCTGCTCGTAGTCGGCATGAAAACCGGTGGTATTGGCATTGGCCATATTGTTGGCGTGCACGGCCTGCGCGCGCGCAATATGTTTGCCGCCAGTCATGGCGATATAAACCGCTTTGTCCATCGTTGCCCTCGACCTCTGTGCTGCTCGGCTCCGCGCTTGCGCAAACACATCTGCAACAACCGCCGAGCGTCAATAAAACTACCGCTAAGAGGGTAAGAGCAATATCGGTGCCAAACGCCAAATATCGCTTAAGCCATTGATTTTAATGAGGCTGAAAATAAAAAAGCCGCTAGCAGTAGCGGCTGAGGGAAAACCTCTGCCGGTGCGGCGACAACTATTGCCGCAACCGGTAGAGATTAAAAACTAGCGGAGGTTGATGATAGTCTGAGTGACCGCGTTGTCGGTCTCGATGGTCTTCGCATTCGCTTGATAATTGCGTTGTGCAAGAATCAAATTCACCAGCTGCGAGGAAATATCGACGTTCGAATCCTCGAGCGCGCCAGCCTGAATGGTGCCGCGCGAACCCGACTTCGGCGTGCCGATGGTCGGCTGCCCCGAGTCGAACGATTCCGCCCAGGAAGTATTGCCGACCGGCGCCAGGCCTTGCGGATTAGCAAAATTGGCGATCGCTATCTGTCCCAACGTTAACGCCTGCCCGTTCGAGTAACGCGCGAACACGGTGCCGGAATCATCGATATTGATACCGGCCAGACGGCCTGTCGCATAACCGTCCTGATCCAACGCATTGATGGTAGAGGCGGTGCCATACTGCGTCGACGAGCCGTAATCCACGACAAAGTTCATCGCATTGGCGCTCGTACCAACCGTCCAGGTATCCCCCAATGCTACCGCTGTGCTGGGTACGCCGGCAGCCGGAGGAACCGGCACAGCTACCGTACCTGTCAATGAACCGCTGGTATTAAACGTCAGGCTGCCGAGCGCATGCGCGGTGCCCGAGCTATCCAGGTCGCTGTGCACGTCCCACTGTGAACCGCCACCGGCAGGTACGGTAGCCGTTTTGACGTAATACGTGGTCAACAAATGGGAATTACCCAAGCTATCGTAGACCGTCGCTGCGGTGGACCAGTTATAGCTGGTCGGATCGGTGGTGCTAAATGTTGCGGTGGCCGGCACGGTTTGCGTGGAGTCTAATTGCAACTGCAAATTGACTTTGGTCGTTGCGCTGGGATTAATGTTGTCGGTTTGAATCTGCAAATCCTGGGGCGCGCCGCTCAAAATCGCTCCCGTAGCATCGGCTTTGTAGCCTTGTAAACGGCCGCCGTTGGTCGAGGTAATAAAGCCCTGATTGTCCAGACCAAAGTTGCCCGCGCGGGTATACGTCGGCGTACCCTGGTTATTGACGATAAAGAAGCCATTGCCGTTGATCGCCAGATCGAGACTGTTGTTGGTGATATTGATATTGCCCTGACTGAATTGCTGGGCGATCGAATTCACCAGTACGCCGCTACCGGGCGTGCGCGCACCAGTACCTAAAATCGAATTCGCGTACACATCGCCGAATTGCGTGCGCGACTCCTTGAAGCCGGTCGTGCTCGCGTTGGCGATGTTGTTGCCGGTAACCGCCAGATCTTGGTTGGCTGCCCGCAGACCACTGAGTGCCGTATTAAATGACATGATCGATTTCTCCCACTACGCCAAAAATATGCCGAATTAACTGTCGAATGGCCGATAAAAGCCCTAACACATATATTTAGCCGCGCCGCGGTTAGATCAGCGCAGCCCTACAAAATATTTTTCACGTCGGACAATGCCACCGGACCCACCGCGTTGACGTTCAACATCACCGCCTGGTTGGCGCCGATGGTGACGCTGTTGACGTTGTTGCCGATATAGGTTTGAACTGTGGTTGGATCACCTTTGTCTTTCGCCAGCACTTCGAAGCGATAGGTACCTGCACCGGCTTTAGTAGTGCCATCGGTTTCGGTACCGTCCCACGCAAACGGCAGATCGCCGGCGGCTTGGCTGCCCAAATTCTTGGTCATGACGAGATTGTTTTTGCTGTCGTAAATATTCATCACCAGATTGGCGGTGCTGTTTTGGAGGCTCATAGTGCCCTGCACATACGAACCGGCCGATAGGTAGCCGGTTGCCGTCGGTACTTCCACGGTGCGGCCCACCAACGACGAAGCCTGCAAGGCCTGGCTCGATTGCATACTGTTGGAAAGACCAGTCACCGTGGTATTTAAATTCTGAATGCCCTGCAGCGAACTAAATTGTGCCAATTGCGCGACGAACGCGGTATTGTCCTGCGGATCGAGAGGGCTCTGATTCTTTAATTGGGTAATCAGCAATTTCAAAAACGCATCCTGCCCCAACGCGGTACCGCTACTGCCCGTGGTGCTGGTGTTGGTATCGGTAGTCGTCGAACTCTTCTTGTTCAACGCGGCGATAATGTCGGCCGAACTTCCTGTGCTCGTATTGCTAACGGTGCTCATTTAAAAGTCTCCTGAACTAGCTTTGCCATCGCGCGCTGCTGCCTTAAAGAAACCTACTGGCCTAACGATAAGAGGCGCTGTGCCATGGTTTTCGCCGACTGCAACATTTCCACATTGATTTGAAACGAGCGCGAAGCGGAAATCATATCGGCCATTTCTTCCACGACGTTTACGTTCGGATACAACACATAACCGTCTTTGTCGGCGAGCGGATGGCTCGGCTCGTAACGACGCTCCAAAGGCGCCTGACTCTCGACCACGCCGAGCACTTGCACCCCCGCGCCCTCTTCGCCCGCATTCGGCGCTTCCGGCCAACCGTCGGCCGCATCGAGCGCGCTTTTCTGCACGGCGGCAAATACCGGATGGCGCGCGCGGTAAACCTGATTGACACTGCTGGCAGCCGATTGCGCGTTGGCCAGGTTGCTGGCCACGGTATTCAGGCGCACGCTCTGCGCGTTCATGCCCATGCCGGCGATATCGAATAAGTTGGCGTATGACATAACGGTCGCTCTCTACCTTTCGCTCTCTACACTTTCGATTTCTACTTACTGCCCTTGAATCGCCATCTGCAACCCTTTGAAGCGGGTATTCAGAAACGACAAACTGGCCTCGTAATTCATGGCATTTTTTGCGAACTGGGCCATCTCCTGATGCTCTTCGACGGTATTGCCATCGATCGAAGGCTGGCTCGGCACTTTGTATAACAAATCGCCCTCGCCATCGTCGGAGTCCAAGCTCAGATGGCGCTCGTTGGTGCGCAGCGGTTTGTCGGCCGTCACCGCGCCCAAGGTCTGACCTTTTGCGCTATCTAATAAGCTGGAAAAATCGACGTCGCGCGCCTTGAAGTTAGGCGTGTCGACATTGGCGAGATTGTTGGCCAGCACTTCGGCGCGATGCGAGCGCAGATACAAGGCCTGCTCATGGATGCCGAGTGCGTTGTTGAAACTGATGGCCATGTAGATCGCTCCGCAGGCTACGCTGGATGCGCGCCCATACTATTCATGAATAGCAGTAGAGCAATGGCCGTACCAAAGTTTTATGTAACTGTTTTAGCTGGATTTTGTAAGTTTCAAAACGATCCGCGGCAAGCGCGGGCGGCAAGCGGCTGCCGCTCTCTACGAGAAGCGGCAAATGGCGACGGAGGATTTTTGGAGCAAATCAAATCGCGCGGTAGATGATGCCGGGGCTGCACTGCACCATCTGATAATAATCGCCGACATCGGTCAGCCCTTCGGAGGCGCCTAAGATCAGATAACCGCCTGGGCGCAGATTGGCGTGCATACGCCACAAAATATCGAGCTTGCGCTCGCCGGCAAAATAAATCAGCACGTTGCGGCAGAAGATAATGTCGAACTTGCCCAATGTCAGATAGCTATCGAGCAAATTGAGCGATTGAAAACGCACGCGCTGGCGCACTTCCTTTTTTACCCGCCAACGATCGGCGATCACCGGCTCGAAAAAGCGTTGCAGACGCTCGGGCGACAATCCGCGCGACAACGACAATTGATCGTATTCGGCGGTTTTACAAGCCTCCAGCATCGAGCGCGACAAATCCGTGGCGACAATCTCCACCGGCTGCTTGGCGGCGCCGAAACTGCCGGCGCGCGCCTCCTCGGCGATCATGCTGATCGAGTAAGGCTCTTGCCCCGAAGAGCAGGCCGCCGACCAAATACGAATTGGCCCGCTGGCCGAGCGCTGCAATTCCGGCAGCAATTTCTCGCGCAGAATGTTGAACGGATGGGTATCGCGAAACCACAGAGTTTCGTTGGTGGTCATCGCATCGACGACCGCCTCGCGCAGCCCGCGCTGCGAATTATTGCGCATCAGCTCGATCAGGCCGTGTAGATTTTCAACCTTATATTCGCCTAACAGTCGCGCTAAGCGACTGGTGACTAGGTATTGCTTGTTGTCGCCCAATACGATGCCGCACGCTTTCTCGAGAAACGCACGAAACTCTTCGTAATGTTCGCGCGCCAACGGCACAACCGGGCGACCGGGACTTTGCGGGGAGCCGGGACTCTGCGGGGACTGGTGCTTCATCGTAATCCTATTCTGTATGGCGAAATCTAAAGATGCTTAGCGATCGCCACAATCGCTAAGCCCAATAATTACGAAACTCTTTGCACGCTATTCGGCAGAGCCGCCATCGACCGAGCGAATGCGCTGCGCCACTACCGATGCCAATAAATCGGGATTGAATTTCGCGAGAAACTCGTTAGCTCCCACCTTCTTGACCATCGCCTGGTTAAATACACCGCTCAGCGAGGTGTGCAACAAGACGAATAGATCGGATAGGCGCGGATCGGCGCGCACTTCGGCGGTCAAGGTGTAGCCATCCATCTCCGGCATTTCGATGTCGGAAATCATCATCATGATCTTGTTGGAAACTTTTTCGCCCGAATCGGCAATCTTCTTTAAGTAGTCGAGTGCCTGCCGGCCATCGTTCAACGTTGTGGTTTCGACGCCCACCGACTCCACGCAGCGCTTGATCTGCTTGCGCGCAATGGCCGAGTCGTCGACGATCAGCACGTGCTTCGAAACCGCGGCCCGCGTTACGGCCTCGTCGATTACGCCGGCCGAAATCTCTTCCACCGGCGGCGAAATTTCCGCCAGCACTTTCTCGACGTCGATAATCTCGACCAGTTTGCCGTCGACCTCGGTCACCGCCGTTAGATAGTTATCGCGCCCGGCGCCTTTGGGCGGTGGATGAATCGCTTCCCAATTCATATTGACGATGCGTTCCACCGAGCGAACGAGGAACCCCTGGGTCGCGGTATTGTATTCGGTGATGATAACGAAGCTCTGCGCGATGTCGGCCAGCGGCGCCTTGCCGATCGCCAACCCGAGATCCATCACCGAGATGGTACCGCCGCGAATATGCGCAATGCCGCGCACCACAGCCTTGCTTCTAGGTACAGAGGTCAGCGCCGGACACGGCAGCACTTCGCGTACCTTGAAGACGTTGATGCCGTACATTTGCTTGCCGTCGAGCTTAAACAGCAGCAGTTCGAGTCGGTTTTGTCCGACCAGTTGGGTCCGCTTGTTGACGGTATCTAACACCCCGGCCATAACGCCCTCCCGCTTAAGGTAGTTGCATATCCATCGTTAAAGCTCGCTCGGCATGATCCGATGGCCGGCATGGATATTGCTCAGATATTGCTAAATTGATTTTGAACCAGTCACAGCGTCAAGATTTTTGGGGAATCGACACATGTTATCGATGCGCTATCGCCAGTATTCCGCGCGTACCCCTAGAGCATAGGCCAAGATCATGATGCATCGTAACTTTTTACGCATTTGCGGCGTTTTACTCGCGCTGTCGGCAACCGCTCCGCTACAGGCGCAGGAAAATCCAGAGCTACGCCAGGCGGTCGATCGGTTTATGGGCGGTTATACCGATAAACTGAAGACCCATTTCGGCGGTAAAACCCGCGTGGAGTATAGCGTTGGCTCGCTCGACAGCCGCCAGACCGTACCGCATTGCCCGGCACCGCTGAAGGTGGAAGCGCGCGAAACGTCGCAAACAACCACCTACTTAAATCTACAAGTCAGCTGTGGCGAAGCTGGCAATTGGTCGCTTTATGTGCCGATCGAATTACGGATTTATCGCCCCGTTGTCGTCGCCGTCAAGCCATTGACTCAAGGTGCCACCATTGCCGCCGATGATGTTCGGCTCAGCGAGGCCAACATTTCGCAGATCGCCGGCCAATATATCAGCGACCTGGACGATGTCATCGGCAAAGATGTGAAACGCGGCATCGCCAGCGGCAGTCCGGTGCTGAGCCCACAATTAGTGCCGCCCATGCTGGTGCGGCGCGGCGAGGCGGTAGTGATCAGCGCGGCCTCGAACGTGGTCGGCGTCAAAGTGTCGGGGATTGCGCTCACCGATGGCCGCCTGGGCGAGCAGATTCGTTTTAAAAACCTGTCATCCAACCGGATCGTGCAAGCTAAAATAGTGGCTTCGGGTCAGGCCGAGGTGCCTATGTAGTGTCGGTGAAATTCGCGCCCGGCGCGTCTTGGTATTAAAGATATTGCCAAAGCCGCCGATAGCCACTATGGGATTCCACCACACCGCCAGCAACAGCGACAGGGTATTTTTAAAATGACGAATGACATCAAAGGGTTGGGGACGCTTCCAACCACGGATCAGACCACTTTGCGCGGTACCGGCAAAGAGGGTACGAAACCATCCACTCCGGCCACGCCGGCACCGGTCCCCACCGGCACAGCCAAGGCAGCGGCGGAAAGTGTCAGCCTCAGCAGCAGCGCGCAGGCGCTGAAGGCAGTGGAGGAGAAAATTCAGAAGCTGCCCGACGTGAATGAGAAAAAGGTCGCCGAGATTAAAGCGGCACTGGCCAGCGGCAAATACAGCGTCGACGATTTAGTGGTAGCCGACAAGCTGTTGGGCTTCGACGAATTGTTCAAGTGATGGTTGATAGTGATTAGTTGTTCGTGCCCGGCGGCAAATAAAATGGCTGCGCAGTAGCAAACAGATAAGCAAGCAGTACATGGTATGCGCTTGGCGGCGTATTAGTGATAAGTGGAATCCCAGCGAGATCGCAGCATGAACCAAACTTCTTCGTTAGTCGATTGGGCCGAATTCGGCCGCTTTCTACAGCGCGACATCGAGTTCAGCCAGCAGTTACTCGATGCTCTGCGCGAAGAGCGGCAAGCACTTGAGGAGCGCAAGTTTCAACGCTTTGAAGAATTGCTGGGCGAAAAGCGCACATTGATTATTCAGCTCGAGCAAAATACCCTCGCCCGCCGCACCTGGCTGCAACAGCGCGGCTTTACCGATGAAACCAGCGCGCTGAATGCCGCGCAAAAGACCGCGCCCGAAGTCGCAGAGCTGTGGGAGAGTGCCGCCGCGCTGTGGCGCGACTGCCAGACCGCCAACCAAATCAATGAGCAAATTTGTCGCCGCACGCAAGTAGTGGTCGAAAACGTCCTCGATGCCCTGCGCGGACAGCACGGCCAAAGAGCGACCTACAACGCCCAGGGTATAGCGCAACGCTCGAACGCCGGCCGCACTATTACCAGCGCCTGAGCCAAAACCTGAACCTCTAAAGCTGAATTTCTAAAAAAGTGCGCGGCTATTGCGCCGGCGATGCAATCGCCGGAACATTGCTTCCTGCCATGCACGGAGCAATAACTCAATATGAAAGCTATCCAATCCACCCTTTATCATTTGAGCTGGGAAGAGCTGCATCGCGATACCCGCAATCTGGCGCAGCGCCTGCTCGATAAACAGTGGCGCGGAATTATCGGTATCGCCCGCGGCGGCCTGGTGCCGGCGGCAATTCTCGGTCGCGAACTGAATCTGCGCCTGATCGATACATTGTGCATCGCCAGCTACGACCATACCGCGCAGGGCAATATGCAGTTACTTAAAAATGTCCCGGGCGACGGCGAAGGCTTTTTGCTGGTGGACGATTTAGTCGATACCGGCAGCACCGCCCGGCTGGCGCGAGAATTATTGCCCAACGCAACTTTCGTCGCGGTCTACGCGAAACCGCAGGGCATGACGCTGGCCGACTATTGGCAGCGCGAATTTCCGCAAGACACCTGGATTCACTTTCCATGGGACATCGATTACCAATACAGCAAGCCGCTGATCGATCGGTAAAGCAATAATTCAGATTGGAGCGCGCGAAACCTCTCGCTACAATAGCGCTCGTCGCATTGCCATTGCACACGCAGTTTCCGCGCGAGGGCTAAGCCAAAAGATCAAAATCTTTCGCTGAAAAAGCAATCGCGATCTTTAAATGTAGCTTCTCCATCAAGTCCCAGTAGCTCAGTTGGATAGAGCGGCCCCCTCCTAAGGGGCAGGTCGGAGGTTCGACTCCTCTCTGGGACACCACCTCAAATCTTTTTTCGCTTTTACGGCGCCAGCGCGCTCGGCCAAATGCGGTTCGCTAGCGGTAGCAGGTTGCCGAGAGCGGCAAGTTATTGCCGCTCTTGCGCATACGCCGCGAACAGCGCGCTGCCATTTTCCGCAGTCTTGAGCCAAAACGACGCTGTGGCTCGCAACTTGCTGATGCTTACTCATCTTATCCATCGATACGCGAAAGAACGGAGCTATACCATGAGCCTAATAAGCGGCTTGGGGGCGTTAACTTATCCACTCACCTCCGCGCTCAGCGCAGCGAGCGCGGCCAAGACCAAGGTCGGCGACCTATTTCAGAACGTGCTGCAAAATCAAACCGGCACGCAACCTGCGTCGCTAACGCAGGCGGCAGCACCGGCGACAAAATCCACCGCGGATGAATTCAAGGATTATATGGCGATGTCGCCCGCGGAAAAGATGCGCTACAGCATCATGAACGATCTGGGCATCACTCAGAAACAGCTCGATGCGATGCCGCCGGAACAGCGCGCAGCTATCGAAAAGAAAATCGAAGATCTAATGAAGCTACGCCAGGAACTGCAGAACGCCAACAATGGCGGCAGCGGTCAGCAAACCCAGGCTGCAATGAATGTTTCTCTGCTAAAGCAAATTCAGGCCGGCCAAAAACCGCAGGCCTCGATCGATACATACTCCTGAAACCGGCGCCAGTCGATCGCGTTGCGCTAGCTGCTGCGGTCGACGCCGTGCATTTCCTTCCTTATCCGCTTATCGGCGGCAAACCCTTCGCGCAAATTAGCATCGATAAATAGTTGATTGCAGCATTGTCGATTTGCTTCACTGTCGGACGACTAGAGGAATAGCGATCCACCGGAGCTGCAATGCAAAGCCCGCGTGTCGCTCGATCCCGTGCCTGATAAAGACCAGTGTCGATAAAACCCAGGAGCTGAATATGGCTATCAAACTCTATGCACACCCCTTTTCTTCGTACTGTGTATAGACCGATGACATAGGTAACAGCTGTGCCAGGACATAGGTTACACATAGTGGCAGTTCATCAGAGGAACTGCCCATGCCTTGGCGAGAGCAAACTATTGTGTCGGAACGTATCGAGTTTATT
>Ga0265327_10002069_pt1 | contig 22420 bp, 26 predicted proteins | sample 41621metaG_FD_202089 | JGI IMG/M metagenome (GOLD analysis project Ga0265327, IMG submission 202089) | Rhizosphere microbial communities from Carex aquatilis grown in University of Washington, Seatle, WA, United States - 4-16-21 metaG | ecosystem: Host-associated > Plants > Roots > Rhizosphere...
CAATCCCCCTCTTCCTTCCCTTTGTTTTCCTTCTGTTAAAAATCCGTTGCCTATTAGGCCGGCCACCCGGTGCTTCACTGGCCTTACGGCGAGCGAATACGATAATACCGCGCGGGATAACTCGGCGATTGCGGGTCGCTGAAATAAATCCAGCCATTGGTGAGCGTACACGTCTGCACTGTGGTCCATGGGCCAGTAACGACATTGGTGGTGGCGTCGATCACGAGCGGCAGCCCGGCTGTGCCGTTAATCTCGAAACCCAGCACGCCTGACTGCGAGGTTGGGCCGGCTTGTACTGCGGATGTTTGCGGATTCCACAATACCGTGGGCAATCCGCCGTAACTAGCAGGCCAGCCGGTGCTGCCGGGCAGATAATACACCGTGCCATTGTTCACCAGGTTGAAGGCGTAATTTTGCAAGCCGGGCGGGTTGCCCACGAAGAACAGGCCGGAGATATTCACGCAATCGTAGAATGCCAGCGTCTCGATGTTCGTGACGCTCGCGGGAATCGTCACCGCGCCAAGGTTGTAGCCAAAAGCGAATGCTGTATCGCCAATGCTCGTGACACCGGCGGGCACGGTGTACGTATGGCCGGCCCGGTTCTCGGGATATTGAATCAGCCGCGCCATCGCTTTGTCGAACAACACACCCGACGCACTCGCGTACGCCGGGTTGGCCGCGTCCACGGTAATGTTCGTCAGGTTCGCGCAAAATTCAAACACTGCATCGCCAATGCCTGTGACGCTGGCGGGAATAAAAATATTCGTCAGGCTGCTGCAATATTCAAAGACGTGACCATTCAACAAGGTCAGGCTGGCGGGTAACGTCACGTTCGCGAGATCGAAACAATACGCAAACGCGGAATCGCCGAGGTTCGTCAGGCTGTTGCCAAAGCTCACGCTGGTGAGCTGGGTGCAATTCTGAAATGCGCGGTAATCCACGCTCGTCACGGAATTGCGCAGCATCACGGTCGCGAGCTGCCCGTCGTTGCCAAAGGCATTGTAACTCACATACGCCGCGCCCACGACGGCATTTGTCAGGTGCGGACACAGGCAACAGGCCTGAAAACCCAGGCTCTTGACGCCGTCGGGAATCGTGATGCTTGCAAGATTCGTGCAACTGTAAAAGGCCTCATCCCCAATATTTATCACGCCCGCAGGAATGGTAAACGCCGTAAGGCCGCCGCAAAAATCAAACGCGAAATCAGCCACGTTCGTCAGCCCGGCCGGCGCAACGATATTCGTGAGCCCGGCGCAACTGTAAAACGCACCGTTCCCCACGGTCTTGACGGTGTTGGAGATGACATAACTGCCACCACCCTTCCCTTCCGGATATTGCACGAGCGTGGTGAAATTTTTATTGAACAACACGCCACCGGTGCTGTTAAACATGGGATTGGCCGGGTCCACGTTAATGGTCTTAAGCGCGGTGCAATGTTCAAACGGCTGGTCACCCAGTGAGACGACCCCGGCGGAAAGGGTGATGTTCGTCAGGGTGTTACAAAGCAGAAACGCCGCCTCGCCGATGTTCGTAACCGTCGTCGGCATGCTCAGGCTGGTGAGCGGCGCAAACGCAAAAGCCGTGTTGCCAATGGCCGTGACTGGCAGACCACTAATTGTGCCCGGAATACTCACCGCACCGCCCTCGCCGTTGTACCCGGTAATGGTAACGCTGCCGTTATTGGTATCGATGACGTAATCCTGGCCGAAAGCCATCAAAGATGGGAGAAGCCATAGCAGCATGGGCAAAAGCCAAAGTGCATGAAGACACCCATATCTGCCCGGTTGAGAACTGCACGCTTGCATTAAAAGCTAGCCTCGCTCTTCCAAAACCACAATTTACATCTCCATCAACCAAAATACCAGCCGCCTTTGCCGGATTTAAGAGACATCCGCACGCCTTATGTAAAGTGATTTCCCTGTGTTGGTTGCGACGCACCCATGAAGTTAAAGCGATAGTGCGTGATCACCCTCGGGCTGAATGCCTTTACCCCATTGAGGTAAAAATCCAAACGCCGGTCACGACGCGACATCGCAAATTAACCAGACATGGCAGTGTCTGCTGCCAAGCGAGCTAAGCAAACGCTTTTGGCTCGTAGAGTTTCTCGTCGGCTTCGCGATTATACAAATCGTCGCGGTCAAAATTTTCCAGGAGGCCAAACTTCTCGATGAACGGCTTGAATTTTTCGGCCTGTTCAGTCAGGCCATTGTAAAACAGCAGTGCCAGTTCAAACTGCGATAGCGTGGCCCGCGCCAAAGTGGTGTAGCGCCGGCGGTTTTTGTAGTCGATGGCCGGGTCGTCATTATTCAAGGCGTCGCTTTCGTTAACATATTTGATGACGTGATAGAGGTTCCTAAAATACTGGCCCAGTTCGTTCGCGTGCTGGTCAACCACCGATTGGTAGCGTTCGAGGCTGGATAACATGATGGGCTCGTCCTCCACCATCCTGAATACGGGCGCATCCTTATACCACTTTTCAAAACAGGCGCGGCCAAAAAATTCCTGTTTGTTAACCGGGTCTACGTGCCTCATTTCACTGGCATTTTGATTATGCAAATTGAGAAGTTGAAAAAATGAGTTCTCGAAGCTTTGCAGTTTGATGCTTTCGTTTTGAATCCGCAGTTGCTGCCGCTGGTCGGCCAGTTCGATTTGCTGCTGAAGGATCTGCTCGGAATCTTGTTTTTGCTCGAGCTCAAACTGTTTGGCCTGTTGCTTCATTTGCTCCATTTGTCCGAGGAAGGCCACGTAAATAAATAAAAAGGCCGCCAGCGACCAGAGCGACTGCACCGCGCCTTGCAGATAACCGCCCAAAGCCGAGAGGTTCGATAGGGTGGTGGCGGTTTTCCAATCGTTCGCTTCCGAGAACATTCGCCACACACCCGGAATAATGGCAAGCAGGCCCACGACGACGAGCGTCCAGGCGACAATCGTTAAAAATTTCATGAGGCTGCCATTCCCGCTGGACCGCCCGGCCGCTGCTGAGGCTGCATTTTCGGTTTTCATAAGGCCAAGTTTCAGCAAAGCCTCCACCGATGCAATTATATTTCAGGCAGATTTGTGTAATGCTCGGGGCGCGATGGCGGGCGAGTCATCTGAAATTATTTATCCGTCTTACGCAGTGCAATCGTCGCCGCCATCAATAAGGCCACGATTAATAGCAGGACTAAAACCGGCAGGAAGTTGATAACATAATAATTCGTATCGTGACCGTGCGCTGTGGAAAACATCAGTCGGCCATGAAGCAAGGCGTGGTAATCTATGGTCATGATTTAAATACGACCCGGGCCCTTGAATGGTGAACTAGCATGAAATTCATTTCTCTGGCCTTGGATATAAAAAAAGGAAAAGAAAAGTGCCAATCAGCAAACCGGTCACAATCCATTCTGAGATACTCATAGCTTTCTAGCATCCACCATGATGGAAATGCGAGTGGCCGTCAATGTAGATTCCACCGGCGGACTCCTAAGGCCACCTCAAACCATCCGTCGTGTACGCCTCATTTACCAGCGTTATTCTGTCGCCCATTTAGGGGATTCTGCGTGGACTTGTACTCAGCCGAAACAATGCAGTTGGATTGCTGGGGAGCGCAGCCGCCCCGGCTGCTGTTCGGCGCGCCCTCGCGCCGAACCCGTTCACCCGGAGTACACAAATTGATTTGCTGTTTTGTGCCCCCGTGCGGGCCGCGAAGGCGCGACCCGCTGCGCCCGAGGCGGGCGCGCTCCTGTTTTCAATTGCATCGTCCCGGCTCAGGGCGCAGCCCAGCAGTCATCACTGCTTCAACAGGTGTGGTTAATACGTCAAACTGTCAGCAGTGCCAAGGTTGTATACGTCGATCCCGTCGATTTTTCTGCCTGTTTGCCGCGCAAAATGGTCCAGCCAGTACATATTCGTGCTGGGAAAAGTGGCAATGAATTGTTGCAACGACCCGAGCTGCGCCTTGCGATTTAGCGTGCGCGCCTGGGTGTCATTCAGGTTGGTCGTCGTCACCAGCGCATCGTGCTGATACGTGCGCACACTGGCGACGCTGGCTGGATATGGCACGGTGGTGGCCGCCGCGGCATTGGTGCTCAGCAGGCCCATGGCCTCCGCCTGAATGTTGCTCTTAAGCAACTCCTCATAGGCTATATCCATTTCCTGGTCGCCGGACAATTTCGCGTAGTTGTTGATGGCTTTCTTGAATTCTTGAATTTCGCGCGTGGGTGGATTCTCCAGGAAAATTGTCTGGGTGCGTACCATCATGGGTGCCGGCTCAATGGCCGCCGTGACCTTCCAGAGCGTGCCCACTACAATGATGTTTGTCTCCGCAGCGAGGACGCGGTTCCACTCCAGCAGCGGACGCGCCGGCAGGTGCTGCCATAAATTGGAGACCTGATCGAGCTTGTTGCTATCCACATCGGTGAGGTCAATCTGGTCGTTGGTGGCGTGGGATACAAAATTCCACCAGATAAACAGCGGGTTCATATCCACATGCACGTCACCAAACGAACGCCACTCGTAACGGTTTGGGTCTGCCTGCACGGGCAGCCGGGCTGCGCATAGCAGCATGGTGATAAGACAAATCCATGTTTTCATCCTGTCCAACTCCTTGTTTTTCATTGGTTCCTTATAAAATCAGTCGCACTGGTTGTGCCGCGAGTCAACCGCGAAAATTTTTACCGTCGCGCCATGCCATTTTTCCCTGCGCATTCGCGGACTGCGCATAAAAAAATTCCCTGCTCTGCCGGGAAAACTTGTTCACTTTATTCACATGGACAGCCAATGTCCAATCGCGTCTGTCAAATTGGTCACATGAAAAAGCCAAAGAAATATTGCCCGGTCGTCTTGGAACCGGAATTGGAGCAGGAAACCGCGCTCTTCACGGCCGCGCAACGCCGCGCGCTCGCCCGCAAATTTCGCCGCTGGGCCCGCCAGCTCGATATCAGCGCCTATATTATGACGCGGAACCAGGCGCAGGCCGCCGCCCCAAAGCCGTCGCCTTCCCTGAAAGCCGTTTCCGGGCGGGTTTTATCCCGCAACTAAGCACCGTGAGTTTTACGTCAAGTCAGGGCGCAGCGATTCAATCACCGCTTCGCCGTTTGAAATCCCTCCCAAACGAGATGCACATGGTCATTGTGCTATTCATCGCAGTAAGCGAATATGACAAGCGGTACAACTGGCTTCCGAATGGGGCAGGCCAGCTCGCACACGCTACCAGGGCATTTTTGAAAATGGGATGCTGGCCAGGAACGATGGGCATTGCTCTTCCCCTACAAACAAAAGGTGGCTGAACGTTCCGCGCCCGGCATGAAATGCGCCGCGAGGCTATAATTAATTAGACACCGAATTTAAAAACCGAATTACGCATGACCAAGGCGAACGCAAATGCGATGTTCGCGACCATAATTTTACAATTACTTTAAATATTTATTAACGATGACAACCAAGCTTCAATGGCGGCAATCCGCCCGCCGCAAATATCCCACCGTGGCCGATGTCGAGCATGCCCTGGCCCGCTGCCACTGCCGGCTCGAGGCCGCGCCCACGCCTGCCCGCAAACGCAATTGGCAGGGCAAAATCGAGTTTCTCAACCGCCTGCGCACCCGCTTGTGCCACCGGAATCATCACGACTAACCCCGCTGCCGGTCTCGTTGCCCGATGAAGTCGTTTTTTCATTTTCCGGGATTGTTTCTCCTCGCGTTGTGCGGCCTGACGTGCAACCTGCTCCGCTGCGAACGCGCTGAATTCTGGTTGCGCCGCCATTATGAACGATTGAAAAATCGCAGCGAATAACGACACATAAACAGGCGTCTCACTCTCTGTCCAAGTCGCACATCGGCGTGCAATCTGACGGGTGCGCGACCGTTGTTTATTTTTGACCAGTGCCGGAAATTGCCGCCTTGAAAACGCGCTAAAGTGTGGAAGGTTTTCTCATGACTGTGATGACTCAACCACAGACGGCGCAAGCCGCGCCCTCGGACGCCGTGATGCAGTTTTCCGTGTTCACGCCCAACCGGCTCGGTCGCTTGCACGCGCTCATCAATCTCCTGGGCTCACAAAACATTCACGTGCTGGCCATCACCGTGCTGGACGCCACCGATAGCGCCGTGATCCGCCTCGTGGTGGATGACCCGGCTCGCGCGCGTGAATTGCTGCATACGAACGGCTTTGCCTGCACCGAGAGCCCGCTGGTGGTTACTGAGGTGAACTCCACTGAAGAACTGAACAGGCTCGTGGCCGCCCTGCTGGAGGCGGAATTAAACATCAATTATCTCTATTCCTTCATTCCGCATCCGCACGGCAAATCCATGCTGGCCATCAGCGTGGAAGACAGCGAACTCGCCGCGCAAACCTTGAACCGCCACCAGTTCCCCACCCTCAAACAAGCCGACATCTCACGCTAAGGCAAAAAACTGCGGCTTCGTTTCCGGAGCGCGGGCTGTGTCGCAGACCAGCCGCAGTACATCACCAGTGATGCACTATTGCGGTTCCGGCACGCGGTTAGTCCGCCTTAGTTGGCTGAACACATATCCAAATAAACCGGACAAACCCAGTAAAGCTAAAACAACAGCGCAGAAAAGCACCATGGATTTTCTAGCGACAAAAAAGTGCGAACCAAAATGAAACTCATCGAACACAACCCAAGGGCTTCCCTCGTTATCACGACTCCGAAATTGAACGATACCGTAGCAGTTATACCATGGACCAGTGGTCCAAATATGTTCGTCAACGCGCAGGACAACCATTGGACCACCTGTTACACCCATACCATAAATTTGAGCGAAACAACTCGCCCGCACCGTTAAGAGAAAAAGCGCGAATAAAAAACTTACAATAATTCTGCGGATAACTCGCATATGCTGCTCAACGCTTCAAACTGATCCACTTCACCTGAGAAGGCAACTCCAACCTACGGCTGCAAGGTTAGCGCGCATCCGCAATTAGTTTGAAATGTTCATGGAAATATCCTGCCGAGACGACGAGCAGATATTTCTTATAACGCGGCGTGTCTCGGATGTCGCGGGGAACAAGACTTTCATGCAATTCATCGTAACGAACCGGCACAAAACGCACTAGAGTTGCCTGCGGATCAGTGGCCTCGGCCACAATACGAACACGCTCGCCAGCGCTCAGCCTGCAATCACCGCTGAAGGTAATGGGCGCGTTAAAAAGATATTGAACCTGGGCGTCGCAGCCGTCGGTGACCTCCCAAACCTGGCCATTGCGCGGAATAGAGACTGGATTGCTCATGACAAAAATGCCGATTAACGCTCAAAAACTGCGCCTTGCCGTATGAAAAAGCAATGACAACCTGGCCTCATAATCCACTAATAGAATCTTCAATTGCCCGCCAGACAAAAACGCACATTGCAACCACCGAAAACAAGGTTGCTATTATGGCAACGATGCGCCGTTCGCTGCGCCAGGACAAGACGCACCAAATAACCGAAATAACCGCTAACGTAGCATATACAAACTCAAGCTGCTCGATAAAGGGAGATAGTTGTGACTGGGAAAGCTGCACCACCGGATCACTTTGATGGGAACGCCCCGGCAACAAAATCAAGTCATCGCATATTCGAAATACGTAGACGGAAGTACAAGCAAAGACAACACTGGCAATTGCCCGTTGTGACATCTCAAACTTGTCCTTAATTGCATTCATAACGCTCTTATGCATCCAACGTCCCAAAACTGCGCCATGCCACCCGAAAAGGCAATCACAACCTTGGTCCAGCCACCAAGAGAGTCTGCCCAAGCGCGTTATTCCGTGAGGCTCCGGCCAAATCGAATCGCCATGGACACCTGCACCACCGCGTTATTTGTACGGCATGAATGCGCCGTCCATCAGGCCCGCTTGGAACCTCTTTTCCGGCGGTAAATGGGTTTTAAAAATGCATCTGCCCGAAATCCGCTGGGGCCTTCCCAAGGTTCAAATCCCCGCTGGTCGTTCACAACGAAGTCGCCGGAAACCACGAGTTCATTCCATTTCAAACGTCGAAAGTGCTTGGAACAATGTGCTGCCACGTATGATTTTTTAGTAGTGATTTCTTGAGTTTTCATGGTTGGATACATCGGCTTTTCAATTCATTTGGGTTGTAGAACTGACTCTAACTTGCGAGGCTGCCAGGACCCGGCTGGATGTTCGTATGCGGCCCTGCAACCTTCATCGCGCAGGTGAAACTATTCATTGATACCCCAGCGCTGTGTTTCAAATTCGTACGCCAGGGCATCATGCGAATGCTCGGTATCGGTTTCAAACCGCGGGTTAAAAAATACTTCAATGCTGGAATCTCCCGGCGAGGTTTGATTATCCAGGTTGCAAAAAAAGTCCATCCCGTGTAGTTCGGCCAATTGGCGAAGGTAGGCGATGGGTGGCAGTGAATAGGCTGGAGATTCCTGTCGTCCGCAGAAGATCGCCACCATGGCGGCGGGTATTCCTTGTTTCTGGCCAAGGGCATTCTCAATCCAGTCCTTGACCCAGGAGGGCAACTGACTCTGACTGCCAGCCGCAATCACAATGATGTCCGCGTCGATACTGGCGGCCAAAGCCTGCTCCCGCAAGGCCAAATCTTGCAAACATTTAAAGTTCCAGACGTCGTGATTTTCCATCCGCCAGGTACGGTCGCCTTCCCCCCCATAATTTTCCAAACGTGCAGACAGCTTGTTTAGCAGAGCAACGGCGCGAATGCCGGTCGGCAAATCTTCGTGAGCAACGATAATTTTGGGGGCAGCATGATTTGCGTTCATAAGTGGCGAAACCTTCGTTAGCTGGATTTGGGCCGTTCGACCTGAAAGCAAAAATTACGCAGTAAAATCTAAAGTTATGGTCGAATGCCAGTGCGCAATCGCTGCCAAAATCCGTTGCAAATTGCGCTACCTAAAACAGACTGCTTTGCATTTTGCAAAAGGGTTTGCCGGCGCGCGAATGGGAATCTTCGCCATAAGCGCTCACCTTAATGAGTGAACAATGCAATGGATTGGATTCAGCGGCGGAATCGCATAGTGCCTGCGTTGGCTTGCCCAGTTCCAGCAGTTAATCCGGGCTGACTGGAATGTCTATTGCGCGTGGCTGTCAGTTCAAGAAATTCGCGGGCGAATAACCAACACGAACTGAAGCATATGGAGCGCATCCGCCGCACAACTCGCCGTCTCTGATTCAGCCGCGCCCACCAGATGGGCTATTTCACAATGATGAATGCCCAGCCACACGTTTGGGTGGGTTCCACTTTTGATTCAGACTTTGTAGCAGGTAGTTTGGTGGATTTCATAACGTTAGTTTTTAAAACATACGATGGTTTTATGTCGAACCAATCCCTTGCCTTTGCAAGTGGCGTGCCGGACAAGGAAAGCTAAATCAAAACCCAAAGTTTAAGCGACTGTCTGAACATTCCGCGCAATTTTCAGACAGGCTCTAACGGAAGATCACTTTCAAATCGCAGTTTTAATAACTACCGAACGCAACCGATCTGTGGAACGCTACGAATATATAACGCTCCGTCTAACATTCCAAAGCTGCGCCATGTCGCATGTGCCCGGCCCGGCATCAAACCGCCTGGGGTTGCTCCGGATTTTTTGTTCGCGATGACCGCTGAAACAATATCACGAGACCAACAAAGGCTGCGAGCATGGCCGCATCAAAAATATAATGTGATGCCAGAGTCAGTAATGGTGCGGGCCGAATGGTGACGGTCGCGTTCGGGGCTGTCAGCGGATGTGCTTCTGAGAGCCCGACCTTTTGCAGCTTGGCCACAAGCTCGTCGTGCGATAATCCCGGGTCCACGACCAAAGCCACGGTATTCGGTGGAAACGGGGCCGGCGCACTCGTGAAAAGGAGCCGGGAAATGTGCGGATATATTGCCGTGGCGGTCGCAACGATGAGGTACGCAAGAATATAAGGAATGAGCTTTTTCATAAGGGCACAATGCTGACTGACCAATAGTCATCCGCTTTAACGCGGTCGTTCAGGGTCATTGAATTGACTATGAACCCGTTGGTTTTGTTGTCAACTCCAATGTGCACCCGGCTTAAGGTGGAGAGTTTAACATGACAGGCCAGGTAGTGCGATCTGCCTTTGACACCTGAATCATATGAGCACGAGATTGGAGTAACGGCTTCAGTCATCAGCACCTGCGCAAAACGCTTCGCGAGCGCGGCGGGTTCCCTCAAGCAACGGCAGGCAACTTGCCCTGTCGGCTGTGACTGCCCATAAGCCAATACGGCAGCCAGCAAAAAATCACCCGAATAACTCTCGGCGGTTTCAAATGTCAACGCGTGTTGTTGACAACGTTATTAAAAACCGTTTGGATGCACTATCTCAGCTGTCTTATCATCAAAAAACACCCAAACCAGCTTGTGCTCGTGGTTGGTGTTCACAAAGTTGAATGACCACTCTCCCGTCAGATGATTCGTATTATAATTCTGAGTTAACATCGGAAAAGCCAGCACACATTGATACTGACTCGCATTTGTGCCGAGTGCTTTGACGGCAAGCGGATAAGCCGTGGAAAGATCAATAGGCGGTGGGGAATCTGCCAGCATCTCAAAACCAGCAATTGCTGAACTCATTGCCAATAATAGGAATGCCAAGATTGTCGTGAGCCGTTTCATAAACATAAATGGTGCCGGTTAAACCTAACGTGCCCAAGCTGCGCCATGCCACTCAAAAGCGCAACCCTAACCTCTGCGACACCCTAACCTCTGCGACCGTCCGCAAGACTAAAACTCGTGCATCAGTTGGAGTGCTGTGCCAGTATGTTTTTAATTCAAACGATTATTCAACGCGCCCAAAAACTTGTGAGCCGCACCACCTGATAACATCTTCGAAAATTCACCATGAAAATAAAATTCGCGCTGCTGAAGCTCGGTGTGCTGGTACTGGCCCTGGCGGCCGTCAATTCGTTAGCCGCGGATAATCCGGTTTCCGCCAACAATGGTCAGGGTGCGCGCATGGCTTGGTGGCGCGAGGCGAGGTTTGGCCTGTTCATCCATTACGGGCCGGTGGCGTTGACCGGCAAGGAGATCAGTTGGTCACGCGCCAATTCCAATCCCAAATGTCCCAACAACGGGCCGACGCCGGTGGAGGTTTACGACAATCTTTACAAACAATTTAATCCGACAAATTTTAATGCCGCCGAGTGGGCCGATGCCGCCAAAACGGCCGGCATGAAATACGTGGTGCTCACCGCCAAGCATTGCGATGGTTTTCTGCTCTGGGATTCCAAGGCGGATCGTTACAACATCATGCACACGCCTTTTCAGCGGGACCTCTGCGGGGAACTGGCGCAAGCCGTACGCCAGGACGGGCTGCACATGGGCTGGTATTTTTCCCCGATGGACTGGCGCGACTCGGATTGCCGCTCGCAAAACAACGATCGTTTCGTGACACATATGCAGGATGAATTGCACGAGTTGCTGGCCAATTACGGCAAGATAGACGTGGTATGGTTCGATAGCGACGGACATTCCGCAGAATGGCACCCGGAGACGACCTACCCGCTCGTGCGCGGGTTGCAACCGCAAATCATCATCAATAACCGGCTGGAAATGGGTTCGGTGGGCGCCTGGCAAAACCAGGGCAACCTGCGCACGAACGAAGATTTTTACACGCCGGAACAACGGGTAGGCGCTTACGATGACCAGCGGCCATGGGAAACGTGCATGACGTTGGGAACGCAATGGTCGTGGAAACCGAACGACAAAATCAAATCACCCGCAGACGTCGTGGACATTCTCTGCCGCACGGTCGGCGGCGACGGTAACCTGTTGTTGGATGTCGGGCCGATGCCCGATGGCCGCATCGAACCGCGTCAGGTGGCCGTGTTAAAGCAGGTCGGCGCGTGGATGGATACGAATGGCGAAAGTATTTATGGCACATGCGGCGGCCCGTGGAAGCCCATGGCGCAAATCACCAGCACACGCAAGGGCAACGTGGTTTATGTTCACATCTTGAAGGCGACCGGCGATACGATTGAACTGCCCGCCCTCGCACGCCACATCCTCTCCGCTTCCGTCCTCGGCGGCGACGGAGTGAAAGCTGAAGTTGTGGATGGAAAATATCTATTGCACCTGCCCGAAAAGCGCGACCCATTAGCGACCGTCATCAAATTGGAATTGGACGGCTCGGCCATGGAAATTCCCGCCGTCACTTTGCCCGCGCCCAAATCAGCTCAGCACAGCCAAACGCGGGGTTAGAAACTTGAAAAGGCAATTATAACCTTGGTGGCCATTTGGCACGCACATTGGATCTTGCACGGAATTGGGTAGATTATTCAACCCTCAAACCACTTAATGAGATCCTCCCATGACTTCTGGACCCCGTTGCCACTACGCGTGCGTCCTTTGCACCACTCAACCGTACCTTTGCTGATGCGAAAGTCACCCAAATGATTGCCGTTGGCATCGTAAACATCGAACTCAACACCGCGATTTCCTAATTCCATATTAACAGCGAGGTCTTTTATTGTTACTTTCATAATGATGTGTTTTTACCGACGTGTGATGTAGGCTAACGCCAAATCTCAGCCGCACAAACGGCAATTATAACCTGACGCGTTACCTGAAGTCTCGTGACCGTCCGGAAGGATCGTTAGCTCCAATGCGGATTAGGTAACTGGCCTGTCATTTCCACTTATGAGCAAAATTTGCTTTGATAGTCGCATTGATATACGAGTTCAAACCAACTCCTCGCACTGCTAGCTGCTTCAGCATCTCAACCTCGCCACTTCCGGTGCTAGCGTAAGTATAGAAATAATACCAGCCGTCTTTAAATAGAACTGTGAGTGAATCCGGACCGATTTCATATGCTGAAACTCCCGAATCGCCGCCCAAGTTTTGGTAGGATTGCATTTGTATGCTTTTTTGCAGGGTGACGTCACCTAACAATGAGTCAATCGTGTTAATGCGATCGCTTACCATTGTTCTAGCTTGACTATGAACCCGTCGATTTTTTTGTCAATTATAATGTTTCACTAATTTTGAGCCAAAGACATTGCAGCCAAAACCCGTTTTGGTTGCGGTGGAACTAGTGTTTGAATGATGTCTAGTACAGCTAGTTTGTCCTTCACGGGGGTGGCCGCTTAACATTTGCTCTTTTCCTGCGAGCAGGCGTTTGGGAGACTAATAGAAATTTATTAGGCCAAATGAAAACTGTCGTTTTGATTTTCTGTCTCGCCAGCATCGCGCTGCTGGGCTGCACCTCCGTCCAAACCAACGGTTCCACCGCGCTCAACGGCACCTGGCATGGACCCGAAACGGGCCGCCCCAATGCCGGTGATTGTTATCTCATCATCCACGGTGGGGCGCTCAGTTTCAAGGCCGCCGATCCGCGCGAATGGTATCAGGCCACGTTCACGCTGCGTCCCGGTGCCAAGCCCCCGCAACTCGTGGCCGTCATCACGGACTGTTCGCAACCGCAGTATATCGGCAAAACCGCGAATGCCATTTACGACCTGAACCACGATCAACTCACGCTCACCGCCAACGAACCCGGCAACCCGGATTTCCCCGCCAGCTTCGACGCGCCCCAAACGCGCAAACTCGTTTTCCAGCGGCAGCCGTAAAATAACAAACAACGTATTTCAAATGCGGAAAACTGACTGTTATTGGCTGCTCAAGTCCTAATCGCTGCTTATCAAACCCAATAGACGTTGCTTGCGTCCGGGAAAAAACCGGGTTATACAAAGTTGACGGTCAATATGCGCCAGTTTAATCAAATCAAACAACTTGAAGCCCGCAAACGCAATGCGGTGAAGCGCACCCGCGGCACGGCGGCAGCAACCGAGCAGCAGCGGCGCGTCTCCCTGGCTGCTGGCGGAACCAAGTGGCGCATCACCAACTGGCGGCAGGTTGCCATGGGCATGTCAAAGTGGGCTTGAATTGTGGGTGCGCACTTCAGGCTGGGCGACTTCTCTGCGATATTTCAATTACGGACTCCAACCGGCAAACATTATGTCCTCGTAGGTGGCCAGGCCGTTAACTATTGGGCCGAAAGATATGTACACGCAGAACCTGGCTTGTTCAAGTTCCAGCCCTTCACCAGTGAAGACATCGACTTTTATGGCAATGGCGAAGACGTCCAACATATTGCCAGCCAACTGGAGCGAGCACCCGTTTTTCCTCCCAAAGTCGCCATGACCGCGCTTGCGGGCGCCATTCCGTTGCGCTTGGGTGGGAACCGCACAAACATCGAAGTGGTTCGACAAATCCCCGGTTTGGCGGCCAATGCCGTAGCCAGCCTGGCGGTGGAAATGGAATGGCATGGCCAAACTATTCGCGTACTCGATCCCATTTCGCTGCTGATTTGTAAAATTGACCTGGCACTGACTGTTCCCCAACAGAAACGTCAGGACGTTACGCATGTGAAAATTTTGCAATTTTGCGTGCGTGGATTTTTACGGGAATTTCTTCAAGAGGTGGAGGCTGCCCGCCTCCCGGCCAAAGCATGGCTTGGAGCGGTAAACCGTTTGTTAAAACATTCTAAAACCACACGCGGCAAAAAGGCGTCCAAGCAATTTGGGTTTACCTGGCTGGACTACCTGCCGCAACTTGAAATAGCACAAAGCCAGACTCCCAAGATAATCTCGTTCCGGAAAAATCATCTTGCGAATATAAACTGACCCTGATTCATCCCGGAGCAATCCCCATTGACTTCTCCCGCCTACGTCGTTAGTTCTGTTTCGTCGTCAAACCAAGCCATGCCTCGCCACGCCCATCTTAACTTCGCGCTCCTGCTGGTGTTGTGCGTGCTCGGCCTGGCCACGGCTGCCGCATACGCTACGGACCCGGAAATTGTCGGCGGCACCCAATACAGCAATCGCGTGCAGCAGGCATTGCATTTGCTCGCCACGCGCGACCCTGACACCTACGCCATCGTGACCAATAACATCGGCCGCATTCACGAAAGCGAACACAGCGGCATGCGCGCCCCCGAAACACCGCCGACGTATGACATGAGCGATGTAACCGCAAATTATTCCGTGACCTGGTGCGCCGCGACCATTGCCCACGATTCTTATCACTCCAAGCTCTATCACGATTACCTGAAGACGCATACCGGCCCCGTGCCCGAAGATGTCTGGACCGGTACCCACGCCGAACAGGAGTGCATGCAACATCAGCTTGCCGTAATGCAACACATTGGCTGCCCCGCCGCCGAAATCAACTGGGCCAAAACCCAGGCCGACGGCCATTACATCAACGATCCCAATAACGGCGGCGATTATAACCATCGTAAGTGGTAGCGGTTTGCGGCCTTGCGCGCACTTATCCACCTGTTTTTTCCCCTTCGCAGTTGACTTGTTTCCGCGACCCTGCTTGAGTTGAGGTGCAGGCGGCAATCAACCCTTTAAACCAATGATACCAGTCAAAATTGAATGTGGCTGCGGTCAACGTTATGCCTTTGATGCGGAACCCGTGAACGGTCGCATGGCCTCCACCGTGGCGTGTCCGTCGTGCGGCGTGGATGGCACCGCCGCCGCCAACCAAATCATCGCACAAACACTCACGGCCACAGCGCCTGCACCCCTGCCGCCTGCCGTACCGCCGCCACCAACGCCGCGGCCACCTGGCATCCGGTTGGCAGCCAGTACCGCACCCGCGCATACAGCGGCCCCGCCCATCGCGCCGCCGATTTCCGCCAGCACGCCGGCCCAACGCAACTTTCCCGCGCCCATTGCGCCGCCAGCCGCCGAACAATCCAACGGCGAATTTAATTTGGGCTTGGGCATCTTGGGCGCATTTCTTGGCGCAGGCGTTGGTGCGGGTGCCATGTACGCATTTTTTCTATTCGCCGGGTTTCGTTTTCCACTGCTGGGCGTAGGCATCGGCCTGCTCACAGGTTACGGTGCCAAGCTCCTTTACAAGGGCACGGAAAACACGCTGGGCATCATCTCGGCCGTCATCGCGCTCGTCGCTGTGGTCGGAACGTTATTCTTGATGTACGGAACCTTCCCGCTTATCAGCATCATCTCCGTGGTCGTCAGCGTGAGCATGGCGTACCGCATCGCCTCGGGGTAGAAAACGCCTGCGCGCAACCGCCAATTCGCTTTGCCCATGAACGACACGCCTTGGACCATTCGCGAACGTTGTTCCGTGAATTGGGAAACGATGCGCGGAGATGATCGTCGCCGTTTTTGCGAGCATTGCCAGAGGCACGTTTACAATGTATCGGCCATGACGCATGCGGAGCGCGAAGTGTTTGCGCATCCCGATAACCGGCACGAATGCGTCTTTTATTCGCAGCGTGCCAATGGTGAAATCGCCGATCTTTCCCTATTTGCCCGGCTGCGCCAGTGGTTTCCTGTGCTCCGGCTGATTTGTTGGTCAACTTTTATTGGCCTCCTGCCCTTTATCCTGACGGGGTGCCCCGGAATGCGCCAACCACGTGGAGAAATCCGCCTGCTTCCACAAGCGCCGCCACCCACTTCGGAACAAAGCTCAAATCAAGTGAACAATGCCGCTGCTCCCAAGCCACCGGAACATTCATAATTGATTTAGCGTCATCTCACGGCCCCTCATTTCCCGTCTGATTTTGTCATCTGCTCAATTCCTGGATGGAAATTGCGCCATTAATTGGTAATTTAAGGGCGATGCCGGATATTGTCCTTGCCACTCTCAACGCGAAATACATTCATTCCGCGTTTGGCCTGCGCTACCTGTTTGCCAACCTCGGCGAACTGCAAGCGCGCGCCGTTATGGCCGAGTATGATATCAACCAGCGTCCACTGAACATTGCCGAAGACCTCCTCGCGCGCGCGCCAAAAATCATCGGCCTCGGCGTGTACATCTGGAACACCACGGAAACCGCGGAAGTCGTGGCCATTCTCAAACGCGTCCGGCCCGACCTGAAAATCATTCTCGGCGGCCCCGAGGTAAGCTTCGAGACCGATACACAGGAAATCGTACGCCTCGCTGACCACGTCATCACCGGCGAGGCCGACCTGAAATTTGCCGAGGTCTGCCGCACGTTGCTTTCCGGCGGCGATGCGCCGTTGCCCAAAATCATTCCGGCGCCGTTGCCCGACCTTGCGCAGCTTGCCCTGCCCTACGCATTTTATACGGACGCTGATGTGGCGCATCGCATCGTCTATGTCGAGGCATCGCGGGGCTGTCCCTTCACGTGTGAATTTTGTCTCTCGTCGCTGGATGTGCCGGTGCGCGCGGTGCCGCTGGAACATTTCCTCAGCCAGATGCAACAGCTCCTGGATCGAGGCCTCAAACAATTCAAGTTCGTGGACCGCACATTTAACCTGAACATTGCCACCAGCAAGGCCATCCTCGAATTTTTCCTGGCGCGCCATCAGCCGGGAAATTTCTATCATTTCGAGATGATTCCCGACCGGCTGCCTGCGGAATTGCGCGCGATCATCGCTCAATTTCCGCCGGGCGCGCTCCAGTTTGAAGTGGGCATCCAGACGTTTAACCCCGAAGTCGGCCAGCACATCAGCCGCCGGCAAAATTACGAGCGCCTTGCCGATAATTTCCATTTCTTGCGCCGTGAAACACAGGTGCACATTCACGCGGACCTCATCGTCGGGTTGCCCGGCGAAACGGTGGAAAGCTTCGCCGCCGGGTTCGACCGGCTCGTGGCGCTGGAACCGCAGGAAATTCAGGTGGGCATTTTGAAACGTCTGCGCGGCACGCCCATCGTGCGGCATGACCGCGACTGGCAGATGATTTATAACGCGCATCCGCCCTACGAAATCCTCCAAAACCGGCTCGTTGATTTTGCCACCATGCAACGCCTGCGCCGGTTCGCGAAATATTGGGACCTCATCGGCAACAGCGGTAATTTTGTGGAAACCACGCCATTAATCTGGCGCGATGCCTCGCCCTTCGCCGGTTTCCTGCAACTGAGCGACTGGCTCTACACCCAGATCAACCGCACCGACAGCATTGCGCTGGCGCGGCTCGCTGAATTGCTGTTCGAATTTCTCATCGGCCCGCTCAAGCTCGATCCCGCGCACGTCGCCGCGATTCTCTCCCGCGACTGGTTGCGTGGTGGACGTCGTGACGCGCCCGAATTTCTCCGCGAATTTCTACCCGCCGAAAACCGCCAGCTACCGCGCGCCAGTCAATCTCAATTGCCCCGGCGTCAGGCACGGCATCTGGCCGCGTGACCCCAAACGCAACGCGTAAAAGATCGCTTTCACGGCGCTACTAATCTATTTTGTCCGGCTTTGATGAACTGGGTGGTTGCCACATTATTGTCTGCCTTCTTTCTCGGCATTTATGACCTCTGCACCAAGCACGCGGTGCGGGCCAATGCCGTTACGCCCGTGTTCTTTTTTAGCACCCTCACCGGCGCGCTCGTCTGGACCACGTTGCTCGCCATCAACGCCCTTCATCCCGGCTGGCTGCCCGCAACCCTAGTTACCGACCCGTTGACCGCCCAACAACACTGGCAGCTTTTTCTGAAATCCGCCGTCGTCGCCGCCTCGTGGATTGGCACTTACTACGCACTCAAACATTTGCCGCTCTCACTCGGCGCGCCCATCCGCGCCACCAGCCCGCTGCTGACTCTCTTCGGTGCCATTCTGTTTTTGGGCGAACGCCCCACGTGGCTGGAAACCGCCGGCGTGCTCACCACCCTGCTCTCATTTATGGGCCTGTCCATTGCCGGTGCCAAGGAAGGGATTCATTTTCATCGCAACAAATGGTTCTGGTCGCTCATCGTGGGAAATATTTTCGGAGCCATCAGCGCGCTCTACGATAAATACCTGCTCGGCACCCTGCACTTCAGCGTACCCACCGTGCAATGCTGGTTCTCCATCTATCTCGTCGTGCTGTTTGCGCCCTTCACCCTTGGCTGGAAATTGCGCCTCTGGCCGCGCAACGAATTCACCTGGCGCTGGAGCGTGCCGTTCATTGCGCTGTCCCTGCTTGTGGCCGACTACGCGTATTTCTGGGCGCTGCGCCATCCCGATGCGCTCGTCGCCATCGTCATGAGCCTGCGCCGCGCGAGCACCCTGGTGGCATTTGCCGGCGGTCTGATATTTTTTAAAGAAGTAAACGGCTGGAAGAAGCTGCCCGCCGTCATTGGCATCCTGGTAGGAATCATATTAACCATCGTCGGCTCTCAAAAACCAACAGCGCCGGGTCCGCCGCCCATTCACCAAACCACAGCAGCGCAGCCCATCCACGCCGCCAATCCTCAACGAGAGGCGGCAACTGGAATTTACACCACCTCGCGGTAAACATCCGGATGCGGACGCGAAAGCACGACGCAATTGACCAGCACGCCAGCATCGGCAAGCACCTGACGGCCGGCGGCCACGGCGGCGTTCACGGAAGCCACGTCACCGGTCATGGTGCAAAATGCTTTGCCGCCAAGGGCCATGGCCAAACGGATTTCCAAAAGCTGAACGGCGGCGGATTTGGCAACCGCATCGGACGCTTGAATCAAGGTGGCCACATTGAACGATTCCAAAACGCCAAACGCGCCGTCAGGCTGCACCGGTTGCGTCCGGCCCAGGGCCACGAAAACATCCGGATGCACATTGGCGATCACGAAACTGTCAATGAGGCAGCCGTTGGCGGCTTCCATCCCGGCGTTCACGGCGGCTTCCACCCCGGCGGTTTCGCCACCAATGAGCACCATGTATTTGCCCGAACAAATCGAGCGCGAAAGAATCAGCCGCACGTTGCCGGCTTTAAGCATCGTGTCGGCCACCAGGAAACCGGCGGCTACGCTGGATAATTCGACGAGTCCAATGGATTTTTCTGCCATAAAATTATTTCTCCAAAATGATTTGTTTGTCGCTAACTTCCCGCACGGTGCCGGAAATCGGCGCGTGTAAAATGGCACCCAACGCGTTGGGCGCAGGTTCACCGATGATTTGACCGGCGTTGACGCGCTCACCGGCTTTTACCTTGGCCACGCAAGGCGTGCCCGCGCTCTGCTTGAGCGGCAGCACGAGTCGGTTCGGTGAAAATTCCTGTTCCATGAGCGGTGCCGGCAAATCATAGTCCAGCACGTGCAATTTCTTCGCGAGCGATTTGATGGGCACGCGGCGGCCATCGGCCATGGCGTGTACTTTGGGGTCCATCGGGCCGGTCCATTTGATTTGCTTGGCGCGCATGACGGCCTTCGCGTCGTCGCAGGCTTCTTTCGGGAACAATTCTTCCGGGCAGGCATACAGCGTGCAGAGCCCGCAGGAACAGCACATCGCCGCCCATTGATTAAAGTAATCAGCGCCGGTGCCGGTGAACGCAAGCGTGCGCATGACTTGATGCGGCTCGACGGCGTATCCCAGCAGAAAGCGCGGACAATACTCGGTACAATAACGGCATTGGTCGCAGGCTGACTTGCCAATTTTGGCCTGGGATTGGGCGGGCTTGAGTTTGCGCTCGATAACATGGTGCGAACGCGGCAGCACCACCACGCCCGTGGAAGTCTTGGTGATGGGCGTATCCAGATTATCCGTATGCGTGCCCATCATTAACCCGCCAATGACCAGCACCGGATCATCCGTGGCCAGTCCGCCGGTAAATTCAATGCACTCGCGAAAGGTCGTGCCGATGGGCACCCGCAACGTGGCTGGCGATTTAACGGCACCGGCAATCGTCAGCATCTTATGCGTGAGCGGCTTGCCATCATGTGCGGCGGCAATGTTGACGAAGGTTTCAACGTTGTTGACCACCACGCCCACGGCAATCGGAATGCCGCCGGGCGGAATCAACTTGCCGGTAACATTGTAAACCAAATCGTATTCGTCGCCCGCAGGATAATAATCACCCAGCAATTGCACGCGAACGTTCGTGCCCCTGGCCGCCGCCGTGACTGCCTCGACGGCGTGCTTCTTCTTGCCTTTGACGCCAATCACGCCTTCGCGCGCGCCGACGGCTTCAATGGCGAGCTGCATGCCGCGCACCAGTTCGGCGGCATGGCGTTCCATGATAACCGCGTCCTTGTGCAACAGCGGCTCGCATTCCGCGCCGTTGGCGATGACGGTTTCCGCCTTGGCGTTGAGTTTGACGTGCGTGGGAAAACCGCCGCCACCCGCGCCAACGACACCAGCCAACCGCACTTGTTCTGCTAAGTTCATGATAAAATTTATGAGTGATGAATTTTGTGCATTCCCGCTTCACCATTAGGTTGCGGAGCCGGAGCAACAACGACTTCCACTCCCCGCTCGCGTAAACCCGCAATCAACTCCTGCGGCGCGTGACTGTCCGTAACAATCGCATCCACCATGTCCAAACCGCACAGCGGCGAAACCGACTGCCGCCCAAACTTGGTGTGGTCCAGGCAAAAAATAATCTTCTGCGCCGCCTTGAGCATCGCGCGCTGAATATCTATGAGCAGCGCGTGCGAATTCGTAATGCCTTCCAGCGTGATGCCGCCGGCACTCATGATGGCCACATCGGCACGCATCCGGGAAAATGCCTCCACCGTCATCGGTCCCACCAGCACACCCAATCGCGGATAAATCACCCCGCCCGCTAAAATCACTTCCACCTTGTTGGCCGAGGCAAACAGGTTCGCCACCGGCAATGAATTCGTCACAATCTGCGGCGCTTTTTCTTCCAAGTGACGCGCCACGTGATAGACCGTCGTGCCGGCATCCAAAATCACGCTTTGATTGGGCGTGATCAATTCGGCACAAGCCCGGCCAATCAGTTCTTTCTCCGATAACTGATGAGCATCACGCGCCGAAAACGCAAACTCATCCGATTTGGGCGTTACAATACGTGCGCCGCCATGGGTCCGGCGCAAATTGCCCGACGCTTCCAACACCGATAAATCCCGCCGCACGGTCGAAACCGAAGCTTCCACTTGTTGGGATAATTCTTCCAAAGACGCAAATTCAACGCGCTGAAGGTAGGCTTCAATGCGATGTTTGCGCTCTTCTGCGGTCATATTTGCACCAATCTGATAGATTTTGGAAGATTTTGCAAGATAAATGTTGACTCTTGGCTAAAAAATGTCAAAGTCAGTCAAACTTTATGGCTGTTGCAGCATCTGCACCTCATCGTGCCGTCGTTGAGCATTTGGTTCGACAGGCGGTTTATGCGCGTCTCGGCAAACCTTTGCCGCGGGCTGCGAGCGGGCCTAACCCCTTGGTGGTCAATGTCAGTGCGCGGCACTGTCACTTGACGCCGGAAGCCGTGGAAGCGCTTTTCGGCAAAGGCCATCAGCTTGGCGTCCACAAGTGGCTCTACCAAGACGGCCAGTTCGCCGCGAAAGAAACCGTCACCCTCATCGGACCGCGCAGCCGCGTCATTTCCAATTTGCGAATCCTCGGTCCATGCCGGAACTTAAACCAGGTCGAGCTGGCCTATACCGATTCCATCGCGCTCGGGTTTGATATTCCGTTGCGCGCCTCGGGCGACATCAAAGGCACGCCCGGTGCCATGCTGATGGGACCGGCCGGATTTTTTGAGATGAAGGACGGCATCATCCGCGCATTGCGGCACGTGCATTTGGGACCGACGGATGCGG
>Ga0265327_10002070_pt1 | contig 22416 bp, 16 predicted proteins | sample 41621metaG_FD_202089 | JGI IMG/M metagenome (GOLD analysis project Ga0265327, IMG submission 202089) | Rhizosphere microbial communities from Carex aquatilis grown in University of Washington, Seatle, WA, United States - 4-16-21 metaG | ecosystem: Host-associated > Plants > Roots > Rhizosphere...
TCGTTTTTTCTTCATGATGAGAGTCGGACCCGGCGCGAGCCGGGCACTCTCATAGCAGATGGTTCAATTTCCGGGGAGCACGCCACGCCTCGCTGATCCCTTGTTTTGGATGAAGCCGAACGATTACGAATACATTGGCGGATTCAAGGGGACAGTGCATTCGGCGGTGGCGGCTCGAAGATGTCATTGAGGATTTTATAGTCGAAACATTTCTGGGTCGCGAGTTAAGCTTGTTCTGGATCTCCATGACCTTCACGCGGCTGACTTTCGAGAAGTCGGAACCCTTTGGGAAATACTGCCGGATGAGGCCGTTGGTGTTCTCATTGAGTCCGCGTTCCCACGAGTGATACGGGTGGGCGAAATAGGCATCAGCTTACAGGATGTCCCCGATCAGGGCGTGGTGGGCGAATTCCTTGCCATTGTCGAAAGTCAGCGTGAACACCTTGTTCCGTAAGCGCTCCACGCTGTACCAGTTGCCCTGCCTACGAGAGCGGTGATAGATAGCCATGAATGACCTCTATCGTCGATCCCGACCGGGTGGGCGGCCTGATACCTTCCGATTCCCGGGGCTGCGTGCTGGTGGGTCCCGGCTAGCGCTCGGCACTGATGGATGCCTTTGAGCAAAGCGGCCAGTCCGCCATGGCCTTCTGCCGCCAAAGTATCCCACCTTCGCCAGCTGGGTCCAGAAGCGCCGCCGCCCGCTGTCGGTTGCGGCAGCGCCGACCTTTGCCGAGGTGGTCACGGAGTCTCCGTCCCTGTCCTGCCAGCCGTCCGGGCAGCCGCTGCGGATCACCCTGCCGGCCCGACCATCGTATAGACGTAGCTGCCGGCCACACCGGTGGCATAGCCCTTACCCTGCCACTGGGTCCGCTACACATCGAAATAAAGCGTGAACGCCACCTGTCGCACCCGCGTGTCGGTCTCCTGCTGCGGATTCAACTGCACCCAGTGGAGTGGGGCCCAGCTCCTTCAATACGCGCCCATAACGGTCCACCTCGTAATCGGCCTGCAGGTTGAGTCCGCCACCTTCCTGGCTTACGGACATTCAAGGCGTAGTGCTGGAGTTACCGGTTCTTCTCGACCTGGCTTCAAATGGCGGCCTGGCAATGCAGTTTTCGCTGAACAGGAATCCATTCGGACCTTCGATGGCTTCATGAGAGATGACTTGGGCAGGACCTAAGGAGCCGGTGATCTAATTCTTCATTGTTCGTAGCTGCTTGCTGATTCCTCCCCGGCCGGGCGTTGCTGCCCCCTCAAGAACCCGATACTTCTGAATATGTGAGGGTTAGGAGCGGGCGCGAATCTCCCGGAGAGTAAAGGACTCGTCCATCGATCTATAAAGAAATTCATCCTCTATCCATTTCAGCCGCTCCGTGGTCCACCCTTCCCATTCGAGGAAGAGGTCTCCGTTCTCGGTACGGTATTTTCCTCTATCGCCGCCTGGACGGAAAATCTCCCCCTCTGACGACAGATGAACGGGGCCCGACCAAGTTGGATGCTCTCCTCGGAAAAAGCGAACATCGCTCTCAATCGATAAAACTACAGGCGGGGTCGAAACCGAAGCGCCGGGTGAGATAGCCCGTTCGTAATCTGATCGGCGCCGTTGAGTATAGTGCTGGTCGCGGCAACTGTCAGGGTGCCATTGGTGTAATAATCCTCGAGGAAAATCATGAACCACATGAGTTAAGCAGCAGATGCGTCCATGGAACAAATTGTCTTCCCCTCCCCAACTATGAAATTCCGGTTGGCACGGCCGATACCATTGGTTGGCCTGTGGAGTTCACTTTTAGCGCCATTCGATTGGCTTTTCATACCCTCTAATCTTCAGGTATGAAATGCAAATTGGCTTCCAAACAATAAATGGCCAGTTGTGAGGAGAGTAGCTATACCCACCAGGCACATCAAGATTGTCCGATACCCGCGGCACCCACCATCGTGGCTCTGGCCCGATTGCGACCGACCTTCCATTATATGTGCTTTCGTTCTGAGATCCAGCGTATCTGGAGAAGTCGAAGATTAAGAATGCTCCGAGCAGATACGCTGATGGCGCGCAAACAAGGAAAATTTTAATTGCGTTTTTTGTTTTATTGTAATTCATTTGAGGCGATTTTCGAAATTTCGAGATACAGTTAGGGCGCGAGTCGACCGGGCAAGCTGCCGCCATGCCTAGTTTCCTTTGTTTTCTTGTGGCACTTCGAGCATGTCTTAGGGGTAACGTAACCACCGCCATCCGCGCTCACCTGTAATACGTTGGGATAGCGCCCAAGCAATACTTTAAATCGATCACAAAGATCGGTGATATTGGTTGGAAAAGATTTCTCTTTCGAGTCGACGTCACCAGTCAATTCATAGCCAAGCTTATACGCAATTTCATCAATCGGATCTGTTTGCAGGCTGAGTTGTTTTTTGGTGTTCGTTGCGAGATTCAATTCAGTTGGGCTAAAATTTGCCGCGCCGATCAAACCATACATTATGTTACCAAGTGTTGAAGATTTGACGCAACGCCCGCAAAGCGTAACCGAAAAACCGCACCCCGGAACGCCCTCAATGGCCTGGTTTCCACAATGTGTTTCCTTGCTGAATTCGAAGAAGTTCCCATCTTTATATCTTTGGTTTCCGTTCGCCCATACCAAATAGTGATTTTGCACGGTAGGTTTTCCACTTACTGTTTTCTTGTCCGCAAACCACCCATCTCTTTGTGCCTTGATTTCCGCAATGATCCAATCATCGATAATGGGGCCGCAGACCCCAAAGCAACCATTTACTCTCGGCGAGTCAGGGTCCAGCCCCAAATAATCCGTCGAATTAATTCCATTGTTTTCGAATGAGGTATAGAGATTGATCCCTCCGCATCAGGGGTGGCGAGCATTTCGGTCTGATAATTGCCGTTGTAAACGCGGTAGCGGTTCCACGTCCGCGGGACCTCGTCGGCGGAAACCAGGGTGTTGAGCAGCGGCTTGCCGCCGGAATTGCTGTAAACGATCCGCCGGCTGTTGTTGGGCATGGTCTCGGTGGTGCAGATGGCCCAGGTATTGACGTCGCCGTAGCCGGGGCTGCCGATATTGACCACGTAGGAATAGGTGTAGGTCTCGCTGCCGCCATGGACCTTTTCCAGGATCACGCGCTTCTGCGAATCGTATTCGAAGTAGAAATCGCTGTAGCCCAGAAGCGTCGTATCGCTGGCGGTATCCGGATCGATGCCCGCGGCCTCCAGCCGCCGGCAACCGGCCGAGCCGATGACGAGCTTCAGGTTTCCGATCAGGGCGCTGGTGTGGTAGCGGTAGTAGCTGCGCCGCACGTCCAGCCATGTATTCGTGGCCAGGTCCCATTCCTGGACCACGGCGTCCTTCAGGTCGCCGGTGCTGCCACCAGGGTCTCCAGTGACGTGATAGTGGTAGATCACGCGGCTCAGGTTCACGTTGTTTGTCATCTGCGTGACACTGAGGAGGCGGCCGGAATTGGGATCTCCGGTCGGGAGGTAGTCGTAAATGAACTGCACGGAAACAGCCCCGTCCACGAAGGCGATTTGGCGGACCCGGCCATCGGCGGGAATGTGGAAATAGTCCAGCAGCACCTCGACACCGTTGCGGTTGGTGATGGACTTGAGCTTGCCACGTTGCAGGGGGTGTACGCTGTCAGTCGCGCTGTAATATTTCAGCTTCGAACCATCGGGATTGATGTGCTCGACCTCGCCGTCGCCCGGGTCTTTCAGATAGGTCAGTCCGCCGAAGGCTGCCACCCACCCTCCGCCGGAAGCCGGATGGAACCACGGGCTGGTATTGGCTCCGGCGATGACAATGGCATGGTTGGCATGGTTGGCATGGGGACCGGCGGTGAGTGAGACGGAGGAGAGCTCGGGGATCAGCCAGCGGTCGCCGTTATCGCTGCCGCCGCTGTAGAGGTTGGCGTAGCTGCGCGAATGGCTCCAACTGAAGCCCAGGCCGCGCCAGGAAAGGTCGGTTTCGTCATAGATGAGGGCACCGTTGCCGTAGCGCACCGGCTTCGGGCTGGCCTCATCGGGGCAGACCTTGCTGACCGGATCGGTGCAGGAAGAGATGTCGAAGCCGGGGACGGTTTCGACGATGGTACCTGAACCGATGCTGCAACAGCACATGGGCGAGGTTTCTCCTCCTCCGCTGCTGGAAGAACTGCTTGAGCTGCTGGAGGACAAGGAGGAGCTGCTTGAAGAGGAGGAACTGCTGCTGGAGGACGAGGAAGAACTGCTTGAAGAGGATGAACTGCTGCTGGACGAAGAAGAAGAAGAAGAAGAAGAGGAGGAGGACGATGAGGAAAAGCTGAAGTCCCCGCTGCCCGACGACGAACTCGACGAGGAACTCGAATCCGGATCGACCGGGGTGTACAGGACAAGGTAACGCGCCCGGTTCCGATCCACCCCGTCATAGAGATATTTCACCGCCGTCTCCGACGTCGGGCTCGATTCCATGATCACGTTGCCCGACGCATCATACCAACGCCTGCTTTCAAGAAAGGTGAAAGTGAGGTTGCCGGTCGCGTCATCCGCCCCATAGGTCCGCTGCTTGTAGAGCTTGCCTTCGGCATCGTAAGAGCGGGTCTCCAATCCGAGGTAGTTCCCGGGCTCGTCGATGTCCCGGTAGCGGATGATCTCGGTGACCTGATTCTGGTTGTTGTACCCGTAGGTCGCGATGATGTCGCGGCTGCCGCCCTCGCCTCCGTCATTCGCCGTCACCTTGATCGGTAATCCGCGGAAATCATACTCGCGGTATTCTATCCGGTCCTCGCTCAAATCGGTGTTCACCTTGCGCGTGATTTTGGTCAGATAACCATCACCGCCACTTTCGCCATTATCGTACTCATTGAGCACAACCGCGCGCATGTTGTTCTCCCCACCGCTGCCGCTCGGATTGTCATTGGTCGCGCCCGTATCGTCCGTGCCCACCCAACTGGCCATGACCAGGCCCCGCACATCGTAAACCGTCCGCGTGATCGTACCGGTTTCGTCCTTCACCCGCACCAGCCAACCCATCTCGTCGTACGTATACTCGACAAGTTCGTAATTCACTCCCTGCGTGCCGATGCCCGCCACCGGGATGTCGTGATAGACCCGCGTGTTGAGCAGCCGGCCCCATTGGTCGAGATTGCTCACCGACCACTTCCGCCAGCTCGAACGGGGAAAAGTCTCGGTCGGCGAGAGCGCGCCGCATCCACAGCGCACCGCCTCGATGCGCTCCTGCACCAGGCCGTGAACTCCTTCCCGTCCTCGCCCACCTCAGCTCCGCCATCGGCAAGCCAGCCACCATCCTCGTCGACAGCGGCTATTACAGTGAGATCGCCGTCACTACCGCCGAAGCCAATGGCGGCCCGCGCATCCTCGCCGCCATGGGTCGCGACAAACACGGGCGCACCATCGCCCAACTCGAAAAGCATCCCGACCCACCCGCCCCTCCTGCGGGATCGGACGCCGCCACCACCATGGCCTGGCGGCTGTCAACCGCGGCAGGCAAAGCTCTCTACGGTCTGCGCAAACAAACCGTCGAACCGGTCTTTGGCATCATCAAGGAAACGCTCGGCTTCCGGCGCTTCAGCCTTCGCGGCCTGGCCAAAGCCAACCTCGAATGGAAACTGGTGTGCCTAGCCTACAACCTCAAACGGCTCTACCACATGGGAGCCCGGTTGCGGAGGGTGGCTTGAGGCCGATGATGCTGGAGATCCGCTCACGGCAGACCATCACCTCGTGATCCATCGATCAAAGTCATCCGGCCAGCATCAAAGTCCGACAGGCTGCTAGCATCCGCCGACCCCTTACAGTTGGCAAGGCACGCAAGCCTGAGAGGCGGGTACGGATGACCGAGAGGCTGGAGTGATCGGGAGGAGTTTTTCAACAGGCTGTTAAACCATGCGTGCTGCCATCGTTATCCAGATGGGGTGCCCAGCAGCTTTCCGCTCGCCTGCCGGAACTGCGACCGGTGTCCGGGTAGGTGTCCCGTGTGAGTTGGGCCAGCCATGACGGTTTGCTAGGGGCGCTGAGAAAATGACTTTTTCGCCACCATCGGGCCCACCCCGAAGTGCCGGCTGAAAACGCGTGAAAAATACAGCGGATCGGCATAACCGCAAAGGGCGGCTACTTCCTTGATGGGCTTATTCGGATCGACGAGAAGGCGGCGGGCCTGATCGAGTCGTTTGGCTTGCATGTAGTGGAAAGGAGTCATCCCCAGCAATTTCCGGAACAAGCGATGGAAGGCGTTGGGTGCCATGTTCGCGAGTTCGGCCAGGTTTGCCAAGGGGGGATCTTCGAGGTAGAAAGCGTCCATATGCTGGATCACTCTGCGGAGACGTTCCAGCTCAGGAGCCGGATTTCCATTTGCGGGCGCGTAGGCCTCCAGCAGGTCGGAGACGAGATACAGAATGACGGCCTCCAGGCGGCAGGTGAGAGAGAGGGGGGCCTTTGTATCGAGGTGGAGATTGGAAACTTCCAGGCTGTTCGGATTTTCAAAGAGAGCGGAAATGGTCTTCATCACGGTGGTAGCCCAGGGAATATCGTCCACCGCCCAAACGTGCACACAGGGAGCCCGCAATAGATAGCGATGAATGTAGAATGACGCCGGAGTGAAGTGGACCCAATGCACCCGCATGCCATCCGGGCATTGCTGGGATCTCAATTGATAGCCGGAGATAAAATACAAAAATCCGGGACGGAGATCGTGGCTTCCCATACCATCGGAGACCTGCGCCCGCCCTTCCACCGGAAGGTAAATTTTGTAGCATTGATCGTAAGCCGGATGATGACTTTTCCATGTGGGGCCGCAGTCGGCGCAGCCTCCGGCAAGCAGATTCAGGGTGAAATCTTCGTTCATGGTAATAAGGAGTCGAATGAGGGGAGGAGTAGTTCGCATCCGGCTGGCGTCTGACGTCCTTCGGGTGAAAGACCGATGGGTTTCTATCACTGATGTTTAGATCGTCCATGATTTTGACGAAGCCGTCCATTTACGGCTTCAGGGCATTGCGGTAGAAATCCCGAACCGCTGGCAACCGGGACCTTCACCCGGTTCAGATGAAAGACACCTGCGACAAGTTCCGAATCCCATCCGATGACACCCTCGTTCGATTCCCCGTCCACTCAATCCGACTTTGCCGACGGCTACGCAGAGCGGCTGGAAAAGTGCTATTCCGGAGCGGTTTATGACGTTCTCCGCGCTCTGGGGTATCCCGATCAGGTGCTACCGCCGACCATCCGTCCGCTGTTCTTGGAACGCAGCCTTGCAGGCCGCATTTACACGATCGGCGGAAACGCGAAAGCTGATCTCGACGGACATGAAACCCTGCTCGGCTGGACGGAGATGCTCTCGCGGGCTCCCAAGGGGAGCGTAGTGATCATGCAGCCGAATGATTCCTCCATGGCGCACATGGGGGAACTTTCCAGCGAGACGATGACGCTCCGCGGCGTACGCGGCTACGTGGTGGACGGTGGTTGCCGCGATTCCGGCTTCATCCGCAAGATCGGTTTCCAGGTGTTCTGCCGGTATTTCACGCCGATCGATATCGTCGGACGTTGGATGGCTGAGACCTTCGGCGAGCCAATCGTCATCGGCGGCGTCACGATCCATACCGGCGACTACGTCCTGGCGGATTGCGACGGGGTGGTAATCATTCCTGCGGCTTTGATCGAGGAGGTGACGACCCGGGTGGAAGAGGTGCTATGCACGGAGAGCCTGGTGCGTAAAGCGATTCTCGAAGGCGTGGATCCGAAAGAAGCCTACCTGCGTCATGGAAAATTCTAACATCACGAGCATGCAATCCTCCTCGCTCCTGCGCATTTCTCCGCAAGACAACGTGCTCATCGCCGTGCGCACGCTCAAAGCGGGCACGTTGCTCGAACTGGAAGGGATCTCGCTGCCGCTTGAAACCGAAGTCGGTCTCGGGCACAAGATCGCCGCAAAGCACATCCCAGCGGGAGCGAAAATCATCAAATACGGGGTCTCCATCGGCTCCGCCACCGCTCCAATCCGGGCTGGTGAAGCCGTGCACCTGCACAATATGAAAAGCGATTATCTACCCACCTATCTGCGAGGAAATGACGCCGGAGATTCCCATGAACATTGAGCTCTCCGGCTACCTGCGCGCCGATGGCCGAAAGGGCATCCGCAACGTCGTGGTCATTGCCTATTTGGTCGAGTGCGCCCACCACGTTGCCCGCGCCGTCGCCGGACCTTTCGGCGAAACCAACGTTCACGTGATCGGTTTCGGTGGTTGTTATCCCAACGCCTATGCGGACCGGATGATGAAGGCCCTATGCACCCACCCGAACGTGGGGGCGGTGCTGCTTGTTTCACTGGGCTGCGAAAGCTTTGACCGCGCTTCGGTGGAAGCCTCGGTGGCCGCTTCCGGGCGACCGGTGAAGACCCTCGTCATCCAGCGCGAAGGGGGCACCCGCGCGACGATCGATGCGGGTCGCAAATGGGTGGCAGCCACCCTGGCCGATCTTGAGTCCACCGAGAGGATTCCGATGTCTGTCAGTGAACTTACAGTTGGCACCGTTTGTGGCGGATCGGATGCCACCAGCGGCTTGACGGCCAATCCCGGCATCGGCCGTGCCTTCGATACGCTCGTGGCCCGTGGAGGGACCGCCATTTTTGAAGAGACGGGCGAACTGATCGGTTGCGAGGACATCATGGCCTCACGGGCGGCGACGCCGGAGTTGGCGGAGGTCTTGCGTGAATCCGTGGAAAAGGCGGCGCGCTATTATACGACGCTCGGACACGGCAGTTTCGCTCCTGGGAATGCTGAGGGCGGACTCACGACCCAGGAGGAGAAATCCATGGGTGCCTACAGCAAGAGCGGTGATTCGCTCATTTCAGGCTTGATCCGGCCTGGCGAGCTTCCCGCCGTGCCTGGACTGCATTTGCTCGACGTTGTGCCCGACGGAGAGGTGCGGTTCGGCTTCCCCAATATCAACGACAACGCGGAAATCGCCGAACTCATTGCCTGCGGATCGCATGTGATTCTATTTTCCACTGGACGCGGGTCGGTGGTGGGATCGGCGATTTCTCCGGTGATCAAAGTGTGTGCCAACCCTGAAACCTACCGCCACATGAGTGGAGACATGGATGTGGATGGCGGTCGTCTGCTCGAAGGCCACACGACGCTCGATGAGCTCGGGAGTGAGATTTTCAATTTCACGCTGGAGGTGGCTAATGGCCGGGCGACCGCGTCGGAAGAACTCGGGCACCAGGAGTTCGTGCTGACATATAAATCCTTCGAACCCTCCGGCCCTTCGTGCCACCCCGGCGCATGAATTTGGAACTCGAAAACCGGATCGCGATCATCACTGGAGGTGCCAAGGGCATCGGTGAAGCCATCACCCGGGCGTTTGCGGCGGAAGGAGCAATCCCGGTCATTCTCGGGCGCAATCCTGCGGAGGCGTCCGCCCTTGTCACCGAACTCGTGTCAGTTGGGCTCAAGGCGGATTCGTTCCATGCGGAACTGACCGATTCGGAAGCGATTCGGGCTGCTGTAGAAGCGATTGCCGCGAAGTACGGACCCATCGATGTCGTGGTCAACAATGCCGGTTGCAACGATGCCGTAAGCCTGCGCCACAGCCCAACGGAGTTCGCACGCTCGCTCGAGCTCAACCTTGTTCACGGGTTCTCACTGGTCCACCACGCCCTCGATCTACTCATCGCGGCGAAGGGCAACATCGTCAACATCGGCTCGAAGACCGCGACCACCGGCCAGGGCGGCACCTCCGGTTATGCTGCGGCCAACGGCGCGCTCAATGCCCTGACCCGCGAATGGGCGGTGGACTTGGAAAAATTCGGCATCCGCGTGAACTGCGTGGTGCCCGCCGAAGTCATCACCCCGCAATACGAACGCTGGCTGGCCAACTCGCCCGACCCGGCAGAAGCTCGCCGCAAGCTGAACCACACCGTCCCGTTCGGCCGCCGCACGACGACAGCGCGCGAAATTGCCGACACCGTTGTTTTTACCGCCTCTGCGCGGTCGTCGCACACCACGGGACAGATTCTTTTTGTCGATGGCGGCTACGTGCATCTCGACCGCGCCTGCACCGTCGACACGACGCACCTCAAGACCACCGTCTGACAATCCGATCATGAGCATGTTCACCACGGCGGACGGGAAGAACCGTCTCGCGACCTTCCTTCTCGTCTGTTGCCTCTTTGGTCTGTCCGGGCTGTGTAACGGAATGATCGACGTGTTCAACCGGCACTTCAAGGACTCGCTCAGCCTCTCGGACGCGCAGTCCGCCCTGGTCCAGGGGGCCTGGTATGGAGCCTATTTCCTGATGGCCTTTCCCGGCGGCATGGTCGCGAAGCGTTTCGGCTATCGCGGGGGGATTCTCACCGGGTTGACAATCATTCTAGCGGGCTCGCTGGTGTTCATCCCCGTCACCAAAATGACAGGCGAAACCATGACGATCTATGCGGCATTCCTAGCCGCGCTGTTTTGCGTGGGGGCCGGTTTCACCTTTCTGGAAACGGTGGCCAACCCGTATGCCACCGTCCTGGGACCACCAGACGGGGCCTCTTCCCGCATCAATCTGGCCCAGAGCTTCAATGCCCTCGGCTGGATTCTGGGCCCTATTCTGGGCGGGAAGTTCACCCTCGGTGCCGCAGGTGCAGCGAGCAATGCCAAGCTATACATTCCTTACCTTGTCGTCGCAGGGATCGTCGCGATCTTCCTCGCGGTATTTTCCTTCGCGCCCGTTCCGAATCTCAGCCCGGAAGAGAGCGGCTTCGCGCAGCCTCAGGATGGGACGGTGAGGCCACTGGCGAAAGAGAAGCATTTCGTTCTCGGCTGGCTTTCGCAGTTCTTCTACGTCGCGGGCCAATGCGGCATCTTTGCTTTCTTCATCACTTACATTCTCGATCCGAAACTGACCCCGGCAGTTTCCAATCGCGTGGCCGGGCTTCTGCCGGCGGACATGTGCGCGCAGAACGACGGTGCCTGGTTCATTACCAAGGGCAGTTCGCCCTACCTGCTTTCGCTGGCGTTCATGCTGTTCGCCCTCGGCCGGTTTTCAGGCAGCGCCATCCAGCGGAAGATCGCTCCACACCGGGTACTGGGTCTGTACGCTGTCATCAACATGCTGCTGATGCTGCTGGTTGTCGCCAATCTCGGATGGCTCTCCGTTTCGGCACTTATCGTTTCGTTCTTTTTCATGTCGATCATCTATCCCACCAACTTCGCGCTCGGCATCCGCGGGCTGGGAGGGAAGACCAAGCTGGCTTCATCGTTCATGGTCACGGCGATCATCGGCGGGGCCATCATGCCCTGGTGCATGGGACGCATCATCGATCTCTACGGCATGAACGCGGGATTCACCATGCCTCTGGTGTGCTTCCTCTTCATCGCCTTCTACGGGTTCACCTGGCAGAACTGGTATGCCCGCGATGCCGAATGCGGGCCCCAGCCGGTGGTCGTGCCAGGCCACTGACTTTCTTCGCCCCATATTCTTGAGCGATGAAAGCCCTCCATGCCATTGCCATTGTAATCGCCATGGCTCCACTGTCCGTGGGTGCCCCCCCTTGGGTCAGAAGATTCGCAACCCCTCCAAAAAACGTCGTGTTCAAAATGGCGCTGTTGGACATCACTACCGAATTGCCCGCACCGCCAAACGCGTTGACATGCGCTGTGCCGATCGTGCCTTGGGTGATTGCAACGGTGCCCACAAACGTGTTGTTGCCTGCGACATACAAGATCCCTGTTCCTAGCCCTTTGAGTGTCAGCGTCCCTACATTGCCGAGACCACCGAGGTGTCGTCGTATTTTCCGAGCAAAGCACCCCCAACCGTTGTAGTTGGTTTGGACGGTCGTGGCTTTATTCAATTGGATGCTTGCCCCGGGGAAAGACGAATTCACCGCGGTCAGCTCCAATGTGGTAGTGCCCGTTCCCTGATTGGCAACGATGATATCATTTCGGACAGGGTCTCCGCCGGTATTGGCGCTAGTAGTGAGGGTCGTGTTACTCGAGCCCGTGTTGGCATCATCATGGTTGCGTGACGTTGGGGCGTGCGAAGGAAAATGAAAAACGATGCGCCATGGACTTGGGGTCTTCGTCTGGGCTATTGAAAGGAGCGGGTCGCCACGTAGAAATCAGATCAACGGCTGCCGATCCCGGGCCGCTGCTGGTTCTGACGCAGTTGGATGGCCGTCATGGCCTCGGCGTAGCGTTGACCGAAAATAATGTACGACGCCCGGTTGAAGTGGACTTGTGTGCCATCGCAGGCCATGAGCCCGGTGGACGGGACAAACGCGGTGTCGGGGCCTTCCGTGCCGACCTTATAAAGGATTCCCCGCAGCTGATTGATTCTCGCGATGCGTGAGCCATGATCCGGATTCACCCCGTAGAACTCGGCCAGGTTGCCGATCACAAACGGGAGATGCGGATCGGCTGCTTCCTGGCGAATGTCCGCGATCAGGGTGCGCAATTTCATTTCATAAGAATCCACCAGAGCTGGAGTGACGGTGTCGGATTCACCCTGGTGCCAGAGCACTCCGCGAATGACGCCCTGGGTTCGGGCGAACTGCAGGCGGGCAACCGCATTGGTAAAGAGTGGCCGTCCTTTCTTGAGGTCGTCGATCGGAGCTCCGCCCCACGCGCAGGGAATGAGACCGACCGTTACGCCCGGGTGGGTCTTGAGGTAGGTCTTGGCGAAATCCATACCCAAGCCAAATTGGGACGTGTCCTGACGTAAATGCAGCCGGTGCGATCCGGGGCGCCACAGAATCGGCTCCAGGGGCTTTGGATCGTCGGTGGTGCCCTGCCCATCGAGCACCCATACGCCAGGCACCGGATCCTTGTCTCCAGGCAGGTAGGGATCGCCAGCCACGACTCCTCCGTAGCCCGTCATGTTGGATTGGCCCATCAGCAGAAAGATGTGGAACTTCGACGGGTCTGTCGGGTGAGGAGAAGAAGACATTGGCTTGGCGGGTTCCGCTGTGGAGGAATCTGCCAAACAAACCAGAATCAACGATACGAGTGCTGCGGATTTAAGTAAAAGACGGTGCATGGGATGATTGAAAGGGTTGGAGGAATTAGTTCCGGAATCTGCCACACTCCCCCATTTTGACCAGCGCCGGATGAGCATGATGCACACCAGATTGAAGTCTGTTGGGGAAGGATGGATAGCCGGAAGTTGCTTTGAAAATGGAGGGGCAAAAGGTGGCCGGGCATTGCTGCCCGACCACCCGCTCATTGCATTGCATATACCCGGGAAAGTGATGGAAAATTTGAAGCGCTCATTTGGTGAAAACAATCCAGGTGCGACCGCCGGCCGGGATCTTTACTTCGACTGTGGCGGTCTGAGAAGCGTCCAAAGGCACCTCCTTCCGGCCGTTGCCTTCGATGGCCATGGTGGCCCGTCCGGTGAGTCCCGCGTAATGCAGCGGAACACGGATCGTCCGTATGAGCTCCTCCTTGAGCGGATTGTAGAAGACCGCAAGGGCGGCCTCTTTGCCCTGTGGATTCACGTGGACGAAGCCGTCCCAGTCGCGGCCATCGGGGCGGCGCAGGTGGATCATGTCGGCGTCGAGGACCTCGCGGTGTGTTTTGTAGAACGTGATCCACTTCTTAACCAGGTTCTTTGTCTCATCAGTATCGTAGATGCGCGGGCCCCGATAGGCGGCCTGGGTGCCGGAGCCGAACAGATCGGCGAGGCGAGCTTCGTAGTGCGGGAGATGGTCCTTGAGCGGTTCGATGGTGGAGGCTTCGCCTCCGTTGTAGGCGGTGAGCGGAACGAACATCCAGCCCATGGACGAGGTCTTTTCCCACGTGCTGTCGAATACATTCTGACGCTCGATGATTTCCTGTTCGGCGCGCGGCAGGCCCCAGTTTCCCTCCCGATATCCCATGGCGGTTTTGCTGCTGCCATTCATGAAATACCAGTCGGGGACGTTCAGATAGACGCCGTTGGCGCGGCACCATTTGTACAGACCGCAAATGGCCTGGAATTGCTCCCACTGCGAATCCGCCAGCCCGTGATGGCCCTGGTGGTCGGTATGGGCGCAGGTATCGCCGGGGTATGAGCCATCATTTTCGAAGCAGGCGAAGCCGGTGTGGGTGAGGAATGACTGGATCTGCGCCAAGTAATCCTGTCCCCACTTGGCGGCCAGACATGGCATCACGCCGTAGCGGATGCGCGAGCCGGCACCACCGCAGTTGTCCGCGGTCGTAGCACCACCTCTCGAGGCGAGCAGCGAATACGCTCCGATGGTGATGCCTTTGGACTTCGCGTAGTCGGCGACTTCCTTGTATTTGGCCTGGTAGGCCGGATCGCGGCTTTCCATATTCATGTCGCTGCCGAAACTCAGGATCACCAGTTCCATGCCCACTTCGGAAGCCTGATCGATGATTTTCCGGATGGTGGCAGGATCGCTGGAAATGAGGTGGGACATCACCGGATTTTCCTGGCTCCACGGAGCCAGCACCCTGTACATGCGCCGCTGGGCCAGACCGCGGCGTTCGCGGTCGGTCCCATCGCGAGAGAGCTCGAAGGCCCGCACCGAAGTCATCGTCTCGCCAGGGGCTACATCGGTGTCGGGGCCGAATTCAGGTCCGACCTCCAACTGGCATACAGCCTCATTGAAATAGCTGGTCTGCGTGCCGTAGCTACCGTCATGCAGCCACTTGACCGCCTGCTTGTTTGCCGATTTGGCGTTCATGGCGAGGTAGGCGTAGTCGGACTCCACATACAAGGTGGACAGCTCCATGTTGTGGTTGGGATCGGCGATAGCTTCGGTCTCGTTGACCTTAAGCGTCTCGGAGAGCATCTTGTTGACGCGCACCGGCTCGGATGAGCCATTGCGAATGGTCAGCCATTTTTCGATCAGAGGAATGCCATCATAGATGACGTAATGGACGGTGATCTCCGGCAGATCCGTGCGCTCAGGCGGCTTGGCGGCGTTGGCTTGCTCGGCTTCGCGGAACGTCACCTGCGACACATGGCATCGCACCAGGGGATCCCCTTTGGCCTCGGGATAGTCGGTACCCGCCCCGTCCCGCCCGACCTTGCCCACACGGATGGCTGTTGGCACCACCGGATAAGCCTCGGTGGCGACGAGCTTGAACGTCTTACCGTCTTCGGTGGTTTCGCAATAGGCCTGTTTGTCGACCAGTCGCACCCGCAACTGGATCGGCTTGGAGCGATCGAATCCTGCGTCCAGCACTCCGCCGTTGACCTCGAACTTCTGTTGGTTCGGACGCGCGATGAAGGACAGTGTATGGCCTGGACCAATCAGGGCCAGGCCCGGCCCCCAAGCGTTGGACTGCGTGTCGTCGCCGACATCCACCGTCACCTCGGCCGTGACGGCACCTGTGGGCCATGCATGTTCGGCGTAAACGCTGGTGTCCGGTGGGGTGTAGATTTCGCCTGGCTTGCCTTCGTTGGAAAAGGATGAACGGGTATTCTTGTCACTGACATGAACCTTCCACGAAGCGCTCAGTGATGGCGGGCGGAAGGAATCCTCAAACAAAACCTTGCCGGCCATTTTCGTCGGCACCGTCGGCGGCACGAAGCGCAGCGCCACATGCTTGCCCGGCGCAGGCCACGGCAAATCCCTAGCCAGCCATTCGGGTCTCTTCTTCCATGGGAAGCGGGCGATCATCGGCTCCTCCTTCCATCCAGAGAGCTGATATGCGTTCGGGCTGGCCCGCAGACCGTCGATCCATTCGGACTTCAGATAGTTCTGGATCGGCTGCCCTTCCAGACCACCGATGGGATACTCCGTGCCATTCAAAGTCACCCGCGCCTCCGGGCCGACGGCGCGCAACAGTTGCTCGCCGGTAACTAGGTTTGTATAGTCCACGGTCGCGGCATTCGGCGCGATGCGCAGCGTGCGGCGGACCAGCCCGTTTCCGAGCGTCAGTTCCTTTTTGGACTCATCGAAGCGGAATCCAGCTTTGAACGAGCCAGGGCTCACCAGCCAATCGGTCGGCGGGAGCGCGACGGAGGCATCCTGGGCGAAGCCAGGATTTAGGGACGCAGAGAGAGAAATGGCTAAAATTATGGGACTTTTCAACGTCGTAAGAGAGGAGTCAAAGATGGCGAATGGGAGGCAGTGGAGTGGGTGATGGCGAAAACCGTTTCGGCCTGAATGGATGATGCTGGAAACAAACAAGGTTCATTTTTTAACGAAGTCCGGAATGCCGCGGAATTCGATTTGTCCGCTCTGGATATTGCGGCTGACCAGAACGAGATTGCGAACGCCCTTCTGGACCGGAAGACGGCCAGAGAAGAAAGGACGGTTCGACCATTCGGTGCCATCCCGCTCGAAGCAGGCGGTGATCACGATGCCCTCGGCGTCCTGGGGAGAGAGGATGCCAGCTTTGGCAGGTCCAACGATCGCCTTCTGCTTGTCCACGCCACAGTAGATGTCTCCGGTGGTGTAGTTGAGAAAGGCGAAGCTCCCTGATTTGAAAAGATTGGACGGCAATTCGACGGCCTGGATGGCGTAGCCGCCGCCGCGTTCAGTAGGCACGGGCAAAAACACCAGCACGAACTCGCTCCCGGTGTCCGGCAAGTGGACGGTTGCGGATTTGCCCGCCACCTGCGCGGTTCCTTCACTGGCAAGCGGAGTGAAAACCAGATCCCGGCCCGGTACTGGAATGACAGGCGAGCATTGGTTTGTCGGAAGGCCGATCGGCTTCTCAGTAACCGATGCGCCCTGTGGATCGGTCACCTTCACTGTCCGCTCCGGGCCGTTATAGCCGAATGCGATCACTTGGATCGAGGCGGCTGGCACCGATGGCGCGGCCTCTGAACGCGTGCAGATGGTTAGACAAGCGATTACCGACAGGATTGCTGGAATGATGCGAAGCAGGGATTTCATGCCTTGAACAGTCAGTGGGTTTCAGCAGCAGACAGCCAGCGGAAGGAGACGATGTTGAAGCGCCGTCCGAAGGTCTTGTTGGCGGTGTCCTTGAGATCGGAAAATCCTTTTTCGGCGGTATCCGTGGGCGTCACGTAATCCGCACCCCGCTGGAGCACGGCTTCGCACCAGGCTGTCGATTTCACCACGCCGCTGGAGTCACGGGATTCTCCCATGGCACGGATCGTGAAGGTGTCCGAGCGTGGTGCGAGCACGGGGCCGATGGTTTGGAGCAGATCCGCCTGTGTGACCCAACCGGGGATTCCCTGTCGCAGGGCACCCGTCGCCGCGGCAGGGAAAAGATAAGTCGGGGCCGAGGAGCCTCCGGGGGTGGCCACGACCTTGTCGGCAAGCGGCTGGTTGATGGCGGTGTTCGCATCGTCCAGGGCCGCTTGCAGGGCACCTTTCAGCGAGAGCGATGCATCAGCCGAAAGGCTGCGATTGACGAAGTCCGCCAAAGAGCGAAACGGCCCGCGCTTCTTGACCTCCCGCACGGTGGCTTGGGCCAAGCTCGTGATCTGGGCTGCGGTGAGTTCACGGCTGCCGTTCCACCAGCGGTCCTCGCGATCCCGTCCCTGCACGCGCTCCGCAGCTTCGCCACCCTGGTAGGTGAAGCGCGAAACGAGGAAGGCATCGTCACGGGAAGTCGTCATAGCCGGCTTCTCTGTGCCGGTGATGGAAGCCATTGCCACAGTAGGCCGGGACAGCATCTGTGAGAACAATTGCTCCCATGCCTTTACCGAGACCGAGTTCACATTGAAGCCACCATTGATCCGCACGAGGGAGGCAATGCGCGTGTAGGCATCCGCCTTCGCCTTGCCGCTGCTGTCGAAAAGGGTGGCCAGGACAGCAGAGGGCGACTGACTCAGGCGTGGTTGGCACGCATCGTCCGGCAAAGTCCGGGTGCCATTGAGAAAATCCTTCGCCACGTCGACCAACTTACGGGGTTGACCGTACTTCGTGTGGAACGGCCCGTCCTGCGGAGCCATGGAGGAACACCACCAGGCATCCCACAACAGCTTGTTAGCGATGAAGGAGCGGTCGAACCGAACCGGTGCGGGATGACTGACATCAAAGACGAAGTAAGGCCAACCTTGGGAGGTGATGGCGGCCGGCGCAATGCCCGGACTGGCATACGAATTCCCAATCGCGTTGTTCTGCGGGAACTCCGTGGCGCGGCCCCGGTGAAAGAGGAAGTCGAGGTTGAATCCATAAGGATTCTCAATGGCTCCTTCCGGCCGGTAGTCGAAGAGCGGCAGATGCTGGAGTTGAGCCAGCGACACCGGAGCTACCAGTGGAATTTCCTGGGCGAGCGCACTCAATTGCCCGGTCGGCGAGTAGCTAGTGCCCATGTAGGCTTCGTCATCACGGTCCGGCGGAAGCTGCATGCGCTGGGACACTTCGATCCACGAATTGACTGACTTGAAGCGGAAGGTGTATCCGCTCTCGTGCCAGGGAGTAACCACATCGGTCGCTTGCAGATTGGGACCCGCATGGATCGGGTTGCCCGGCATCGAAAATGTCCAGGTTTTCGACGGAAACAAGTCTTCATCGACCGGTTTGCGATAGCATTCCAGAATCATCACCGGAATGGGGGTGTTCTCCAGTTCGGCAAATGTTCGAACCGGCACATCACCCGGTGGGATCACGCTCACCTGGGGGCTGTTCGCCGTGAATCGGAAGGCCGCATCCGTCGTCGAATTGAATCTCTGGAGCGTATTCAGATCGTCCGTGCCTGTTCCATTGTTGCCCCACCAGTCGGTGTGCGCACCGGTCATTTGGAACACCGGCCAAGTTCCGCCGTTGGTGTCACTCGGTGATGGAGTGACAGAGATTTTCACGGAGTCTCCCGGAGCTCCCGCGATTTCGTTACCGGCACTGGATGTGAAAAGGTAGTCGGCAGCCGTAGTCTTGAGATTCAAAAAGGGAATTCCATAGTTGCCTGGACCGCAATCGAACTTCTTCTGTAGCAACCAGGAATAGGCATGATAGGGAAAGCGTGGGTTTCGATGGTAGCTCGTATTGGCCGGGTCGAATTTCTGCGGATACAAGACACGGGTCGCACCAGCGGGAATCACCAGATTGGTGAGCTTCTGCTGTGGTGCCTCTGGACCGAACGCCGTCATCATCGCATTCCGGCGCGTCACCCAATCGAGCTTTGTCACCTCCGTGCCGGCGGTGATGTTGAACACTACCGGCATCTGAGAGAGCGCGGCGTTATACTCCGGCACCACCAGATCGACATTGTATGGATTCCACAAAACGACGATTGGATAAACATTCAAACGTAGGGCATGGGTCCGTTCAGGATGAGACGGATCCGGCTTCGCTCCGGTCTTTTCGGTCGAATAGCTTACAATGTAGAGCGTCTTCAGTAACACCGGCTGAATGCGCCAGCGGTCCCGGGTCATGTCAGGATTCAGTTCGATGTCATCCTTGCCGCTGCCGTAGCCGGTCTGTTTGAACGCCGTCACCTGCGGCCGGCCAGTGGCTCCAAAGGTGAGTTTCGCTGCATCCGTGCTGTAACTGAGAGCGTGCCTCAACTGATCCCACGAAAACATCCGGTAGTCGCGGTCCACGGCGGCATTCTGACCAAGCGTGCCGGCTCCAGCGCGTGTTGCCGCGCTCTGGTCTTCCAACCACGCCAGCCAGAGGTTCAAACAGCTACGGAGTTTCCCCGATGTCACGTCGACCGGAACAATCTCGCTCTGGCAGGTCAAATCATGGAAGTAGCGATGGGATGGAAGGGCTCCACCGCCCGTGGTGACGACGTCGGAGGTCGGGAAATCGGGTAGTTTTTGCAACATGTTCGGATCACCCGGCAGGACCCCGTCAGCCGCGTGATAGCCCTTTGGATTGAACCTCCGGGACGAAGCGAGCGTGGTGGCCAAATCCTGTGTGGGCGTGGTCTTCTCGTCACCATTTGCCCGCAACGTCGCCTTCTGGCCGTTGTCCGAAGTCCACCAGGCGAAGCCAGCCTGCGGGCCGTTGATGACCGGTACGCGAACCTGGTCGGCAGGTTCCGTTACCGAGCCCGCGCCCACTGCCGTGCGCGCCGACTTATCGGTAGCGAGGGATGTCGCAGTGGCGTAAGTGAACTGGGTCGGATCCGCCGCCGAAATGAGCCATGACCGGAAGGTGGTCTGCCGGCTGGATGGCCTGGAGTCGATGTTGGTCGGCGTCACCGCAGCCGCTGCCGTCCAGACCCCGGTGAAATGCGGATTGGCCACGCCCTCGATGGCCGGGGTGGTGGGATCGGTGTCCAGTATGCCGGCTGGCGCGCTGATTCTCTGGTCCGGTCCCATTTCCTTCTGTAATTGGGCCATTGCCATCATCAGCGCGACCTTGGCGTTCGCGCGGGCGCTCGCCGCAGCCTGCTGTTGATCGGAGGTGCGAAGGGAGATTGCCGAGAGCTGCAACATGCCGAGCGCAATGATGGTCAGAAGGACCATCATCATCAGGGTGAAAACCAGGCTGAATCCTCCGGTTTTCCCAATTCTTGTAACGTTTCGCCTCATGCTTTCGCTGTCTGCTGGAGCCATCGTTTGCGGGGATGCCGATCAAATATCCCGTTCCATCAATGTGCTCGGAACCAGCTTCCAGACCGGCCCCTGGGGATCGAACGGCGGAGCATTCGGTTTGTTTTGTTCGGGAACTCCGTTATCGAGACGGAACAGGGGCAGGATCGGGCCGCCAGCGGGATCCTTCGGGTATTCGACTCCTGATTCCTGGATCATCAGCGCGGCACCGAAATAGCCGCCGGGCACCTCGCTGATGAGAATCTCAATTGGATAGGTGGTTCCGGCGCGGACTTCGAATTCGGGGCCTGCGGCGAACCCGCCGATGTTGTTATTATAGTGAGGAGTGCTGGAATATTTATAGGACAATGGCGGTTGGCCTTTTTCAATGCCGTGCAATCCGGTCGTGCCGCGGACGAAGCCGTGATCAAAGACATTCTGCCGATTGAAACGAACAACCAAGGCGTCGTCGGAAGCGCCGATGAAACGGAATTTACCGGATTTCGGGGGGCTGACATTACCACGATAGATCGCAATCCACAGGCGCGGCTGGACTTCCTGGTCACACTCGAAGGCCTTGGGCGCGGCATCCGCAGCCATCAGCGGGATATACATCTTCGTCTGGTAGAGTTTTCTACTAGCTTGATAGTATTTCGCCGCGAGTGTCTTCTGATTCCAACCGCGGGTGGTGAAATCCTGGATCACCCCGACGATCTGCTGCGGATTCATTCCGGTGGCCTTGTGCTTCTGATCCTGCTTGGTGTCGTAGAAGACGCCAACGAGGGCGTTCGCATTCGGATTGAGCATGCCGAACGGGCTCATGCCTCCCGCACCGCCGCCGAGTCCCGGACCCATCCCGTCACCGAATCCCTTGCCTTTTCCATTCCCCTTTCCTCCCCCGGATCCACTTCCGCCGAGACCAGCCGACAATCCGGTGGAACCCAGCGCGCCGACTGATGACATGGCGGAGGCGGGGTCCGGCTCAGGGAGGGTGAAGATGCTTGAGGTTCCCTTGGCTGCAAGGCGCGGGGCGTTCATCGTCGTCATCGTCGCCCGCTTTTTCATGTTGGTCTCGGACTTCGCTCCCGGCTGACCGCCGCCGCCCCCCTTGGGCATGAAATCCACGTCCGGCTTTTTCTCCGGGATGATCTGGAAGATCCAAAAGATCCCGATGATGAGAATGATGGCATGGACGATGATCGACAGAGACAGCGAGCCCCCTCCCAGCTTGCGCCAGAATGAGGAGGGATTGGCCTGTTCGCCCTTCGGAAATGGCGTCGGGAAACCGGGTGAGCTCATGCGGGATCTTGATTAATGGGAACTTCCAACGGCAGGGGTTGAACAGGCCGTGAAGGCCGGGAATCGACCCCGGCCTCTCCCGGCCAGTGGCGGGCTCGGGAATGAGCCCGGTCCCACCCATCAGGTGGAACCGGTCCTTTGCAGCTTACGGGATGGTCACGCGAATCCGGGCAAAACGCTTCGGATCGCCGGTAGGCACCGTGTATTGGACAGACGTGCCATTATCGACCACACCGGTGGCGGGGGTCCAGGTGGTCAGATCACTGGAGGTTTCCACCACGTAGGTGGCGGTGGCGTTTGGATCCTTGGGCCAGGTGATCGTGCCACTGACCATCTGGGGATTGGCGGTGAACGATGAGCCGGTCTGGCCCATGAAGTATTCGACTCCATTCGGTACGCCGTCATGATCAAAGTCCTGATCGGGGGTACCGCCGCCGGCATTGGTCGCCGCCCAGGTCGTGTAGGTGTTGCCAGATGCGACGCTCAGGATGCCGGTGGCCTCGGTGAAGGTCCAGACGTTACCGCCGGAAGACAGGGTCCAGACGTGCGAGGCATTGGTGAAGCCCGGAACGTTGAAGGTGCCTCCGTAAGTGTGAGAAGTCACATCCACCAGGGCCCAGGTGTTGCCCGGCGTGGTGTTGGCTCCGGCGAGGTTGATATTGAGGGTGCCATTGAGCGTGGCGGCCCCCGATCCCGTGATCTTGTTGGACACACCGTTGGTGGTGGGCGAGAGGGTC
>Ga0265327_10002072_pt1 | contig 22412 bp, 19 predicted proteins | sample 41621metaG_FD_202089 | JGI IMG/M metagenome (GOLD analysis project Ga0265327, IMG submission 202089) | Rhizosphere microbial communities from Carex aquatilis grown in University of Washington, Seatle, WA, United States - 4-16-21 metaG | ecosystem: Host-associated > Plants > Roots > Rhizosphere...
CGCGCGGGAAGTGGACGAGGCCAATGTCTTCGCCCGGCTCACGCCCGACCAGAAGGAGAAGGTCATCAAGACGCTCCGCGCCCAGGGCCACGTCGTGGGCTTCATGGGCGACGGCATCAACGACGTGCTGGCCATGAAGGCGGCCGACGTAGGCATCTCGGTCGACACCGCGGTGGACGTGGCCAAGGAGTCCGCCGACATCATCCTCCTCGAGAAAAGCCTGCTCGTGCTCGAGGACGGCATCATGGAGGGCCGCAAGGTTTTCGGAAACATCACCAAGTACATCAAGATGGGGGCCAGCTCCAACTTCGGGAACATGTTCAGCGTGGTCGGCGGCGCGTACTTCCTGCCCTTCCTGCCGATGGCGCCCATCCAGGTGCTCGTGAACAACCTGCTCTACGACGTCTCGCAGATCGGCATCCCCCTCGACCACGTGGACGAGGAGTACCTCGCCAAGCCCCGCCGCTGGAACATCAAGAGCATCCAGAATTTCATGATCTTCATCGGGCCGATCAGCTCGATCTTCGACTACGCCACGTTCTTCCTGATGCTGTATTTCTTCGGGGCGTCCGCGTTCAGCGCCGCCGGCGCGACTGACGCGGCCAAGGCGCACTGGGAGCAACTGTTCCACACGGGCTGGTTCGTGGAATCGCTGCTGACCCAGACGCTCATCGTGCACATCATCCGCACGCACCGCATTCCGTTCGTGCAGAGCCGCGCCAGCAACACGATGATGTTCACCACGCTCTCGATCATGGCCATCGGCTGCTGGCTGCCGTTCTCGCCCGCCGCCCACTTTCTCGGCTTCACTCCGCTGCCGGCGGTGTTCTTCCTCTGGATGGTGGCCTTCCTCCTCGCCTACAGCGTTCTGACCCACTTGGTCAAAACGTGGTTCGCCCGCCGCTTTGGCACCGACTAAACCATGCGCAGCATCCTCAACGCCCTGCAGGACGGTCGTCTCTTTGAACTGCCCGACAACGGCAAGCCCCGCTCGCTGACCTTTCTCGCGCGCATCCTCGACGCGAATCCCGAGATCGAGGTGGGCACCGATGCCATCGAGGAGATCCAGCGGCGGGAGGAGGAGTGCAACACCGGCATCGGCCTCGGCGTGGCCGTCCCGCACGTGCGCGCCAAGCGCGAGGAGGGCGAACTGTTCTGCGCCATCGGCTGGTCGGCCCAGGGCATCGATTACGGCGCCACCGACGGCCAGCACGTCCACTTGGTGTTCATGTACTACATTCCGGGCGCCCAGAAGAATGTCTACCTGAAGGAAATCTCGAGCCTCTTCAAAGCCGTCCGCAAGAGCGGTGGCATGGACTCCATCGCGCACGCCCCGGACCTGAACACCGTCCGCAATCTCCTGCTGGACTGGATCGGCCAGTCGTCGGGCAACACCGGGCCCGAGTCCGTCGCGCGGATGATCAAGCTCGACCTGAAGCAGGGCCCCGCCCCGTCGCCGGTCGTGGAGATTCCGGGGTGCGCCCCCGCACCCCCGCCGCTCGCTCCCGCCGCCACCGCGCCGGTACCGCCGGGCGCCGTGACGGCGTCGGTGATCGTTTTCTCCATCCTGGTCGCGCCGCCGAGCACCGCGCTGGTGCTCTCCCACGATCCCGCCTGGGGCCCGGCGCTGGAAAAGGAAACTGATTTAGCCGCGCGGCTCGCCTCGGGCCAGCCCTTCACCGCAGCCGGCCGCCAGGTTCACGTCACCGGCTCCGCCCACTACCCCGGCGGCCGCGTGCAGCACTACTGCGTCGCCGTGCTGGTGGCCGGGTGACAACCCTCCTCGGGGGCAGACGCTAGTCCACCCCCAGGCGGTAAAGGGCGAAGGCCAGGACGCGCCGGTTCTTGCTGTCCTCTTTCTCCCCGGGCACATCGCTGCTGAGCTCGATCTCCGTCGTTCCCACCGGCCGGGCTGGCAGCATGATCTGTATTTCCCGCTGTTCGGAATCGATCGCCCCGCGCCACACGACCGTGTCGCCCACCCGGGCAGTCACCTGCCGGGCACCCCACCCGCGGAGCGCAAAGTGCAGCCGGACCTCGCGCGAATCCTGCGCCACGATCCGCAGCGTCGCGCGGCCCGCGCTCCAGTTCCAGGTCTTCCGCCCGTCGAACTCCTCGGCATACCAACCCGTCCCAAGCTCCGCGTGCACGGGCCGACCCGGGTACAGCAGGATCCAGCCTTCCGGCAGAATGGGAATGTTCGCCGCCTGACCCCGCCGGATCGCGCCGCAGTGCAGGCGCCACTCGTAATTCGGCGGCGCCGGCTTGATGAAATCGCCCGCGTTGAGCAGCACGCCCGCGACGCACGCGCCGCGGATGAGCCACGCCACGGCGGCCGGCCGCGTGTCGAACTGCCAGATCACGAGCCAGGCGAGCAGCACGCGCGGGATATAGAAGTAGCTGTCGCCGTTCTCCAGTTCGAGGAACACCCAGGTGTCCGGGCGCAGCCGGTACATGCAGGCCGCGATGATGAGGCCGAGCGCCGCGAGGACCTCGAGGCGACGCCGGCGACGCGGATGCGGCCGGAACGCGGCCCAGCCCAGCCCGCCGACGACCGCCGCCAGCATCAGCGCCGGCACCGGCGCCGGCAGCGCCAGCGCCAGCCGGCCGCCGAGCAGCGGCCACGCCACGAGCCTCAGCCCCAGCACATGCCAGAGCATGGCCGGCTGCAGCGGCTGCGCCTGCGGGGCGAAATGCGGCCCGGTCTCGGCCACGAGCAGGCCCTGCACCGCGGCGCAGGCGGCCGCGACCAGCAGTACAGTGAGGGCATAACGGCTTCGCTCCCGCCACCAGCGCCAGACGAACAGCGGCAGGAACACGACCACGAAGGGACCCGTCAGGCCAGCCAGCACCAGTAGCACGCCGTCGGCCACGCCCTCCCAGCGGTGGCGGGGCGGCGCGATCAACACCTGCTGCAGCAGGAAGAATGACGTCAGCCAGTGCAGGTTGGTCAGGTTGAGAAAGGTTTCCCCCGCGTTCGCCGCCAGCACGAAGGCAATGATCAGCCCCGGCTTGGCGGGCAGATCCAGCCGCGGCGATGCGAGCCGCGCGAAGATCCCGGTCGCCACCAGCAGCGCGGCGACGCTGTAGAAGAGCGGCCAGTGCGCCACGTCCGTCGTCCGGCCGGCGAGCCACGCGATCAGCCTCGGCCAGGTGTGGAGGTAGCCGCGGTAGGGGTGCAGCAGGGCGCCGACGCCGTACGTCTCGTTGTCGAGCAGGTGCACCGAGCCGTCCTCCGCCCAGAGCTGCGGCTGCGTGACGGCCCAGGGCTTGGTCAGCACCATCAGAACCGCGGCGGCCGCGACCGCCGCCCAGGCCACCCGCGCTGAACGCGGCTCAGCCGGGACCAGTCCGGGATCGGCGACGGCAGCCATGCGCAGGGAAGGCCGGCGGTCGTTCAGGGTTGGTGGGCGTGACCCGTGGTCCGACAGCCACGGAGCTGGCAGTCGATCTTGAGAATGTGCGACTCGATCCAGGCGGAGGACTCGCGATGGATGTCCCGCAGCAGGGTCACCGGGCTGCCGCTGGTGCTGAGCAGCTCCAGCCAGCCGTCGAGCTGGGCGGAAAAGGACCGGTGCGCCGAGCAGTTGGCGTCAATGGCCGGGCAGTGCACCTTCCGCATGTGGGCCTCCTCGCGCGCAAAATGCCCGAGCGAGTATTGCTGCAGGATCGTGATCATCTCGACGATCTTCTCCCGTCCGGCGCCCGATTCAATCGCATCCTGCAGCCGGTTCAGCTGCTCGAAAAAGGCCCGGTGCTCCGCGTCGAGGTGGGCATGGCCGGTTTCAAAGCGCGGACTCCAGGTGGTCATGGGTGAAAGCGCGGCAGGATCGACTCGGTGGTTCGCGCGGCGTCAGAACGCCGGGTCCGCCCCCGCTTGGGGCGATAACCATCCGATGCGGTAATCGCTCATTAACCATCCCTTCGGGCTTTTCAGCCCAGGCTTTAGCCCAATCCGCGCAGACGGCTAGATTCGGGTGAGAATCTGTCCCACCCCGGCGCTGGGGCGGGCGATGACGTGGCAGGAGATGACCTTGCCGACGGCCTCGGCGGCCTCGCGCCCGGCGCTGACCGCGGCGGTCACGGCGGCGATGTCGCCTGCAAAGATCACCGTGATGTAGCCGCCGCCCAGCTTTTCCTTGGCGATCACGCGCACCGCGGCGGTCTTGCAGGCTGCGTCGGTGGCGGCGGTCACCGCGGTGAAGCCCTGCGTCTCAATCAGGCCGAGGGCCTCGGGGATTTGTTCTTTGTCAGTCATGGGATGAGCCCGGCGTCCGGGAATAAAAACGACTTCCTGTTCCAGTAAAGGCTGATACTCCGACGGCCCCTCGATCACGGGCCAGGCCGCCGCCGCGGGCGAGTCAAGCACGTCGGCCGTCAGCGCAACCTGCATGGTCTGCGTCAACTCCCGCGCGCAGTCCACCGCGATCCGCACGGCCGCCGCATCCCCGGTGAGCTTGAGGAACAACCCGTAGGCGTCGTTCAGCTCGGCCTGCAGCACCTGCACCAGCGCGGACTTCTCCACCCGGTCGAGCACCACGAGCGCGGCCCCGAGCGAATGGATCTCGAGGAGCGCGACGCAGGGCTTCCGAGCGGTGGCGGCGGACATCGGCGATTTCAGAGCTTTGCGGCGGCAGCCCGCAGGTGATCGCGCATCTGGATCGTCTCGGAGACGTTGTCGCTCTCGTTGCAGTGCTCCCAGTCGATCCAGACGTATTCAACGCCGATCCAGCCCCGGTAGCCGGCCCGTCGCATCGCAGCGAGCATCCGAGGATAGTCGATGGTGTTCTGGCGAAAATTGCACTGCAGCCGGCCCCTGCACGCCCCGCGCATGTGGACGTGGCTGGTGTGCGCCACCAGCGGTTCGATGCGGCGGTCCGGGACTCCCATGCGTGTGAAATGCGTGTAGTCCAGCGTGAGGGTCAGCCCGGGCACGCGCCGCACGAGCTCGGCCGCCCGCTCGGGCGTGTCCGCGATCGAGCCCACGTGCGCCTCGACGCCGAAAACGATCCCGGCCGCGCGGCTCTGCTCGACCCGCCACGCCAGCTCGGCGGCGGACCGCGCCAGCGACGACGCCCGTCCCTCCCGCGCGAAGAGCACGCCCGGCAGGGTCGTGACATGGTGGCAGCCCAGCGCGTCGGCGTACTCCAGCGTGCGCAGGAACCAGTCCCGCGTCTTCCGCCGGCGGCGCGCGTCGGGCTGGTTGACCGCGTAGGGCGTGAAGTCCGGCGCCATCTGCAGAAACACATCCGCCGCCGCGAGCCCGCGGTCCGCCAGCTGGCGCCCGAGCTTCTTCGCACTCGCGCGCGGGGCCCGGTATTCCCGCGACGGCCATAGGTGCGAGCGGCCCTCGAACAGGCCGAGGTCCACGCCCTGGAAGCCGAGGAGGGCGATGAGGTCGAGCGCCCCCGCGTGCGGCAGCAGCGGGAACGTGAAGTCGGCACAGGCGAATTTCGCTTTCATGGTTCAGGTCCGCTGCTGGAACGCCGTCGGGCCGGCGCACTGCCACTCCGCGGCGGTGAGGTAGCCGCAGTCGATGGTGAGCGAGGTGCCGGTCACGCCGGCGGAATCCTCGCAGCTGAAGTAGAGGATCGACCGCGCCACGTCCTGCGGCGAGAGCGACACGCCCATCGGCACGCGCCGGAGGCGCTCGTCCAGCGCCGCGCGCGGGTCGGGCCGGACGTTGAGGTGCTCCCACAGCATCGGGGTCTCGGTGATGCCCGGGCAAACGCAGTTGCAGCGCACGCCCGCCGCCGCGTAGTCGAGGGCGATCGAGCGCGTGAGACCGAGGATGGCGTGCTTCGTGGTGGTGTAGACCGGGGTGCGGGCCTGGCCGACGAAGCTGCTGATCGAGCCGACGTTGACGACATAGCCGCGCCGCGCGGCGCGGAGGTGCGGGAAGGCGTGCTTGAAGGCGAAGAACATGGATTTCACGTTCACGCCCATGACGCGGTCCCACTGCGCCTCGGTGTACCGGTGCAGGTCGCCGATCTCGACCATGCCGGCGTTGTTGACGACGATGTCGAGCCGGCCGAAGCGCTTCACCGTGGCGGCGATCGAGCGGGCGACGGCGCGCTCGGAGCTGACGTCGCACCCGAGGGCCAGCGCCGCCCCGGGCGTGCGGCGGTTGATGCGGGTGGCGATCGCCCGGCCCAGCGCCAGGCGGCGGCCGACGAGCGCCACGCGGGCGCCCTCCTGCGCGAACAGCTCCGCGGCCGCCTCGCCGATGCCGGACGTGGCGCCACTGATCCAAGCCACCTTGCCAGCCAGCCGGCCGGTGGGGCGGGAAGAGGTTGCCTGCTTGCTCATAAGTTAAGTGCGACGGCTCACGCGCCGCAGAGTCGCCGCCATTTCGCCTGGAATCCGGGCCGCTCGAAGACCTCGGGATTCACCACGCCGCGGGGCCGCCGCTGCCGCGAGAGGTCGATCATGCCCTGCCACGCGGTCCGGCCAATGTCGCGGAACAGCTCGTTGGTCCACGCGATGCAGTGCGGCGCGAACAGCACGTTGTCCAGCTCGGCCAGCCGCGGGGGCGTCAGCACCGGCTCCTGCGCGAAGCAGTCCAGCGCCGCGCCCGCCAGCTGCCCGGACTTGAGCGCCTCATACAGCGCCGCCTCATCCACGATGCCGCCGCGCGCCGTGTTCAGCAGGTACGAGCCGGGCTTCATCCGCGCCAGCTGCGGCGCGCCGATCAGCCCGCGGGTCTGTTCCGTCAGCGGGCAGTGGATCGAGACAAAATCCGCCCCCGCCATCAGCTCCTCGAGGGAAACCTTGCGCGCGCCGACCGCGGCCGCCGCCGCGGCCTCCACGAAGGGGTCGAACACCAGCGGCGCCTTCATGCCCCAGGGGGCGAGCAGGCGGAGCACCTCCCGGGCGATGCCACCGAGGCCGACCAGGCCGAGCGTGCGGTCGCGGAGCTCGCTGCCCATGAAACGCGAGCGCGTGTCCCACCCGCCCGTGCGCACCAGCTGATCCTTCGTCCGCATGCGGTGCGTCAGTGCGATCATCCAGCCGACTGTCGCCTCCGCCACGGGCCGGTCCACCGCGCCGGTGGTGATCATCACCGCGACCTCGGCCGCCGTGCAGGCTTTCACGTCCACGGCGTCGTAGCCCACGCCGAACCGGCCAATCGCGAGCAGGTCCTGCGCCTGCGACACGGACTGCGCCGTGACCTTCGGCGTCAGGACGATCACGCCCTGCGCCCCGGCCAGCTGGTCCGGGCCGATCTCCGGCCGGTGCTCGGCAAAGGGCGCGTGCGTCAGGCGCGGCGCGTCGGCCAGGACGGAGAAACCTATGTCCTCGTACTTGGGTCGGCCGGCGGCGTCAAAGAAGTCGGCCGTGAGCTTGACGTGGAAGGAGGCGGGCATGGCGGAAGGCTCAGCGGCCCCAGGCCACGGCGGGCTGCGTGGCGCAGGCCTCGTCCACCACGATGCGCTCGGGCTTGGGCCCGGCATAGACCCAGACCATGCCCATCGCGGCAGCGGACTCGTTAATGAAATAGTGGATGCGGCCGCGGGGCTGAAGGGCCGTGGCCTGCCCCTCCATCCGATAGCGCCGGCCCTCCACCACGCAGGTGGCCTGGCCCTCGATGATGCAGATGGACTCGTCGAAGTCGTGCAGGTGCGCAGGCAGCCGGCCGCCGGGCTGGAAGAGCCCGTAGCCGCCGCTCATCTCGAGGCCGGGCACGAGGTCGGTGTTGAAGTAGTCGACAAAGGAGGCGGCGGCGCCCGGCGAATAGCGCTCGACCTTGTTCACGTACGTCACCCGCTCCGCGCCGGGCTGGGTCTGCGTCACCTCGGGCATCGAGCGGCGCGGGAAGAACTGGTGCACGAGCTCGCGCTCGGGGGCGGAGGAGGCCAGCGCGATATGGAACACCGCCGGCTGGGTCCGCGAGAGGTTGGTGACGCGGTGCGCGATGCCGCGCGGGATGGTCAGGTTGTCGAGCGGGCCGATCTCGTACCGGCGGCCCTCGACCTCCGCGAGCGCGCGGCCCTGCAGCAGCGTGATCGCCTCCGCGAAGCCGTGCTTGTGGTACGGCAGCTGCGCGCCGGGCTGGAAGGTCACGAGGCCGGTAGTGAGGTTGCGCGCCTGGTTATGCGCACCGACCATGATGTCGAACGCCACCCCGGGCGCGACGTCGAGCTGCGGGCCGCGGCCGCGCTCGTTCATGACCTCGTCGCGGTCGGGCCGGAGCTCCGGCGGCGCGCACTTGGCCGGCACCTCGGCGGCGAGGGCCGCGGGGTCGTTCTCGAGCGTGAAGCCGGCACGGATCTTCCGGTCGCGGCCCTGGGCCGCGAGCATCGTGTGCAGGCTGCGCAGCAGCAGGCTGCCGTCGAGGCCCAGGCCGAGGAGGGAAAAGCCCTGCTCGCGGCGCAGCGCGAGGTTGGCCTCGTCGGTCGCGATCACGCCGCAGTGCTTGCCGGCCTTCTTCAGCGCGTCCTTGGCCTGCACGATCAGGTCGGCCACGCCGGGACCCTCCCACTGGCCGGGGAAGCCCGCGGTGGCGGACAAATCCGCCGGCCCGAAGAAAAAGAGGTCCGTGCCCTTCACGCGCGCCAGCTGGTCGATGTTCTGCACCGCCCGCACGGTCTCGATGATCGGCACGACGAGCACGTGCTGGTCCGCCTCGGCAGTGTGCTCGATGAAGCACTGCCCCCAGCAGGTGGCCCGCTCCGCGCCGATGCCGCGCAGGCCGCGCGGCGGATAGGTCGCGGCGGCGATCGCCGCCTCCAGCTGGGCGGGAGTCTCAATCCAGGGGATGACCACGCCGTCAGCGCCAATGTCGAGGGCACGCTTGATCAGCGCGGGGGAGTTCTCGGCCAGGCGCACCAGCACCACCGTGTGGCTGCGCACCGCCGCGCGCACGTGCTCGATGATTTCCTTCCAATCGAGGTGGCCATGCTCCGCGTCAATCGTCACCCAGTCGAGCCCCAGCGCCACCGCCATCTCGCAGATGCTGGGGGACTCCAGCGTGATCCAGAGCCCGAAGACGGGCTGGTGGGACTGCAGTTTGGCGCGCAGACGCTGGATGGCGGGTGCTTTCATAGGGTTGAGGCGAGGCCAGGCGGAGGGCGACAAGGCGAACGCTCAACGCTCAACGTTCAACATTCAACGCTCAAGTGATTGCAGCGAAGGGGCGCGTTTGGGAAGTGGGTGGCATGGGCGTTGGATTGACTGGGCTGCTGAAGCCAATTGCTGGAATTCAGGCCCGTGAGCGCACCGGCCATTGATCCTCCGGAGAGGTCGCGAGAGATCCTCCTTATGATCACTCATCCAAAACCACAGCCCTACGATCTCGAAGTACGACTGCTCGAGTTTGCCGCGCGCATCATCATCCTGGCGGAAGGGGTAAAACCGACGCGCGCGGGGAGCCACGTCGGCAGTCAGCTGCTCCGCAGCGGGACCTCGCCATACGCCAACCATGGTGAAGCTGAAGCCGCCGAGTCCCGCGAGGACTTCATACACAAACTGAAGATCTGCCACAAAGAGCTGCGCGAAACCCGCCGCTGGCTTCGCCTCGTTCACCGGGCCCAGCTGCATTCGGAAATCCCACTCATCGATCAGGCGATCAACGAGGCCGACCAACTCGTCCGCATCTTCTCCGCCAGCATCCGCACCGCCCAAGGCCGGGGAGCTTCCCAGATTCGCCCCACCACCCCACCTGCCAGAATCACTTGAGCGTTGAATGTTGAACGTTGAGCGTTGAGCGTTCCCCTCGAAGTCCTCGCCTGGTCCCCAATGACGTCCCGCCCCTTTGGTTCTCTCCCCTCCGGCGAGCCCGTCACGGCCTACACGCTCGCGAACGCCGCGGGCGCTTCCGTCCAGATCCTCACCCTCGGCGGCATCGTCATGTCGCTGCGCGTGCCTGACCGCCGCGGCCGGCTGGCCGACGTCGTGCTGGGGTGCGACACTCTCGCCGGCTACCTCGCAAGCCACCCGTATTTCGGCGCCATCATCGGCCGCGTCGCCGGACGCGTGGCCGGCGGCCGCCTGCACATTGACGGCCGGGAGCATGCGCTCCCGCTCAACCAGGGGTCCAATCACATTCACGGCGGCAAGGTCGGACTCGACCGGCGCGTCTGGCAGGCCCGAGCCGTGACGCGCGCCGACGGCGCCGATTCGCTCTGCATGAGCTACCACAGTCCCGACGACGAGGAGGGCTACCCGGGCAACGTCGATCTCGCCGTCACGTACACGCTCACCGCCGCCAACGCCCTGATCATCGCCAGCGAGGTCACCGCCGACCGGGCGACGCCCGTCAGTCTGGCCCACCATTCCTACTTTAATCTCGCGGGCGAGGGCTCCGGCTCGGTGGCGGACCACGTGATTCAGATCCACGCCTCGACCTGCATCCCGACCGACCACCACCTGACGCTCTCCGGCCAGCGCGTGTCCGTGGCCGGCCAGCCCGCCGACTTCAACCAGCCCCGGCGGCTGGGCGACGTCCTGCAGCGGCTGTTCATGGCGCACGGCGACGTCTACGAACTCGGTGCACCGGGCGGGCGGGTCGTCGCCCGGGTGGAGGAGCGGTACTCGGGCCGCGTCCTTGAGGTCTCCACGGACGAGGCCTGGCTCCAGTTCTACACCGGCGTGGCCCTCGACGGCACGCTGGTCGGCAAGACCGGCCGACTCTATGGACCGCATGCCGGCCTGTGTCTCGAGTGCCAGGGCTATCCCGACGCCACGACCCGGCCGGGCTTCGGCGACATCCTGGTGCGGCCCGGCCAGCCCCAGCGCCGCTGCACGACCTACGCCTTCTCGACCTGCTGAACCCCTTCCCGCCGACCATGAGTTCCGATCCCGCCGTCACGACCCCGCCGCCCGCCCGCCTGGATTACAGCCTCACGGGCGTGACGACCGCCGCCGCGATCGCCCAGGGCCTCGCCGAGGCCGACTGGTACCAGAGCCCGGTGCCGCGCGCCACGCTGCGCCGCCTGCTCGAGCGCCGCAACGGCCCGGCCATCCGCGACACGCTCCTGTGGTTCGCCCTGATCCTCGGCAGCGCCTACGCGGGCTACCGCCTCTGGGGCACATGGTGGGCCATCCTCCCGTTCGCGATCTACGGCACGCTCTACGCCTCGACGTCAGACTCGCGCTGGCACGAGTCTGAGCACGGCACCGCCTTCCGCACCGACTGGATGAACAACGCCCTGTATGAGCTCGCCTCGTTCATGGTCATGCGCGAGTCCACGCTCTGGCGCTGGAGTCACACGCGCCACCACAGCGACACCATCATCGTCGGGCGCGACCCCGAGATCTTTGTCCCCCGCCCCGCCGACCTGAAGGCCATCATCCTGGCCTTCTTCAACCTGCCGGTTTACCCGAAGTATTTTCGCGCGATCCTCACCCACGCCGCCGGGCGCATGTCCGCCGCGGAGCAGACCTTCATCCCGGAGAGCGAATTTCCTAAGATTTACCTCCGCGCCCGGATCTACGTGCTCATCTACGCCGGCGTCATCGCGCTCGCCCTCGTCACCCGCAGCATTCTGCCCCTGATGTACGTCGGCCTGACGAACCTCTACGGCTCGTGGCTGATGGTGGTCTATGGGCTCACGCAGCACGCCGGCCTCGCCGAAAACGTCCTCGACCACCGCCTCAACTGCCGGACGGTCTATATGAACCCCGTCCACCGGTACCTCTACTGGAACATGAACTACCACGTGGAGCACCACATGTTCCCGCTGGTGCCCTACCACGCGCTGCCGCAGCTGCATGCCGCGGTGCGGACCGACATGCCCGAGCCCTACCCCAGCATCGTGGCGGCGTACCGCGAGATCGTCCCCGCCGTGATCCGCCAGGCGAGGGACCCGGGCTACTACGTGCGGCGCCGGCTGCCCGCGCCGCCGGCGCGGACGGCCGCGTCCACGGTCGGCCGTGGCGACGCGCGCCCCGACGCCGACGGCTGGGTCGAGGTGTGCGCCGCGCTCGACCTCGGCCGGGAGGACGTGCTCCGTTTCGACCACGGGCGCCGGACCTATGCGCTGTGCCGCGACACCGACGGCCGGCTGCACGCCACCGACGGCATCTGCACGCACGGCAACACGCACCTCGGGGACGGCCTCGTGCGGCATGGCCAGCTCGAGTGCCCCAAGCACAACGGCCGCTTCCACCTTGCCGACGGCTCGCCCGCGCGCTCGCCGATCTGCCGCGGCCTGGCCACCTACCCGCTCGAGGACCGGCACGGCCGGCTGTACCTCAACGTCGCCCGGCCCGGCGGCGCCGGGGCCCGCTCGCCGCATCCCTGCCGGCTGCGCGTGGTCTCAAACCGCAGCGTCGCCACGTTCATCAAGGAGCTGGTGCTGGAGCCGCTGGACGGCGCGGTCCTCGACTTCGCGCCGGGCGATTACCTGCAGCTCGACATCCCCGCCTACGACGAGATCCGGTTCCGCGACTTCGACATCCCCGCGCCCTATGCGGCCGTGTGGGACGCGTGGCATGTGTTCGACCTCGTGGCCCGCCATCCCGCCGGCGGCCGGCGCAACAACTACTCCTTCGCCAGCAACCCCGCCACCGAGCGCCACCTGCGCTTCAACGTCCGCCTCGCCACGCCGCCGCCCGGGCAGGACTGCCCGCCGGGTGTCGGCTCGGCCTATGTGTTCAGCCTGCGGCCCGGCGATGTCGTCACCGCCATCGGACCCTTCGGCGACTTCCATCTCAAGCCGACGCAGAAGGAGGCGGTCTACATCGGCGGCGGTGCCGGCATGGCGCCGCTGCGGTCGCACCTGTCGCACCTGTTCGAGACGCAGCGCACGGCGCGTCGGGTCAGTTACTGGTATGGCGCCCGCTCGCGGCAGGAGATCTTCTACGACGAAGACTTCGCCGCGCTGGCCCGGGCGCACCCGAACTTCACGTTCCACCTCGCGCTCTCGGCGCCGCTGCCGGCGGACGCCTGGACGGGGCCCACGGGGCTGATCCATGAGGTCGTGCTCGCGCAGTATCTCCGCACGCACCCGCAGCCCCAGGCCGTGGAATTTTACCTCTGCGGGCCGCCGCAGATGATCAAGGCCTGCACCCGCATGCTCGCCGCGCTCGGCGTGGCGGAGGGGCAGATCGCCTACGACGAGTTCTAGGCCGGTAGCGGATCGCCCGGGCTAAGGGGTCCACTGGATCCCCACGTAGCTGAGCAGCGTGGCGCGGGGAGCCAGCTGGTTGTGCAGCTCGGTGCCGATCGAGGCCATCAAGCGGAACCGCTCGTCCAGCTTGAGCCGCACGCCGACATTGGCGGCGAGCTGCGTGCGGGCGAGATGCTCATCGCCCTCGCCATGGAGCTCGAGGCCGGCCTCCAGCCGCTCGCCCCAGGCGCGGCCCAGCAGGAGGCCGTAGAGCCAGCCGGAATCCGACCGGCTCGGGCGAATGGCGCCCAGCTCGGTCGTGAGGCTCCAGTCGCCGGCGGTCCACTGGGCCTCGACCGGGAGGACGAGGGTGTTTTCATCGGACGCGAGCCCGCGCACGGGTGCGTTCGAGCCCGGATTGCGGAACTCCAGCTGGGGTGCCACGGAGAGGGAGAGACCCGCGGCGCGGTCCTCGAAGAACCGCCATTTCAGCCCGGCCTGCGAGTTGCTCAGTCCCAGCCGCAGGTGCGAGCCGTCCTCATGGCCGACCAGGTGCGCCACCACATAGCTCAGCTGCAGACGGTCGCTGAGCCCGTAGCCGAGATCCAGCAGCGGCGCCGACTGCAGGCAGGCCCCCGGTTGCCGCTCATAAGTCCACGCGGTGTTCACCTCCCAGTGCCGCGCGGCGGGCGTGCCGGGATCGTCGGTCAGGAACGGCGGACCGCCCTGCGCGCACAACCGGGAGACCGGCAGCAGGAGAATCAGCCAGACGGAAAGGTTCAGAGAGCGGGCCGAAGTCATGGGCGCAAAAACTGGACGGGATTTTCCCTCCGCCAAGCGAAAGTTGCGGACACAGCGGTGACCTGCCCCGACAGCTCAGGCGGCCTGCTCGTGCAGCATCTCCTGAACGACGGCGATGAAATCCTTCAGGCCAAAAGGCTTGGCGAGCGTGCGCTGGCTGCCCAGCAGCTGCGCAGGCTTCAGACTGGTGTCGGCCAGGCTGCCGCGACCGCCGCCCGAGATCGCGAGGATCGGCGCCCGCCGATTGATCGCGGTGTACTTCATGATGAACTCGAGCCCGTCCATGTCGGGCATGAAGATGTCGGTGATCACGAGCCGGAACTTGTGCCGCGTCAGCAGCGCGAGGGCTGTCCGGCCGTTGCCCGCGCTCTCGAATGAATAGCCGTTGCGCTTCAGCACCTCGCTGAGGACGCAGCGGACCGACTCATCGTCGTCGATCAGCAACACATCCCGGGCAGTCAGCTGCGCCGGGACCGGCCCGGCGGAGGCGGACACGGGCAAGGACGTGGGAGGAGTAGACGGCGAAGGAGCGTCAGTCATGATTTCCGGGAGGCGGAAGCAATAAGCAGTATTGCGCAAATGAATCGGCCGCTGGTGGCGAATCTTGAGGGGAGATGCGGCGAATGCGACGGGACTGACGCCCGGTGACAAAGCCGCTGAAGTGACCCCCCGGCGGACCGATAGGCTGTAGCCGGCCGGTACCGCCGCGATTGCTTGATTGCCGGACGCCCTGGGCCGGTCCTAACTCCTTTCCACCGATCACGCTCCACCACTGGTCCCTTCCGCTGCACCCATGTTCCAAGCCGAAACCCTTCATCGCGCCACCAGCTTCGCCGGCGGGCTCGCGGGCACCCTGGGCCTGGCCATCGTGGCGGGCGGGCTGACGCGGGTCGGGGTGGCGGTCCCGCTGTCGCCGGACTCGACCGTGCAGCTGGCCGGCACGGGACTGGCCCTCGCCTGTGCCGGTGGGGCGCTCTGGCTCCTGCGCGGCGGCACGCGGCAGCGCGCCTCCCGGGGTCTGGCGATCGCCGCGCTCGTCCCGGTGGCGGTCAACCTGGTCCAGCTGTTCCTGCACTGGAACACCGGCGGAGCCGCCGCGATCTTCGGCGCGGGCCTCGGCGCCGCCGCCGGCGGCTTCCCGAGCCGCGTCGGCGCCTATACCACGCTCGGCTGCGCGGCGGCCGCGGCCGCCCTGCTCGCGCTGCCGCGGGCGCCGGCGCGCGCGCTGCACGACGCCCACACCTGGCTGGCGGTGATCGTCGTGGCCATCGCGGGCGCGGGCTGCGTGGCGCAGGGCCTCAACCCCGCCGGCTCCCGCCTCGACCTGCTGGGCCCCGCCCCGCTGCTCAGCGCCGCCGGCTGCGCCGGCCTGCTGCTCCTCGGCCTCGGCCTGCTGTGCGCCCGGCCGCACGACAAGCTGCCCGCCGTGCTGCTCTCCGCCACGGCCACGGGCGTGCTCGCGCGCCGGCTCCTGATCGGCGTGCTCGTCACGCCCCTGCTCCTCACCGCCGCCCTGCTCCTGCGGCGAAGCGGCCCCACCCTCAGCCTGCCGGACGCCGCCGCGCTGCTCACCCTGCTCTACCTGCTGGGCGGCTTCGCCGTCGTGCTCTTCGCCACCCAGATCGCCACCGCGCTCGACGACCAGCGCCAGAACGCGGACCAGACCCGCGAGCTCCTGACCGCCCGCCTGCAGGAGCAGGCCGCGCAGCTCCAGGAAACGGTCGCCCGTCGGACGCAGGAGCTCCGCGAGGCCAACTTCAGCCTGCTCGCGCTCAACCAGCGGCTCGCGCTCGCCACCCAGGCCGCGGCGCTCGGCATCTGGGAGTGGGATGCGGTCGCCCACCGCACCCAGTGGGACCGGCGGACGCTCCAGATCTACGGGCTCACGGAGTTCGACGGCACGCTCGAGAGCTGGATGCAGCGCATCCACCCCGAGGACCGGCCGCTCGCCCACGCCTCCTTCCAGCAGCTGGTCCAGGGCACGCCGACCTACGCGCTGGACTGCCGGATCGTGCGGCCCGACGGCGCCATCCGCCACATCGAGTCGCGCGGGCTGGTCGTCCGCAACGCCAGCGGGCAGCTGCTCCGCGTGATCGGCACGGAGCGGGACATCACCGCGCAGTTCGAGGCCTCGCAGCGCACCCGCCTCCTGAACGAGCGGTTCCAGCTGGCGCTGCGCTCGTCCAGCTTCGGCGTCTGGGAGTTCGACATCGGGTCGGCCCGCGTCGAGTGGGACGACCGCATGCTCGAGATCTACGGGCTCCGGCGCGAGGACTTCCGGGGCCAGTTGGCGGACTGGGTCCGGTACCTGCACCCCGGGGACACCCTCCGTGCGCAGGCGGTCTTCCAGGCCGTCGTGCGCGGCGACGAGCCCAGCTATGACACCGAGTTCCGCATCGTGCGGCCCGACGGGGCGGTGCACCACGTCGAGGCGCACGGCTACGTCCAGCGCGACCCGTCCGGCCGGCCCATCCGGCTCGTGGGCCTGAACCGCGACATCACGGCCGAGAAGGCCATGCAGGAGGCGCTGCACATGGCCGAGCAGCGCTGGCAGCTGGCGATCGAGGGCACCAACGAGGCGGTATGGGACTGGGACATCGAGCACGGCACGATCTACCACGACGAGCACTGGGCCCGCATGCTGGGCTACCATCCGAGCGAGGTGGACTCCTCCATCGTCGGCTGGCGCCTCCTGGTGCACCCGGAGGATCTGGCCGGCGTCGAAGCGACGACCGCGGAGCACGTCGCCGGCCGCCTGCCCCTCTACCAGGCCGAGTACCGCATGCGAACCAAGGACGGCACCTGGCGCTGGATCCTCGACCGCGGCAAGATCGTCAAGCGGGCCCCCGATGGCACGCCCCTGCGCATGGTCGGCACGCACACCGACATCACGGCCCGCCGCGACCTCGAGCAGCGGCTGCGCCGCACCGACGAGCTCGCCGACCAGGTCAGCCGCATCGCGCGGATCGGCGGCTGGGAGGTGGACCTCAGCACGTCGCTGGTCACCTGGTCCGCCGAGGTCTGCCGGATCCACGAGGTTGACGAGGACTATCATCCCACGCTGGACGACGTCCGCCGTTTCTTCCCGCCCGGCGTCCTCGAGGCGATCGAATCGGGCGCGCCGCTCTCCGTGGTCGGCGCCTTCGACCATGAGCTGCCGCTCATCACGGCCAAAGGCCGCCACATCTGGGTCCGCGTGATCGGCCGGGCCGAGGCGCAGGCCGACCGTCCGGCCCGCGTCCACGGCGCCCTGCAGAACATCACCAGCCAGCACCAGACCGAGACCGACCGCCGGCAGCTGGAGATCCAGCTCTTCCAGGCGCAGAAGATGGAGACGCTCGGCACGCTCTCGGGCGGCATCGCGCACGACTTCAACAACCTCCTCACGGGCATCATCGGCTACCACGAGCTCGCGGCCGACTCGGTGCCGGAGGACCACCCGGCACGGGCCTGCCTGGCGGAGGCGCGCAACGCCAGCCTCCGCGCCCGCGAGCTGGTCGAGCAGATCCTCACCTTCAGCCGGCAGTCGGCGGAGACCGAGCACGGCGCGGTGGACCTCGGCCTCGTGGTGGAGGAGGCGCGGCGCTTCCTCCGCGCCACGTTGCCGGCAAACATCAGCATCGAGACGGAGCTCGACCCGGCCTGCGGCCACGTGCTCGCGGACGCCACCCAGATCCACCAGGTGATCCTCAACCTCGGCTCCAACGCGGCGCACGCCATGCGCGCCCACGGCGGCACGCTGCGCCTCGCCCTGCGCCCGGCCGAGATCACGCCCGACCAGGGCGCCCGGTTCGGCGGCGTCACGGCCGGCCGGTACGTGCGACTGTCCATGACGGACACCGGCCACGGCATGGACGAGGCCACGCTGCACCGCATCTTCGAGCCGTTCTTCACCACCAAGAACACCCGCGAGGGCACCGGCCTGGGGTTGGCGGTGGTCCACGGCATCGTGCGCGCGCACCGCGGCGTCATCGACCTTGAGAGCAAGGTCGGCGTCGGCACCACCTTCCACGTCTACCTGCCGATGAGCCCCGAGGACACGGCCGAGGACGAGGCGGAATCCCGCCCCGCGCCCCGTGGCGGCGGCGAGCTGATCTGCATCGTGGACGACGAGGGCATCGTGGGCCGCTTCACCAAGGCCACGATCGAGAAGCTCGGCTATCAGGCCGTCGCGTTCGGCTCGGCGGAGGATTGTCTCGCCGCCTGGCAGTCCCAGCCGTCGGCGTACCGCGTGCTGGTGACGGACCAGACCATGCCCGGCCTGCAGGGCACCGAGCTGGCGGCCGCGCTGCGCAAATTGATCCCGGGCCTGCCCGTGGTGATCATGTCGGGCTACTTCTCCAAGATCTCCACCCACGAGCTCGACGAGCTCGGCCCGGTGGAGCTGCTCGCCAAGCCGTTCACGACCGAGCAGCTCGGCCACGCCCTGTACCAGGCGCTGCGGCTCGGCCGCGCGGCGGAGTGACGGGAATCTGACCGCCTGGGGCGATGGGTTGACCGGTGCGCGCTGAGGTAGAAACCGTTGGGGAACGCTCAACATTCAACGTTCAACACTCAAGCGCCCGAGATGGAGCCGCGGCGCCCTCGCCGCGTGCCTGGAATCACTTGAGCGTTGGGTGTTGAACGTTGAGCGTTGAGCGTTCGCCCGACGCGCCCCACACACCATCCCGGGGCGCTTCCTAGCTCTTCAGCAGCTTCAGCACCGCCTGGGGCGACTGGTTGGCCTGAGTAAGCATGGCCGTGCCGGACTGCACGAGAATGTTGTACTTGGCGTACTGCGTGGACTCCTGGGCGACGTCCACGTCGCGGAGGCCGGACACGGCCGAGGTCAGGTTCTGGCCCTCGACCGAGAGCGTCGTGGCCGCGAGGTCGAGGCGGGCCTGGGCCGCGCCGAGCGTCGCCCGTCCCGCCGCCAGCTGCTGGAGCCCCGCGGTCGTTTGCGTCGTCGCATTCGCATCGGCCGCGTGCAGCAAGTACTGGCCGCTGGCGTCCTGGGCCATGAGCGAAGCCATGGCCCCCGTGCGGAGGTTGACGTCGGGGATGGTCATGGTCTCCCCCGCCGTCGCCCCGATGGTGAGCGTGCGGCCGCCCGTGGCGGTGGCGCCGAACTGCGCCACGCCGTTGAAGTTGGCCAGAGGCGAGGTGACGTCGGCGGTGCCGCCGATCTCAGCGGTGCTCCCGCCAATGGAGGCGCGGAGTTGGTCCTGAAGGGTCTGGAATTCCTGCTGGTAGTTCGCGACGTCGGCCGCGTTCTTCGTCGGGTCCTGCGCCAGGGTGGCGAGTTCGCCCAGGCGCGTGACGACGTTGCCCAGGCTGGTGGCGGCCGCATCCGCGCTCTGCACGTAGGACACGGCGTTCTGCACGTTGGTCTGGGCGGCGGTCACGCGCAGGTTCTGGGCGTCGAACCGGCTGGCGCTGGCGAGGCCGGCCGCATTGTCGGCGGGGTCGGCGATCTTCGAACCGGACGAGAGGCGGTTGAGCGAGCGGCTGAGGAGGTCCTGCGTGCGGTCAAGGGTGCGCGCAGCCGACAGGGCCTGCAGGTTGAGATTGGAGGTGATGGCGCTCATGGAATCGGATTCAGGGGTTGGAAGGTGGAGACGGAGTGGAACGGACGCTCAGGTCCGGACGGGCGGCACGGCGGCCACCGGCTTCCGGGGCAGCACCGGCAGCTGGCCGGGGTGGCCGGGGCGAACCGCGGCCGCGTGGTTGCTGGCGGCGATGTCGCTCAGCACCTCCTTGCGGAAGATGGGCACCTCGCGGGGCGCCTCGATGCCGATCTTCACCACGTCGCCTTCGATGCGGGTGATGCGGATCTCGATCGAGTCCCCAATGATGATGGCCTCGTTGATTTTGCGTGAAAGGACCAGCATGGTGGGGTCAGGCTGTGCGGGCGACCGTGGCCGCCTGCGGGTTTTCGACGAGCGAGTGGTGCGCGCTGAAGCGCGAGTAGTTGGAGATGACGAGCTGGCGGCCGATCCGCGTGCGGCGGTTGACCACGAGCGGCCCGATGAGGTTGACGGTCGCCTCGACCGGCTGCTGGCGCTTCAGCGTGACGATATTGAGGATCATCGCCTCGGCCGGGCTGCGGAGGTCGAGCTGCATGGCATCCTCGTCGAAGATCTCGGGCTCGTAGCCGGGGACGATGCCACCCGGCTCGATGACGATGAAGTGGAGCGTTTCCGTCCCGTGAAGCTTCATCCAGAGGAACGGCAGGTGATCCGGCAGGTAGAGCAGCTCGGCGCGCTGGTAGTCGGCGAAGCCGATCAGCCCCTGCGGGAGGATCAGCTCGTTCGCGGGCGGCGAATCGAAATCAGTGGGGTAAAGGTCAGGCAGGACTTTCATGGTTCAGGAAGGCTTATTTCAGGTAATCGAGCAGCGAGTGGCTCATGATGTTGGCGGCAGAGGACAGCGCCGCCTGGTAGGCGGTCTGAACCTGGTTCAGTTTCACGACGGTCGTGGGCAGGTCGGTGGAGGTCTCGGACGAAATGAGGGAATCGAGGCTGGTCGTGCGGTCCGTCTGCTGGGACTGGGCGGCCTCGATGCGCGTCTGGACGCCGCCGACGTCGGCGATGGAGGAGACCAGGAGGTTCTCGCTGGTGGTGAGCCCGGGCTGGACGGCGGTGACGGCGCTCGCGGTGCCGCTGGCCAGCGCGTCGCGCAGCGATACCAGCTGGTTGATGAACGTGGCGAGCCCGGCGTTCGTGGTCCCGTCCGTGTTGGGCGTGATGCTGCTGGTGGGCGACAGGGCGACCGCGGCCTGGGCCGAGTTCCCGGCATAGGTCACGCCCGTGATCTGGCCGCTGGCATCGCGGGCGACGGTGAAGGGCGGCGTGTCGACGGCGGTGCCGGCGTAGAGGTAGCTCCCGTTGAAGGTGCCGTTGGCGGCCTGCACGGCCTGCTCGATCAGCTGGTTGGTCTCCGTGGCGTAGGCCGACATCGCATCGGTGCCGAGCGTGCCCGTGCCGAGCGTGGCGAGCTCGCCGGCGCGGTCGGAAACCTGCTTGAGGTTCTGCAGGCCGGAGTACGAGGCCTGGCTCACCGACAGCGCCGTGCTGGCGTTCTGGCCGTACTGCGCGAGCTGCCGGCGCTCGGTCGTCAGGTCGAGGACGCGCGCGACCGCCGCCGGGTCGTCCTCGGGCGCCGCGATGCGCTGGCCGGTCGACACCTGCGTCTGCAGGCGGGCCTGCTGGCTGCTGAGCTGCTGGATCTGGCGGATGATGTTGTCCGAGACGGTGGTGCTGGCGACGCGCATGGGAAAAACGAGTTGGGCTTACCGGCCGAGCTGGTTGACGACAACGTCGAGCAGGTTGTCGATCGTGGTGAAGACGCGCGACGAGGCCTGGAAGGCGCGCTGGTACTTCTGCAGGTCGGCCAGTTCCTCATCGAGCGACACGCCGCTGACGCCGTCGCGCTGGGTGCGGACGAGCTGCTCGATGGAGCTTTGGTTGCTGGCCTGGGAGTTGGCGGTGGACAGCGCCTGCCCGAGGGCGCTGACGCTGTTGGCGTAAAAGGAGCTGAAGGTGCCGTTGATCTGGTCGCCGCCGGCGGTGGAAAACTTCTGGGAGGCCAGCTGGGCGATGGCCGTGGCGACGGTGTTGTCGCCGGCGGCGCCGCCATCGCTGGCCTTGAGGTTGGCGGCCGTCACGGACGGATCCACCTGGATCGTGGCGGCGGTGGTGCCGCCGGCGGTGAAGAAGTCGCCCGTGGTGCCGGTGGGATTGTACGCGGCGTTGACGGAGGTGACGAGCTGCGCGGCCAGCTGGTCGAGGTTGTCGCGCAGCGTCTGCACGGCGCCGTCGCGGGCCGTCAGCGCGCCCTGGATCGAGCCGGCATTCAGGGCCAGGGCCGTCGGGGTCGCGCCGGCCGTGATCTGCGTGCCGTTGAAGGCGACGGGGCCGGTGACCGCCGCGAGGCTGACCAGCACGACGGGATTGCCGGAGGCGTCCTTCGCGCTGACCTGGACCTGGCCGCTGGCGCCCTCGGTGGCGGTGATCGGCAGCTTGGTGGCGAGCTGCTCCAGCACGGCCTGGCGCTGGTCGCGCAGGTCGACGGCCGAGCCGGGGCTGTTGACCTCGAAGCGCCCGATCTGGGCGTTGAGGTCGGCCACGTTCTGCAGCAGCTGGTTGACGGAGGTGACGTCGGAGCCGATCTGGGTGTTAAGGTCCGTCTGCACCTGCGCGAGGCTCTGGTTGGCCGACTGCAGGCGGTCGGTCAGGATGGCCGTCTTCTGGAGCAGGGTCTGGCGCTGGCCGACATCGGTCGGGCTGGCCGCGAGACCCTGGAAGGCGTTGAACACGTCGTCGAGCGCGGCGCCGATGCCGTTGTCGGTGGTGCTGGAGGAGCCCGACGTGGCGTCGGTGCCGGAGACCGACTGGCCGAGGCCGGCCTGGGCGCGCTGGTAGGCGCTCTGCTGCGCCGTGTAGTCGGCGGACAGGGAGCTCTCCCGCATGACCTGCTGGTCCAGCAGGCTGTCGCGCAGCTGCTGGATGGACATCGCCTGGAGACCCATGCTCTCCGGGCCCGTCGGCGTCTGCACCGTGCCCAGGTCGCCGAACACGA
>Ga0265327_10002073_pt1 | contig 22401 bp, 27 predicted proteins | sample 41621metaG_FD_202089 | JGI IMG/M metagenome (GOLD analysis project Ga0265327, IMG submission 202089) | Rhizosphere microbial communities from Carex aquatilis grown in University of Washington, Seatle, WA, United States - 4-16-21 metaG | ecosystem: Host-associated > Plants > Roots > Rhizosphere...
TGCGCGACGATGAGGTCCACGCCGGCGGCGACCTGTTTGACGGCATGCTCCTTGGCGCCGACCAGCGCGGCCACCGGAATCCCCCGCTCGCGGCCCGCCTCGATCATGTAGTCCGGCGGCACCCCGAGGGCGTTGGCGATCAGCTTGATGGGGTGGCTCAGCGCCACGTCGAGCAGGTCGTGCCCGGTGTTGCCGGACAGCACAGACCCGCCCGTGCGAACCCGCTCCTCCGGCTCGATCCCGTGGTCGATGAGCAACTGGGTGACGAATTCCCGGTATTCCGAAGGGATTCGGTCGGCCAACTGGCCGTCGGACAGGTTCTCGCCCTTGCCTTCGAATTTGGCCGGCACGATGATGTCGGCACCGTAGGGCCGGCCGCCGACGTGCTCGTCGATCCAGGCCAGTTCCCGGTCCAACTGCTCGGGGGTGTACGCCGTCGCGCCCAGCACGCCGAAACCGCCGGCGTTGGTGACCGCGGCGACCACGTCGCGGCAATGACTGAAGGCGAAGAGCGGAAAGTCGATGCCGAGCTGTTCGCAGATACGGGAAGTCACCCCGTCAGTTCTGCCACCCTTACTTGACGGGTGTCAAGAGCCGGCCCGATCAGGGCAGTTCAAACGGCAGGTTCACCCCGGCATGGGCGAGGCAGTGGGTGCAGGCCCGTTCGGCGGGAACCGTGGCGAGTGCCTGCTGCACCAGCGCCTTGAACATGGGGGTGTTCCGCTCGAACTCGGCGAAGACGTCGACCGTGGTGACGCCGGCGCCCGCCTCGATACCCGCGTCCAGATCGGTCACCAAAGCTATTGCCGCATAACATACCTCGAGTTCACGGGCCAGCACCGCCTCGGGGTAGCCGGTCATGTTCACCAGCGTGAACCCCTGGGTCGCGAACCACTGGCTCTCGGCGCGGGTGGAAAAGCGTGGCCCCTGGATGACCACCATGGTGCCGCCGTCGATGACGCCCGGCTGCTCGGCCGCCACGGCGCGCAGCGTCGGACAGTACGGATCGGCGAACCCGACGTGGATGCCGCCGGCGTCGAAGTAGGTGTCCTCGCGGCCGCGGGTGCGGTCCACCAGCTGATCCGGCACGACCACCGCGCCGGGGCCGAGGTCCGTGGTGAGGCTGCCGACGGCGCACGGCGCGAAAATCCGGCGCACCCCGAGCTTCCGCAGCGCCCACATGTTGGCGCGATACGGCACCGTGTGCGGCGAGTACTCGTGCTTCAGCCCATGCCGTGGCAGGAACGCCACCTCATGCCCGCCGACGTCCCCGATCGTGATCGGCGCGCTCGGCGCACCGTAGGGCGTGTCGACGCTGACGGTGCGCGAGTCGTCCCCGAAGAACGTGTAGAAACCGCTACCGCCGATGACTCCCAGCATCCGTTATTCGGCGTCGGTCTTGGGAGCTTCCACGGTTTCCGGCGTCACGGCCGTGACGGGCGCGGGTGCCTCCGCGTCGTCGGCCTCCGCGGCTTCCGCGGCCTCGTCGGTGTCCTCACCGTCCAGTTCCAGTTCTGCGCGGGCGCGCCGGGCGCCGTCGCGGATCTCGAACGCGTCGGTGGCCAGGGCACCGATGGAGCTGGCCACGTCCTTGACCGCGGTGACGACGATGTTCATGACCTCACCGACGGTCCCTGCGACTGCTTCGACGGATTCCTGGACGACGTCTTTGCGAATCTCGTTCTTGCTGAGTCGATCCTTCATGCCGATAAGTGTAGGGGCGTGGGACGATTGCGCGCGTGGCCAGTCTTTCGCAGTGGATAGAGGGTGCCCGACCGCGCACTCTCCCGAATGCCGTCGCTCCGGTGCTGGCAGGTACCGGCGCCGCCGCTTGGGTCGGCGGCGAGGTGTGGTGGAAAGCGGCTCTGGCCCTTGTGGTTTCGATATCGCTGATCATCGGCGTCAACTACGCCAATGACTACTCCGACGGCATCCGCGGCACGGATGACGACCGGTCCGGGCCGGTCCGGCTGGTCGGGGCCAAGCTGGCTTCACCGCAGGCGGTGTTGGCGGCAGCCGTGATCAGCCTGTCCATCGGGGCCGGCGCGGGCCTGGCGCTGGCCCTGGTAAGTCAGCCGTGGCTGATCGCCATCGGCGCGGCGTGCATCGCCGGGGCCTGGCTGTACACCGGTGGCACCAATCCCTACGGCTATCGCGGCCTCGGTGAGGTCGCGGTCTTCGTGTTCTTCGGTCTGGTCGCGGTGCTCGGCACGCAGTACACGCAGGCGCTGCGGGTCGACTGGGTGGGACTCGCGCTCGCGGTCGCGGTCGGGTCGTTGTCGTCGGCGGTGCTGGTGGCCAACAACCTTCGCGACATCCCCACCGATCAGGTGTCCGGCAAGATCACGCTGGCGGTCCGCCTCGGCGACGCCCGCACCCGGCAGCTGTTCCAGGCCCTGGTGACGGTGCCGTTCCTGCTGACCGCGCTCCTGACGCTCGCCACACCCTGGTGCCTGGCCGGCTTCGCGGCAGCTCCGCTGGCCGTGCGCGCGGCCAAGCCCGTGCGCTCGGGGCTCGGCGGCCGCGAGTTGATCCCGGTGCTCAAGGACACCGGGCTGACGATGCTGGTGTGGGCTGCTCTGGTGGCCGCGGTGCTGGCGATCAAGCCCTAAAGCCGACCGTCAGGCTCAGTCGCCGGACGAATCGTCGCCGTGCAACCGGGCCTGCAACTGCTCGCGCTCGGCACGACGACGCTCGTCGACCGCGGCGATCCCGGCGGTGGCCCGGCGGCGCAGCGGCGCGAACAGCCAGATGCCCAGCGGCATACCGAGAACCAGCGCGAACAGCAGCGCCACCATGGCCGGGAAATCACGAATACCCAGCAACGCAACGACGCCGAAGATCGCCCCGGCAATCGCCGCTACCAGCAGCAAGCGGGCAAGCGCGTAGAGAAAGACATCGAGCAGCAAACGTGGCATGGACGGGGTAGCTGGCGCATCAGACACCGCACGAGTTTACCGACGTACGCGTATATTCGAATAAAGGAGGTTTTACGTGCAGTTCCTGCTCCTGATCACGCTGCTGGCCCTGTTGGCCTATGTGGGCTGGCGCGCCACGCGTACTACCGCCGGGCGCCCGACGACCCGCGTCATCGGCCCGGACGACGATCCGGAATTCCTGCGCCGGCTCGGTTCCTAGCGACGCTCTACAGCGACAGCGGAAATCCGTCGGCGACGGCCACGGCCAATTCCAGCAACGCATCCCTGGTGGCCGGTCGGAGCCGGTCCAGACTGATCTCGGCGCCCTCTTCCAGGTGCGGATCGAACGGCACCACCTGCACCGCCCGGCAGCGGCGACCGAAATGATCGACCACCTTGCGCAGATCGACTTTCCCGGACCGCGGCCGCACCGCGTTGACCACCGCGACGGCGTTGCGCACCAACTCCTGATGGCCGTGGGCATCGAGCCAGTCGAGCGTCGCCGCGGCGCTGCGGGACCCGTCGACCGAGCCCGAGCTGATCACGACGAGCACGTCGGCGTTGTCGAGCACCGCCCCCATGGCCGAGTGCAGCATGCCCGTGCCGCAGTCCGTGAGCACCAGCCGGTAGTACGGCTGCAACACGGCCAGCGTGCGCGAATAGTCCTCTGAGCTGAATGCTTCCGACACCGCCGGATCGCTCTCCGAGGCCAGCACCTCGAGCTCGCTCTCGCCGCGTGAGGTGTAGTTGCGGACGTCGCTGTAGCTGGAGATGCCCTCGGCGTCGCGCAGCAGATGCCGGACCGTCGCCGGCGTTTCCAGCGGCACCTTCTGGCTGAGGGTGCCACGGTCCGGGTTGGCGTCGACCGCGATGACCCGGTCACCGCGGATCGATGCGAAGGTCGCCCCGAGGGTCGCGGTGATGGTCGTCTTACCGACGCCGCCCTTCAGGGACAGCACCGCGATCCGGTAGCAGTCCCGCAGCGGGCGGTTGATCTGCGCCGTCAACCGGGTGCGGTGCAGGTTCTTGGGGCTCTCACCGGGATTGAGCAGCGTGCCCGTCGCGTAGTACACCGCCTTGCGCCAGCCGGTCGACGGCGCGCGACTCGGCCGGCTGAGGAGCGCGACGGTCGCGGGGTCCAGGCTCCGCGGCTTCGCCGGCTTCGGCGCCACGACGGGCGTCACCGCATGCGCGATGACGATCCGCGCCGGCGGCGCCGCAGCGGGCGCGGCGGCATCGGCTGGATCAGCCGGATCCCTGAACCGGCCCTGCGCGCGGAAAGAAGGCACGAGCAGCCCCGACATCTGTCCGGCTCAGCCGACGCCGGCGTACGAATGCAGGCCGACGGTCACCAGGTTGATGAAGAACAGGTTGAACACCATCGCGACGAAGCCGACGACGTTGATCCATGCGGCCTTCTTGTCGCGCCAGCCCGCGGTGGACCGGGCGTGCAGGTACGCGGCGTAGACGACCCACGCGACGAACGAGACCGTCTCCTTGGGGTCCCAGCCCCAGTAGCGGCCCCACGCCTCCTCGGCCCAGATGGCCCCGAAGATGACGCCGAACCCGAAGATCGGGAACGCGAAGATGGTGGTCCGGTAGGCGATGCGGTCCAGGGTCTGGGCATCGGGCAGGCGCTGGATCATCCGGCCGAAGCCGTTGTCCTGCAGCGCCAGTGGCGACATCTTCAGCAGGAACAAGATGCTGGCGACGCCGGCGACCAGGAAGACCCCGGAGCCCAGGCTGACGACCGAGACGTGGATGGGCAGCCAGTACGACTGCAGCGCGGGCATCACCGGTGCGGCGTTGGTGTACAGGTACTTGACCGACACCGCCAGCAGGATCAGTTCGGGCACCAGGACGAAGACCCACAGCGCCCGGAACTGCGGCTTGCGCAGCACGATCGAGGCGGCGACCAAACCACAGAAGCTGGTCAGGTTGATGAACTCGTACATGTTGCCCCACGGCACGCGCATGGTGGCCAGACCGCGCAGCACGATGCAGACGAACAGCATCGCGATGCCGACGTACACGAGCGCGAGCCCGACGCGACCGATCCGCTCGTCAACCGTGCGGGTGGATTCGTCGACGATCACGCCGGGCGTGGCGCTGTTCGCACCCACGCCCGCACCGACGAGCTCCCGCGTCTCGACCTTCCGGCCACGGCTCGACGCCAGCTCGACGGCCAGCAAGACGAAAGCCAGGCACAGTACTGTCCAGGAGCTGAAGAACGCCCAGTCCGAGTACCGGGCCAGGTCTACGTCGATGTGCTCTGTATTCACGCGCGATCCGCCTTCGCTACTCGCCGGCCATTCATCGCTTGGCCTCAATCAACCGCTCTGTGAGCTTCTCGAACTCATCGCCCCACCCCGAGTTGTCCGTCCGGGCCAGCCCGCCGAGCTCGACGTTGACGGTACCCGGCTCGGCCGACACGATCCGAATCCAAACCCGGCGGCGGCGCACCACCAGCGACACCAGCAGCCCGGCCATCATGGTCAGCGCGAACACCAGGACCCACACCTGCGCCGGGTCGTGTGACACCTGCACGTTGATGAACGGCACGGCGCCGTCGAACTTGATGACGGTGCCGTCGTCCAGCCTGGTCTGCTCCCCGGCCTTCAGGTTGACGCGCGCCTGCTTGGTGAGTCGCTTCTGTTCGATGAGGCTGGGGTCCAGCGAGAACAGGGACTGGGGCTTCCCGCTGTCCAGGCCGCTGTCACCGCGGTAGATGTCGATGGCCACCGCAGGCGCGTTCATCGCCGGGAAGCTCGAGGACAGCAGCTTGCCGTCGAGTTCGGCGGTCGGGGCGAACAGCCCCTGAATGGCGATCTGGTGCTTGCGCCGCTCGCGGTCGTCGGGGTAGCTGCCGCCCGGTGGGTCGATGCGCGCGACGCCCGAGGACAGCAGCGTCAGCGCGTTCTCCGGCTTCCACTGCACCGTCGACGTGCGGGTCTGCCCGTTCGGGAACGTGACGGTGAACGTCGGCGCGTAGCCGTGGCCCTGCAGGTAGATGCGCTCGCCGCCGATCCGCAGCGGGTGGTTGACCTCCAGCCGGTACGGCCGCCAGGTGCCGCTGACGAGGTCGGCGCCGTCCTGGTAGTCGATGTTCGCCGCGAACGCCGTGGCCTGGCCGCTGGGCAGGTATCGGGCGTCGAAGTCGTGGACCCGCAGGCAGCTGGGGTGCAGCGCGGTGCCGTCGACGACGTTGCCGGCGCGGAACGAGTCGAACGCGGCGGGCGACGCCGAGCAGAATCCGGGCCCGCCGTCGGCGATGACGATGACGTTGCCCTCGTAGCCGAACAGCTTGCCGAACGCGATGGCCACCAGCAGGCCCAGCAGCGAGAAGTGGAAGACGATGTTGCCGAATTCGCGCAGGTAGCCCTTCTCCGCGGAGATCTCGCGGGTGCCGTCCTCCAGCGTGCGGGTGGTCTGGCGCCAGCCCTTGAGCCGCTTGACCATCCGCTCGGCCACGGCGTCCGGCTCACCGGCGACCGTGGCTTCGGCGTGCTTGGGCAGGCGGGTCAGATTGCGCGGTGCCGGTACGGGAACGGCGCGCAGGCTGCGGACGTGCTCAAGCATCCGCGGTGTCAGGCAGCCCACGAGCGAGATGAACAGCAGCACGTAGATCGAGGTGAACCAGAAACTCGAGAACACCGAGAACGCCTGGACCTTGTCGAGCCACGGGCCGATCGTCGGGTGCTGCGCCAGATATTCGTCGACCTTGCCGGCGTTGAGCGAGCGCTGCGGCAGCAGTGCACCCGGGACGGCACCGAGGGCCAACAGGAAGAGCAGCACCAGCGCGGTGCCCATCGACGTGAGCGTGCGCCAGGTGTTGCGGAACAGCGCGACCACCCGCGAGAGCGGGCCCGGCTTGCGGGTTTCGGTGCTCTTCACATCCTCGGGCGAGGAAACATCGGTCATATCGGGAGCCTCACGTTGCTGACGAAGGCGTCGCGCACCCACGAGGTGAAGTCGTTCCACACACCCGTGACCAGTGCGGTGCCCACCACGATGAGCAGCAGCCCGCCGAAGATCTGGATGGCGCGGGTGTGCCGGCGCAGCCAGCCCAGCCCCTGCACCGCGCGGGCCGACCCGAAGGCCAACAGCACGAACGGAATTCCGAGACCCAGGCAGTACGCGATCACCAGCGCGATGCCGCGGGCGACGCTGGCGCCGTCGCTGGCCGAGGCCACCGCGATGACACCGGTGAGCGTCGGGCCCAGGCACGGGGTCCAGCCCAGCCCGAACACCGCACCCAGCAGTGGAGCGCCGACCACCGTGGACACCTGGCGCGGGGTGAAGCGGACCTGGCGCTGCAGCGCGGGCACGAGCCCGATGAACACCAGACCCATGAGCACCGTGATGACGCCGCCGATGCGTTGCAGCAGAAGCTGATTGGCGATGAGGGTCGTGGTCAGGCCGAGCACCGCGACCGCGCCCATCAGGAACACCGCGGTGAAGCCCGCGACGAACAACGCCGCCGCGCCGGCGACCCGCCAGCGTCCGGTGCGGACCTTGGTCTGGCCGGGCTCGTCATCCACCCCGACCACCGCGGCCAGATACGACAGATACCCGGGCACCAGCGGCACCACGCACGGCGAGGCGAACGAAACCATCCCGGCCAGCACGCTCACCCCGAGGGCCACCAACAGCGGTCCGGCCGCCGCGGTTTCGGCGAAGGAGGTCATGCCTTGGCCTCGTTGGCCAGCCGCTCGACAACCGGCTCGAGGTCGTCGGCCAGCAGTTCCCGCAGGAACACCGCGGCCACCCGATGCTGACGGTCCAGCACCAGCGTCGACGGAATGACCGTTGTCGGGTACTTGCCGCCGAACGCGATCATGGTGCGCATCGCCGGGTCGTAGATGGACGGGAAGGTCACCTTGTGGTCGGTGATGAAGTCGACCGCGGCCTGCCGGTTGTTGTCCCGCACGTCGATGCCCAGAAAAGCCACGCCGCGACTCTTTGTGGCGTCGTACACCTTCTCCAGTTCGGAGACCTCCGAACGGCACGGGCCACACCACTGGCCCCAGACATTGATCACCACGACCTGGCCCGAAAAGTCGTCCAGGGAAAGGGTTTTCGACGGATCGGTGAGCGACGGCCCACGCACCGCGCCCGGCTTGCCGCGGCTCGACGGCGGGTCGTAGAAGATGTCGGTCTTGCCGCCGGGAGCGACGAACTCGAACGTGCCGCCCTGCGCGACGGCATCGTCGCCGGTGGAGCAGCCGACGAGCAGCACGGCCGTCGTCAGGACGGCCGCCAGCACTGCCCCGGCGCGGGCCACCAGCGAAGTCACTGTCCGGCCAGCTCCGAGTATCCCCAGCCGACCATCTCGTCGCCGTGGAAGTAGAACGACGTCACCGAGGCCAGGTTGCACATCCGCCTGGTCGGGAAATGGTGCAGCTTCTTGCCCAGCATCGCGCGCCGCAGCGTCTCGACCGGCAGCTGGTGGCTGACACACACCGCCTCGTGGCCCATGCCCTTGATCCGGGCGCGGTCGACGGCGCCGGTCATCCGCTCCGCGATGTGCTTGTACGGCTCGCCCCACGACGGGGTCTTCGGGTCCCGCAGGTGCCACCAGTTGCGCGGGTCGCGCAAGGCGCCGTCGCCGGGCGAAACCCGTTGCCCCTCAAAGACATTCTCCGACTCGATGAGGTGCGGGTCGGTGTCGATGGGCAGTCCGTGCCGGGCCGCGATGGGTGTCGCGGTCTCCTGCGCGCGCTCCAGCGGCGAGGCCACGACGTAGACGATGTCGCGCTCTGCCAGCCAGCCCGCGACCGCCTCGGCCTGCGCCTGCCCACGCTCGGACAGGTGGAAATCGGGCTTACGGCCGTAGAGGATCTTGTCGGGGTTGTGCACCTCGCCGTGGCGCATGACGTGCACGATCGTTCTGTCGGTCATGCGGGCTCCTGAGCTTGGGCGGCGGCCCGCGCGGCGGCGGGCAACGCAGAGGCGATCCGGTCGAACGCAGCGTCGTCGAGTGCGGCCGAGACGAACCAGGTTTCGAAGGCGCTGCACGGCGGGTACACCCCGGCGTCCAGCAGCGCGTGGAAGAAGGCCGGGTAGCGCCAGGTCTCGGTGGCCTTGGCGGACGCGAAGTCGGTGACGGGCGCGTCACCGAAGAACACCGTCAGGAAGTTCCCGGCCCGGGAAATCCGGTGTGCCACAGACGCTTCGGTGAGCGCATCGGTCAGCAGGCCGGACAATCGATCGGCGTTGACGTCGAGGGCCCGGTAGACGGAGTCGTCGGCGGCGCGCAGCGTGGCCAGGCCCGCGGCCATCGCCACGGGGTTCCCCGACAGCGTGCCGGCCTGGTACACCGGCCCGAGCGGGGCCAGCCGTTCCATCACCTCGACGCGACCGCCGAACGCGGCGGCGGGCAGGCCGCCGCTCATCACCTTGCCGAAGGTGAACAGGTCCGCGGCCACCGGGTCGAGGCCATACCAACCGCCACGGCTGACGCGGAAGCCCGTCATCACCTCGTCGAGGATGAGCAGCGCACCGTGCTCGGCGGTGATCTGCCGCAGCGCGGCGTTGTAGCCCGCCGCCGGCGGGACGGTGCCCATGTTGCCGGGGCTGGCCTCGGTGATCACGCAGGCGATCTCATTGCCGGCCGTGGCGAAGGCCTGGCGCACGGCGTCGAGGTCGTTGTACGGCAGCACGATGGTGTCCGCGGCAGCAGCGCCGGTCACACCGGGCGAGGACGGCAGGCCCAGCGTGGCGACACCGGAGCCGGCGTCGGCCAGCAGAGCGTCGCTGTGGCCGTGATAGCAGCCGGAGAACTTGATGATCTTGGGCCGGCCGGTGAAACCGCGGGCCAGCCGGATGGCGCTCATGGTGGCTTCGGTGCCGGAGTTCACGAAGCGGATGCGCTCGACGGGAGCGACCCGATCGATGATCTCGCGCGCCAGTTCCGTCTCCCCGGGCGTCGGGGCGCCGAACGACAAGCCGTTGACCGCCGTCGTCTGCACGGCCTCGACCACTGCCGGGTGAGCGTGGCCCAGGATCATCGGGCCCCAGGAGCACACCAGGTCGACGTAGCGATTGCCGTCGGCGTCGGTCAGCCAGTAGCCGTTGGCCGAGGTGATGAATGCCGGGGTGCCGCCGACCGAGCTGAAGGCCCGCACAGGCGAGTTGACCCCGCCGGGGATCACGGTCGACGCGTCGGCGAACAGTTTCGCGGAGACGTCGGTAGAGCGCATGGCCACCAGTGTCCCAGCCGCGCGCGAATGGACCAACTACAGGGTGTAGGAGCTGGCTCACGTTGGCCGCGCGCCGAACCCCCGCGCCCCCTAGTTCTGCGGCGTCAGCTTGAACACCGGGTGGTCGGCGTCGTCGGGCAGGTCGCGCCAGTACTGCTCCACGACCTTGCCCGCCAGCGGCCGGTACGCCGCGATGATCGGCGCCCGGTCCGCGACCGGTACCTCACTGGCCAGGTAGTTCGCCTTGCCGAGCGCAACCACCGGGTTCTCCCGGACGTTCTTCACCCAGGCCGACTCGCCGCGCGTCGACACCAGGTACTTCACCCCGTCGACCGTCGGCACCACGACCGGGATGCGCTGCGGCAGGTGATTCGAGCTTCGGGTGACGGTCAGGGTCTGGCTGCCACCGATACCGGTGAGCCGCGCAATCGGGTTGAACACCTTGACGACGAACCACGGCGGCTTCAGATAGGCCATCACCGAAGCGTATGGCTATACGGCGCTCAGCGCATCGTCCAGGATGTCCAGCCCGCGCTTGGCGTCGTCGATGCTGATGTTGCACGGCGGCACCAGGTGGAAGCGGTTGTAGTTCATGAACAGCAGCAGGCCGTTCTGCTTGGCCCGCGCGTTGATGGCGCCCATCTCCGGCGAGGACCCGCCGTACGGTGCCAGCGGCTCCTTGGTGGCCCGGTCCTTGACCAGCTCGACGGCCCAGAACACCCCGAGACCACGGACGTCGCCGATGATGTCGTGCTTCTCGGCCAGTGCCGCGAGGCCCGGGCCGAAGACGTCGGTGCCGATCAGCTCTGCGTTCTCGACGATCTTCTCGTCGTGCATCGCGGTGATGGTCGCGACGGATGCCGCACACGCCAGCGGGTGGCCCGAGTAGGTGAGCCCGCCGCCGTACGGCTGCTCCAGGAAGCGCTCGAGGATCTTGTCACTGACGATGACGCCACCGAGCGGGACGTAGCCCGAGTTGACGCCCTTGGCGAACGTGATGAGGTCCGGGGTGACGTTGTAGTTGTCCAGCGCGAACCACTTACCGGTGCGGCCGAAGCCGGCCATGACCTCGTCGAGGATCAGCACGATGCCGTACTGGTCGCACAGCTCGCGGACGCCCTGCAGGTAACCGGGCGGCGGCGGCATGATGCCGACGGTGCCGGGCACCGACTCCAGGATGATCGCGGCGAACGCGCTCGGGCCTTCGAACTCGATGACCGACCGCAGGTGCGCCAGGGCACGCTCGGACTCTTCCTCCTGCGTCAGCGAGCCGAACTGGCTGCGGTACAGGAACGGGCCGAAGAAGTGCGTGGTGCCCTCGGTGCCGTAGTCGTTGCCCCAGCGGCGGACGTCGCCGGTGAGGTTGACCGTCAGCGCCGTGCCGCCGTGGTAGCTGCGGTACGTCGACAGCGTCTTGTAGCGGCCGGTGTACACGCGGGCCATGCGGATGGCGTGCTCGACGGCGTCGGCGCCACCGTTGGTGAAGAACACCCGGTTGAAGCCCTCGGGGGCCACCTGGCAGATCAGGTCGGCGGCGGTGGCGCGGGCCTCGTTGGCGTGCTGCGGCGCGATGGTGCAGAGCTTGGCGGCCTGCTCGGCGATGGCGGCGACGACCTTGGGGTGCTGGTGGCCGATGTTGGTGTAGACGAGCTGGCTGGAGAAGTCGAGCAGCCGGTTGCCGTCACCGTCGATGAGGTAGCTGCCCTCGGCGCCGGTGAAGACCATCGGGTCGAGCTTTCCCTGGGCCGACCACGAGTGGAATACGCGGCTGCGCTCCAGGTCATAGATCCGGCGGGCGTCAGCATTGGCGGGCGCAGGCATGCATTCCTCCTCGGAGATGATTCAGCGGGTTACGGGCTGGTGTGCGACACAGCGTCGTCGCCGCTACCGGTCGGTAACTTTACTCGCTTCCCTAGCCGCCCCAACCACGATGGCGCACGATGGGGATATGCAGATTCCGCAGTCGGTCGCCCGGTTCAACCGTCGAGTCACCAACCCCATCCAACGGCTGTGGGCCGGCCGCGCGCCGACGTTCGGCATCCTCGAGCACGTCGGGCGCAAGTCCGGCACGACGTTCCGCACGCCGCTCACGGTGTTCACCACCGCCGATGGCTTCGCGATCCTGCTGACCTACGGCCCCGACCGCGACTGGCTCAAGAACATCACCAAGGCCGGCGGCGGCAAGCTCACCCGCCGTGGTCAGACGTACGACGTCGTCGACCCGCGCGTGGTGAGCAAGGAGGACGCCGCCCCGCTCATCACCGGATCGCTGCGTAAGGTGTTCCCGCGCTTGCCTTTTGAGCAGGCCGTGCTGTTGCGGCGGGCTTAGGGAGTCTCGTCGAGCACCTGCTGGACGACGCGCATGGCGCTCAACGCCGCGGGCGCCCCGCAGTAGCCCGTGGCGTGGATGATCGCCTCGACGATCTCCTCGCGGGTCAGCCCGTTGTTGAGGCCGCCCCGGACGTGGCCGGCGAGTTCTTCGTGGGCGCGCAGCGCGGTCAGCATGCCGAGGTTGAGCAGGCTGCGGTCGCGGCGGCTCAGTCCCGGCCGGTTCCACACCGCGTCCCAGACGTGCTCGGTGACGAAGCGCTGGATCGGTTCCGATTCGGTGCCGGCGGTGCGGGCCAGCGCGCGGTCGACGAACTCGTCGCCCATCACTTGGCGGCGGGTGGTGATTCCGGCGTCGAACGCCGAAGCTGGCTCGCTGGTCATCTCTGGACCTTTCTCTCGATGCGGCTGCGGCCGACCGTAGCGCAGCGCCACCCAGACCGAATTCGGTGAACAGAACGCGATACCGGTCGCGAGTGACGCAGCTCTCAATTAGGTTCTGCGCTATCTGTTCACAGTCAATTGCCAGGAGTGTCCTCGGTGCCCGAAACCGACCGTCCCGAGAGGGTTGCCCCCACCGGGGAGCAGTTCCTCGCCATGCAGGCCAGCCCGGAATTCCAGGAGTTGCGTAACCGGCTGCGCCGCTTCGTCTTTCCGATGACCGCGTTCTTCCTGCTGTGGTACGGCCTGTACGTCGCGCTCGGCGCCTTCGGCCACGACTTCATGGCCACCCGGGTGTTCGGCAACGTCAACGTCGGCCTGCTGATCGGGTTGGGCCAGTTCCTCACGACGTTCGTGATCACCGGCCTGTACGTGCGCTTCGCCAATCGGGAGCTCGACCCGCGGGCTGCCGCCATCCGCGAAGAACTGGAAGGTGCCTGATGACCAGCACCGTCCTCGCCGCCGCGACCGTCGGCAACCCCGTGGCCAATATCGGCATCTTCAGCGTGTTCGTCGTCGTCACGATGGTCGTGGTGATCAAGGCCAGTAAGCGCAACGCCACCGCCGACGAGTTCTTCACCGGCGGTCGCGGTTTCTCCGGTCCGCAGAACGGCATCGCCATCGCAGGCGACTACCTGTCGGCCGCGAGCTTCCTCGGGATCGCCGGCGCCATCGCCGTCTACGGCTATGACGGCTTCCTGTACTCCATCGGCTTCCTCGTCGCCTGGCTCGTCGCGCTGCTGCTCGTGGCCGAATTACTGCGCAACACAGGCAGATTCACCATGGCCGACGTGTTGAGCTTCCGGCTGCGGCAGCGCCCGGTGCGGTTGGCCGCGGCCACCTCGACGCTGACGGTGTCGCTGTTCTACCTCCTGGCCCAGATGGCCGGGGCCGGCGGCCTGGTCGCTCTGCTGCTCGACGTGAAGAGCCGGGGCGGGCAGTCGATCGTGATCGCCGTCGTCGGCGTCCTGATGATCGTGTACGTGCTGGTCGGTGGCATGAAGGGCACCACGTGGGTGCAGATCATCAAGGCCGTACTGCTGATCACGGGCGCCGCGCTGATGACGGTCATGGTGCTGAGCAAGTTCGGGTTCAACTTCTCCGACATCCTCGGCTCGGCCCAGTCGGCGATCTCGCACGCCACCACCAAGGGCGTCTCCAGCCGCGACGTCCTGGCGCCCGGCGCGCAGTACGGCGGTTCGCTCACCTCGAAGATCAACTTCGTCTCGCTGGCACTCGCGCTGGTGCTCGGCACCGCGGGCCTGCCGCACGTGCTGATGCGCTTCTACACCGTGCCGACCGCGAAAGAGGCTCGGCGGTCAGTGGTTTGGGCGATTGCGCTGATCGGCGCCTTCTACCTGTTCACGTTGGTTCTCGGCTACGGCGCGGCCGCCCTGGTGGGTCCGGACCGCATCCTCAAGGCGGCCGGCGGCGTGAACTCCGCGGCTCCGCTGTTGGCGTTCGAACTGGGCGGGGTGATCCTGCTCGGCGTCATCTCGGCGGTGGCGTTCGCGACGATCCTCGCGGTCGTGGCGGGCCTGACGATCACGGCGTCGGCGTCCTTCGCGCATGACATCTACGCCTCAGTTCTCAAGTCCCACAAGGTGACCGAGGACGAGCAGGTGCGGGTGTCACGGATCACCGCCGTCGTGCTGGGCGTGTTCGCGATCGGGCTCGGCATCCTGGCCAATGGCCAGAACGTGGCGTTCCTGGTGGCCCTGGCATTCGCCGTGGCGGCCGCGGCCAACCTGCCGACGATCCTGTACTCGCTGTACTGGAAGCGGTTCAACACCCGCGGTGCGCTGTGGAGCATGTACGGCGGTCTGCTCTCGACCATCGTGCTGATCGTGTTCTCCCCCGCCGTGTCGGGCAGCAAGACCGCGATGATCCCCGGCGCGGACTTCGCGTACTTCCCGCTGGCCAACCCGGGCATCGTCTCCATCCCACTGGCGTTCGCGCTCGGCATCATCGGCACGCTCACGTCGTCCGACACCGGCGATCCCGCGCGCAACGCCGAGATGGAGGTGCGGTCGCTGACCGGCGTGGGCGCCGAGAAACCCGTCGCCCACTAGCCAAGCACGGGCGAGTTCGTCCGCAACGCGGCCGGCAGGCTCGGCACGAAATGCCGTGCCGCGAAAGCACGGATGTCCTCGGCGGTGTCGAGCGCCTCGACGCTCGGCAGCAGCAGCACCATCGCGGCGTAGCGCAGGATGGTGTCGGCCAGGTCGTTGACCGCCTGCTCGCCGATCCGGTCGGCGAAACCGTCCGGGAAGATCACCCGCAGCGCGGCCGCCATCCGGCCGACCGCCGCACTGTAATGGCGTTGCATGAGTTCGATGACGAGCGCGGGTTCGTCGGTCATCATCCGGTTCAGCACCCGGTGCCGGCGGAATCGCAAGATCGACAGCGTGAACGCCTCGACGTACAAATTTGACTGCGGCCCAGCGGTTTTCAGCTCATTGGCGATGTCGTCGAACAGCACCACGTTCTCGCGTTCGACGACGGCGGCCACCAGTTCGTCGCGGTTCGCGAACCGCCGGTAGATGGTGGTGCGGCTGACGCCGGCCCGGCGCGCCACGTCGTCGAGCGCGACGCGACGGAAGCCGTGCTGCTCGAACTCGACGAGCGCGGCGTCGAGGATCGCAGCCGTCGCGTCAGCGGGCACGCGCGTAGCCCTGCTGGGCAAAGCTGTTGTACCGCAACGACATCGGCAATCTGTCCCACACCCAGTTCACCGGCTTGCTGCGCCAGGCGGCCGCGAACAACTGGTAGGCGCCTTCCTGCCGGGCGGTCCAGGGCAGCTCCAGCAGGTCCCGTGCCCGCGGCGGAAGCCCACCGGTGGTCAGGAAGGCCGCGACCGGGTTGAACACCGGTGCGATGACCCGCCACACGGCCGGGTTGACGGCCTTGGGCGCCGGAAAGCCTTTGGTCACATAGCCGACGCCGTACCGGGCCGTCTTGTGCGGCACCGCGACCTCGTTGATCATCCGGTCCCAGTACTCCTCGAATTCGGCGTAGGTGGCCGGCATCGGCCGGTCACTCACACCGTAACGGCGGTACCAGGTCTTGGACTCGAGGTAGATCTGTTCCTTCTCGGCATCGCTCAGCCGTTTGACGAAGGTGTCCGCGAAGTACAGCACCTGCTCGACGAACGTGGCGTGCGCCCAGTAGTAGGTCTCCGGATCGAGCGCGTGATAGCGGCTGCCGTCGGGCATGTCGCCCTTGATCTCGCGGTGGAAGTCGCGGACCTCCGTACCGGTGTTGGCGTCATCGCTGCCGTACACGGTGCGGAAGATCGGCGGCAGCGAGCGCTTGATCCGCGCCGACGTGTCGGCGAAGAACACCGAATGGTCCAGTACGCCCTGGCCGAGCTGGGCCAGCATGTTCTGCAGGACCGCCGGCCGCGGGCCGATCAGGTACATCCGGTTGTCGCCGAAGTACTTCCATACCAGCGATTCCGGCCCCAACGGCAAGGAGTCGACCAGCTCGGGCTGTTCCGCAAGTTCGGTCATGCGGAACAGTGTTACAAATTTTGCACTCTGTAACAACCCCTGACCGCGAGCCCGCGCTGCACGTACTTCCCGCGAGCCGGCCTGGGGGTACCTCCCGCGAGCGGCCGTGTCTGCGGTCGACACGCCGTGCGTTCCGCGCAAAAACGTCCCGCTCAGGCCTGCCGAGCGGGACGTCCGTGTACATCGCGGACTTACTTGAGCGGCAACCCGGTGATCGCACGGGACATCACGAGCCGCTGAATCTCGCTGGTGCCCTCGAAGATCGTGAAGATCTTGGCGTCGCGGTGCCACCGCTCCACCGGGTAATCGCGGGTGTAGCCATTGCCGCCCAGAATCTGGATGGCCTCGTCGGTCACGTAGACCGCGGTCTCGCTGGCCACGAGCTTCGCCATCGACCCTTCGGCGTTCTCGAACGGCACGTTGTTGCGCGCCATCCACCCGGCCCGCCAGACCAGCATCCGCGCCGCGTCGATGCGGGCCTTCATGTCCGCCAGTTTGAACGCGACAGCCTGGAAGTCACCGATCCGGCGGCCGAACTGCTCGCGCTCCTGCGCGTATCCCAGCGCGTATTCGTACGCCGCGCGAGACACGCCCAGCGCCATGGCCCCGACGGTCGGACGGGTCCGCTCGAACGTCTTCATCGCCACCTGGCCCGCCGAGCTCTTACCGTCGCGGGTGCGGGCCACCCGCTCCTCGAACTTCTCCCGGCCGCCGACGATCAGCCGGCCCGGCAGGCGGACATCGTCGAGCACCACCTCGGCGGTGTGCGACGCCCGGATACCGTGCTTCTTGAACTTCTGCCCCTGGCTGAAGCCCTTGGTGCCCGGCGGGATGATGAAGCTGGCCTGCCCGCGCGACCCCAGTTCCGGGTACACCGACGCAACAACGATGTGCACGTTGGCAATTCCGCCGTTGGAGGCCCAGGTCTTGGTGCCGTTCAGCACCCACTCGTCGGTGGCCTCCTCGTACCGCGCGCGGGTGATGATCGACGAAACATCCGATCCCGCACCGGGTTCCGACGAACAGAATGCCGCCAGCTTGGGGTCGTTGATGTCGCCGTACATCTGCGGCAGCCATTCACCCATCTGCTCCATGGTGCCGTTGGCCACCAACGACGCGGCCGCCAGACCGGTGCCCATGATGGACATCGAGATGCCGGCGTCACCCCAGAACAGCTCTTCGACGGCAACGGGCATACCCAGCCCGCTCTCCTCGGCGCTCTGGGTGGCAAAGAACTCCATGGAGTACAAACCGACCTTGGCCGCCTCCTGGATGATCGGCCACGGCGTCTCCTCGCGCTCGTCCCACTCCTCGGCAGCCGGACGGAGCACGTCAGCAGCGAACTCGTGAACCCAGTCGCGGACCTGGCAGACGTCAGGAGACAGTTCGAGCGAAAAAGACATGGGCGACACACTACTTGGCGCGTCGCCACCTCGCCGTACCCACTACGGCGAGCACCCCGGCCAGGGTCGCCAGCAACAACGACAACGCGATGAACGACGGGTCATAGAGCACCGACGTCTTCACCGGCTCGCCGGGAATCACCGGCGCCACGTCGGCGACCGACGACGCAGCCAGCCAACTCAGCACCGCGCCGGCGGCAGCCAACACCGCCACCACCAGCGCACCGGCCGCCAGGATCTTGTCACGGCTCATTCGTCGTCGTCTTCGCCGATTTCGCGCACGCCCAGCGCTTCCAGCTGGGCGCGCAGCCCGCGATGGCGCCGTGCCCAGGCCTGCCCGCTGCGCTCACCGGTCAGATTCAGCCCGATCCCCGTGCGTCCACGAGGGACGCCCGTCAATTCGCCGAATGCCCGGTACGACTGCCAGCGTGGTACGTCGGCGCCTCTCGCCTCCGGGAACATCCCGATCATGTCCGCGACGCGGACGGACTCCGTGCCCTGGCGCAGGTATTCGGGTGTCAGCTCCACCGACGTGTGCAGGCGGGCGGCCTTGATCTGCAGTCCGATGAACCCCGTCACCAGCACCAGGAACACCACCGGGACCAGTGGGTCGACCCGATGGGCAGACCACAACTGCATCGCCGCGATGGAGCCACCGGAGAACGGGCCGAGCAACAGCCACCACCAGCTGGCCCCGACCTCGTGGAAGAGAACCTGCTCGGCGTCGGTGTCTGTCGGCGCATCCGTCATGCATCGGCCTTTCCGTCGAACCACGTTTGCGCGGCCGGCCGCGTGATCGAGACCGTCCCGCCGATCAACGGCAACAGCGCCACCAGTGACAGCAGCTGTGCCACGCCCAGCAGCGCGAGGAGGCCGACGACGATCACGATCGCCATGGACAACGCCACCGCGGCCCGGCGAAACCTGTTGTCGCCTGCCCGGGCACGGCCGGCGGAAAAGGCCATGGCCGCGCCGGTCACCATGGTGATGGCGCCGAAACCCACGACGAGGGTCCGGTAGGCCGAGGGCACTGCCGCGGTGGCGGTCAGCATGCCACCGACCATCAGCAGCACGGCGGCCACCACCCAGCACCAGAAGGCGACCGTGACGGCCTGCGGTCGGGCGGGCGGGGCAGATGTGGGCTCAGTCATAACCGGGCCAGCCTAGCGGCCCGGGTGCGCAGGAACGTCGCCCTGGGCGCTGATGAGCGGCCTCGAACTGCTCGCATGTTGCGGCGTGTCCACGTACAGACACGGCCGCTCGCGGGAGGGTTACGCCAGAGGTCGGTCGCGCGAGAAATCTCAGCGGACGAAGTAGGCGTTCGCGTCGGGACGGTGCAGGAGGTACACCCCGCCGCCGATCAGCACCGCACCGCCGATGCCGCATACCGCGTAACCGAGCGCCGCGGCCGCGCCGTGGAAGTTGGCGAACAGATTGGTGGTCAGGTACAGGATCGTGGCGGCGGCGCCGCCGGTCAGGATGCTGCGCGCCCACCGGTAGCCCTGCCGCAGCAGCACCAGGAACGTCGCCACCAGGACCGCGATGATGAACAGCATCAGTCCGGACACCGCGTACGCGTAGCCCGACACCTCGCGCTCGGGTGTGGTCAGCAGGTTGATGACGTAGCCGACCACCGACAGCGGCAGCGCCGCCGTCCACAGCCAGAAGCCGGTCACCACATCCTGCGGCATTTCCTGCGGCTCGGACCCGGAGTCATCCGATCCCGCGCCCTGATACGGCGGGTACTGCGGATGCTGCGGGTCGTGCGGGTTGAGAGGGTTCACCGCAGCCAGCCCGCGACGTCAGTCGCCCAGTACGTCAGGACGATGTCGGCGCCCGCGCGCCGAATGCTGATGAGCGACTCCAGGACCGAGGCGCGCAGGTCGATCCAGCCGTTGGCCGCGGCCGCGCTGATCATCGCGTACTCACCCGAAATCTGGTATGCCGCAACGGGCACCGGAGAAATCTCGGCGGCGGCGCGGACCACGTCCAGGTAGCTCATCGCGGGCTTGACCATCACCATGTCGGCGCCCTCGGCGAGGTCGAGTTCGATCTCGCGGACCGCTTCGCGGGCATTGCCCGGATCCTGTTGGTAGGTACGACGATCGCCCTGCAGGCTCGAGCCCACCGCCTCGCGGAACGGTCCGTAGAACGCCGACGCGAACTTGGCGGCGTAGGCCAGGATCGCGACGTCGCTGTGCCCGGCGTGGTCCAGGCCGTCGCGGATAGCCGCGACCTGACCGTCCATCATGCCGCTGGGACTGACCACGTGCGCACCCGAATGCGCTTGCGCCACTGCAAGTTTGATGTACTGCTCATTGGTGGCGTCATTGTCGACCCGGCCCGCCGCGTCCAGGACGCCACAGTGCCCGTGATCGGTGAACTCGTCCAGGCAGGTGTCGGCCATCAGCACCGTCGCGTCGCCGAGGTCCGAATTCAGGTCGCGCAGTGCCACATTCAAGATGCCGTCGGGGTTCACGCCTTCGGAGCCGGTGGCGTCCTTGTCACCGTCGCACGGGACGCCGAACAGCATCAGCCCGCCGACACCGGCCTCGACAGCTTCCGCGGCCGCCCGGCGCAGCGACTCCCTGGTGTGCTGGACGACGCCGGGCATCGAACTGATCGGACGCGGCTCGGCGAGCCCGTCCGCCACGAACATCGGAAGCACCAGATGCCGTGACTCCAGGGAGGTTTCGGACACCAGCCGGCGCAACGCCGGGGTCGTACGGAGTCGCCGCGGCCGCTGTCGTGGGAAAGCCATATGAAGGAGTTTAGCGACCGCTATCTTCTGCGGCTCTTCTTGCGCGGCGGCGGCAACGCACCCTCGGCGCGCAGCCGGGCAGCGTGCTCGGCCAGCGCCTCGACCAGCGGGCCGACGGCGGCGGTCTCCGGCTGCACGTCCACGCGCAGGCCGAATTCGGCTGCGGTTTCAGCGGTTTTCGGGCCGATGCAGGCGACGATGGTCCGGGCGTGCGGCTTGCCGGCGATGCCGACCAGGTTGCGCACCGTGGAGCTCGATGTGAAGCAGACGGCGTCGAAACCACCGGTCTTGATCATCTCGCGGGTGTGCGCCGGTGGCGGTGCCGCACGGACGGTGCGGTAGGCCGTGACGTCCTCGATCTCCCAGCCCCGCTCACGCAGGCCCTCGGCCAGCGTCTCGGTGGCGATGTCGGCACGCGGCAGCAGCACCCGGTTCACCGGGTCGAAAATCTCGTCGTAGTCCGGGAATTCGTCCAGCAGGCCCAGCGACGACTGCTCACCGGCAGGCACCAGCTCGGGGTTGATGCCGAACGCGCGCACCTTGTCCGCGGTGGCCTGACCGACGCACGCGATCTTCACACCGGAGAACGCGCGGGCGTCCAGACCGAACTCGTTGAACTTCTCCCACACCGCACGCACCGCGTTGGTGGAGGTGAACACGACCCACTGGAAGCGGCCGTCGACCAGACCCTTGACGGCACGCTCCATCTGGGCGGGGCTGCGCGGCGGCTCGACCGCGATGGTCGGCACTTCGATCGGCAGGGCACCGTGGCCCACCAGCCGGTCGCTCATCTCGCCGGCCTGGTCCTTGGTGCGGGGCACCAGCACGGTCCAGCCGTACAGCGAGCGGCTCTCCCACCAGTTCAGCTTGGCGCGGTGCGCGACGGTCTTGCCGATGGTCACGACCAGCGGGCCGGCCAGCGGACCGACCGGCTCGGGGCCGACGGGCTTCTCCAGCACAGCCTTGTCCAGCAGGCCGGCCAGCGTGGTCTCGATGGACCGCTGCTGGCAGGTGGTGCCGTTGGCGGTCACGACGCACGGGGTGTTGTCGGTGAGGCCGTATTCGATCAGGGTGCGGGCGGCCTCCGGCAGGTGCGACACCGTCGCGTGCAGGATCAGCGGCCCGGGGGCGGCGGCCAGCGCGGCCCAGTCGACGTCACCGCGGACGTCGGCCACGGTGTGCGACGACCCGACGGGCAGACCCGCGTAGGTGGGCACCGCCGTCGACGACGGCAGGCCCGGCACCAGCTCGAAGTGTGCCGCGGTCTTGGCCAGCGCGTTCACCTCGGTGATCACGGAGTCGACCGACAGCGGGTCGCCGGCGACCAGACGCACCACGTCGACGCCGGTCTTCGCCTCGGCGATCAGCAGCTTGGCCACCTCGGTGGGGTCGCCCAGCGCGGGGCGCACATCGACGCCGTGCGGGAAGGTCATGGTCGGCGCCGCGACGGGAGCCGCGGTGGCGGCGTCGGTCTTCGCGTCGGCCGATTCACCGGCCGGCTCGGCGTCGGCCGGGTGCGGCCCGGAGGTCGGCGGCAGATCGGTGCCGATCAGCGCCAGCACCGCCTCGGGCACATCGGGATCGGTGAAAACCAACGCCGCATGTGCCAATACGTTCCGCGCACGCGTCGTCAACAGGCCCGGGTCACCGGGTCCGGAACCGACAAAGGTGATGCGGCCGGGCTTGTGCTGTTTACGCACTCGGGTCGTCATCTCTCACTCCCGCTCTACAGTCCGCTGATCCAACACGTCGCGCGCCCCCAGGTCGAACAACTCCGCGGCCAGCGAGAGCCCCAGCTCTCGTGCCCGTTCGGGTGTCCCGATCCCGGACGCCCGG